>Ga0137403_10001789_pt1 | contig 26832 bp, 27 predicted proteins | sample CZOMad2_1_16fung_FD_122057 | JGI IMG/M metagenome (GOLD analysis project Ga0137403, IMG submission 122057) | Vadose zone soil fungal communities from Angelo Coast Range Reserve, California, USA - CZOMad2_1_16fungal (Hybrid Assembly) | ecosystem: Environmental > Terrestrial > Soil > Vadose zone... | reverse complement strand
TAGCCGCAGTTGCGCGTGCACACGTCGCCCAGGATCATGAAGGTCGCGGTGGCCTCTTCCCAGCACTCGCCGATGTTGGGGCAGTGGGCTTCCTCGCAGACCGTGTGGAGGTTCCATTCGCGCAGGCGGCCCTTGAGCCGCATGTAGTTCGGCCCGCCGGGCGCCCGCACCTTGAGCCACGCCGGCTTTCGGCCCAGCTGCTGAAGACTGTCGGGCTGGATCACCGGAAGTGATTGCATGATGAGCGGCCGTTCAGTTCGTTCCAACCGGGCCATTATGCCATACGGACCTTGGTCGGACCGTCGCCGGACCAGGGGCGGGCGAGGCGTCGAGCACCGGCTCGCCGTCCGCCTTGTCTTCCTTACTTCCGTCCCTGACTGATCACCTCTTCCAGGCGCTGTCGGCGATCGCGTTCGGCGGCCAACTCCTCCTTCAGCTTCCGTAGTTCGTCGGCCTGCTGGGCTTGACGCGTCTTCATCGCGTCCAGTTCGTCGGTCGCCCGAACCGCGCGCTCGCCCCACCTGAGATAACCGACTCCGAAGCCGATCACGAGCGCCACGATTCCGGCGATGATGGCGAGTCTCATCTTTGCGGTTCCTCCCTGTTGCTGGGCCACGAGTGGAGACGAATTCCGTCGATGCGCCTTTCCGAAGTGCGCGCGGCGTCACGAAGCGTGCGGCTCGCTACGCTATCCGTCGGCGTTTTCTGCAGGAACGCTCGTTTCTCGGAGAAAAAGTGATGTTGGTGCCGAAGGGGGACTCGCTCGAGGCGATCCGCGCAACGTGCCGCGCTCGGTGTTTTCCAGCGCCGGAGGCGAGTTGCGCGACGGCTCTGAGTGCGCACGTCTGCGCTCATTTAATACCATTTCCGCCGTTGTGTACCGGCGAAATCCGGGGCGCCTCGTACCGCTTCGTGTCGGGGAGTTCGTTAGCCGGGCGTTAGCCACCGCTCGTGGTCGACTCTTGCCCCGGAATGTCACTACAAGTCCACACAAGTCCACGAGTCGCGAGGTCGCTACCAAATGGCTGAGGATATGCGTCTCCCCCGCGGCGCACCTGATGCTCGAACTACCGAAAACGGGCCTATGTTGCCTAGCCTCGAACCCGCTCTTGCACTTCCCAGCCCCTATGAGGAGATGCGTCTGAAGAAGACTCTTGACTTTCCCGAAACCCTGAGCTACGAAAGGCCCGTCCCGGTGTACGTCCCGTCCCGATGCACGTCCCGTCCCGATGCACGTCCCGTCCCGTTGCGTGTGTGTTCCGTCCCAAACTGTCGGTGGCTGCGATCGCAAATAGGGAGGGCGAGAATGAAAAGGTTCCTCGTCCCTGCTGTCTTTACTACCTTCGTTTCCGTCGTCTTCGCGATTCTGGCACCGCTCGCGCTGGCCCAGGCGCCGGCGCCGAAAGTCACACTCAACGGGCTCTTTGATCAGGTCACGTCGGCGGGCAGGAATTTCTACGACGGCGACCTGACCCGCGACAACGATCGTGAGTGGTACGCCCGGACACGGTTCCGTCCGGACTTCACGTTCGAGGTCGGGCGGGTCAAGGCCGTGCTCGGCCTCGAGATCGACATTGGCTGGGGCCAGATGGGTGCGAACGATGGGGGGTTCCCGGGCAACACGACGGGCGCCAATCAATGCAAGGTCAACTCCAACGGCTGCTTCGACCTGAACACCGATGTCGGCGGCATGATCGAGATCAAGTGGATGTACACGGAGTTTCCGCTGACCGGCAAGGATAGCGTGCTGCCGTTCATCCCGGTCGAGACCATGGCCCGAGCGGGCGCCCAGCCCTTCGCCTCCCTCGCGAATTACAAGATCGTCTACGCGAACGGCGACTTCGCCGGCGTGTCGGCGATCACCAGGTTCACGCCGGACTTCAGGACCAACCTCGCCTACGCCATCATCGAGGACCAGCTCGCGGGAGGGAACCGCGCGGCGGCCACTGCGCGGACGAGCCGGGGCGAGGACTACGCGTTCATCGTCAGTCCCGAGATCACGCCGTTCAAGGGGCTCGACATCAAGCCGCTGTTCTCGTGGTTCCACGCCGATGGCGTGACGGCCAGCGCGGCCCGGCACCACGTGGTCAACCGCCGCTTCGCCGGCGGCGCCAACACCACGACCAACTCCGGCGCGTCACTCGGCGGCGGCAATGCCGCGGGCGACTCGACGTTCCACGAGGAGCGCTACACGATCGGTTTCGACGCGCGCTGGCGCTCGGGCCCCTTCGGCTTCGAACCCACGATCTACTACCAGTGGGGCCAGCGGGACCACATGGCGGTCAGGACGAACGGCACGGTCGGGAAGGTCGAGGCCGACATGAGCTCCTGGATCGTCGACCTGATCGGGAGCTTCCAGACTGGCCCGCTGCTCCTCGAGGTGCGCGGGGCCTACAGCCCGGGCAACAAGGCCCGAGACAACCTCGCCCGGTCGGTCCGCTACTTCCAGCAGCTCGACGAGGACGGGAACTACTGGAATAACTGGGCCGCTCTCCTGGCCAACGGGGGTATCGACTACTTCAACGGCGCTCTGCTGACCAACATGGGGCGCCACATCGGTTACGACCGGTACGGCCGCGCCGCGCTCGGCTTCAAGGCGACCTATAGCATCACGCCCGCGCTCGCCGTGTACACCTGGGTCAGCCCGAACTGGACGGCGGAAAAGGTCGACACCGATACGGGCGCCGGCGCCGGCACGGGCGCAAGCGCCGTCAGCCGTACGACCCTGGACGACCAGAGCTGGGTGGAGGGTGACTCTCGCTACCTCGGCACTGAGATAGACATCGGGACCACGTGGCGGTTCGCACCGAACGCGGCGTTCGATCTCCAGGGCGCCTATCTCTTCGCAGGAGAGGCGCTAGGGACCGCTGAGGTTCTCAACGGCGTACACACCCGGCGGGACCCGAATGACGGCTACATGATAGCGGCGCGGGTGCGGTTCGCGTTCTAGACCGAGGCCGGCCATTCTCGGTACTTCGGGCTCCAGCTGGTCGAGAGCTACACAGGGAACCTTTTTCCGCGTGACGCTGAGTCAGTGCAGCATCGCCGCCAGCCTCGCGGCCGCGTCCTGCTGCATCGGGACACGCGGGCCGCGCTGGGCGTACGCGGGGGCGCCAACGGGAGTTGCCCGTTCGCCTGTCGCTCGCGCTTCTTCTCGGGCCGTGGCCTAGCCATCAATCCGTCTCAGAGCTTCGCGCGCAGCCCCTTGGACGGCACGCCGCTGTCCTTGCAGCGTCCGATGACGCTGCCCCTCATCGCGGTTCTCCTTCGGCGGGCGTGTCCGCAGGAAACTCAGAGCGCATACGCTTCCAGACGATGAACTCTTCGCCGGCCCGATCCCGTTGGATCCGTCCGCGCCAGACTCCACCGTCGCGGTCCACGCCGATCGTGTTGTGACCCTGAGCGTCGAGCGCTACCTGGACGAGTTGCGGTTGCGGCATGACTTACACCATCCCTTCTCGGTGACTTGCGAGGCGCGCGACCGTAGCACGCGCAGCACTTTGTCCAGACGCTGATCTCCGGCCAAAGGCAGAAGTGCCCGCAGTCCTCCATGAGGTTGACCCTTAGTTTTCCGTGGCCAAATGGTAAAGCTGCCGGGCGTACTCATCTCGTTCGAGTATCCCTTGTTAGCCGTTCGTTAGCTTTTCAGGCAGGATGCTGCGTTTTGCGCGGGGAAAGTACGATTGGTGCCGAAGGGGGGACTCGAACCCCCACGGGTTGCCCCACACGCCCCTCAAACGTGCGCGTCTGCCAGTTCCGCCACTTCGGCGAACGGGGCCGCGTCGCACCTCGATCAGGCCACGCAGGGTCGACCCGGGCTCACGGCTCCGTTACAACAGTGCCGAAGTATAACGCTATCGTGCGCGACTGACAATTCGCCCGACGTTCTGGCGGAGCCTCGGGTCGAGCGCGTCGCGAATCCCTTCGCCCAACAGGTTGTACGAGAGCACCGTGACGAGGATCGCGAGACCGGGATAGGCCGACAGCCACCAGCCGATCTCGATCGCGTCCTTGCCCTCGTTCAAGATGTTGCCCCAGGTCGCGTGCGGCGGCTGGACGCCGAGCCCGAGGAACGAGAGCCCCGATTCGGTGAGGATCGCGGCGGGGATCCCGAGGGTCATCGCGACGAGCACCGGCCCGATCGCGTTCGGCAGGATGTGGCGCCAGATGATGCGGTAGGCGCTCGCGCCGATCGACTGCGACCAGAGCACGAACTCGCGCTCCTTGAGCGTCAGGAACTCGGCCCGGATGAGACGGGCGACGCTCATCCAGCCGGTGAGGCCGATCACCACCATGATCGTCCAGATCGAGGGCCGCAGGAAGGCGAGCACCGCGAGGAGCAGGAAGAAGCGGGGAAAGACCAGCATGAGGTCGACGAGCCGCATGACCATGGCGTCGATCGTTCCCCCGTGGTAGCCGGCCGCCGCCCCGAGGGCGATGCCGATCAGCGTCGCGATGCCGACCGACACGAAGCCGACGGCCAGCGAGACGCGCGCGCCGTAGAGCATGCGCGAGAGGACGTCGCGGCCGAGCTGGTCCGTCCCGAGCGGGTGGGCCCTGGAGGGCGCGTCGAGGATCTTCTTCACGTCGGGACGATTCGGATCCCACGGCGCGATCGCCGGCGCCAGCAGGGCCAGCGCGGCCAGGACGACGACGACGACACCGCCGATCAGCGCGAGCCGGTTCCGGCGAAACGCCCGCCAGAAGCCCTTCACGCGCTCACCGGCGGCTCCGGCGCGCGGCCACGCGGATTCGCGGATCGACCAGGCTGTACGTGAGGTCCGCGATCAGGTTGGCGACCAGAGTGAGCGTCGCGACGATGACGAGGTTGCCCATGATCACCGGGTAGTCGCGCTCGAAGACCGCCTGCACCATGAGCTGGCCCATGCCGGGGATGGCGAAGATCGACTCCACGATCACGCTGCCGCCGATGAGGCCGGGCAGCGAGAGCCCGAGGACCGTGACGATCGGGAGCAGCGCGTTGCGCAGCGCATGCTTGGCGATGACCACGCTCTCGGGGAGCCCCTTGGCGCGCGCGGACTGGATGTAGTCCTGCCGGATGACCTCGAGCATCGACTGCCGCATGTAGCGGGAGAATCCGGCGAGCCCTCCGAAGGTCGCGACCAGGATCGGCAGGGTGAGATGGGCGACGAAGTCCCACTGCTGCTGCCAGAAGGAGAGATACTCCCACGTGGGCGACCGGAGGCCCGAGATCGGCAGCCAGCCGAGCTGGACCCCGAACAGGATCATGAGCATGAGCGCCAGCCAGAAGTCCGGCGTCGCGAAGCCCACGAACACGAAGATCGTGGTGACCTTGTCGAACTTCGAGTACTGGCGCGTCGCGGACAGCACCCCGACCGGGATCGCCAGCGCGACGATGACCATCATCTCGACGATGTTGAGCAGCAGCGTCACCGGCAGCCGCTCGCCGATCTTCTGGAGCACCGGGCGCGCGTCGGGCGAGAACGATCGCCCGAAATCGAGGCGGGCGAGGCGGTTCAGCCAGTTCCAGTACTGGACGTGAAGGGGCTTGTCGAGCCCGTACACCTGGCGCAGCCGCTCACGCACCTCCTTGTCCGACTGGACGGGGGTGTCCCCGGTCTGGAGCTCGGTCGGCTCGCCGGGAGCGAGGTGGATGACGAAGAACGAGATGAAGGTGATGCCGATCAAGAGGGGAATGGCGAGGATGAGTCGCCGCAGCGCGTACCCGAGCATGGCGCGCTATTCTAGCGCGACCGGCACGATCTATCCGGCGGTATAACGCTGCAGCTGCTTGGGCACGTACCACTCGTTGAAGTTGTACCGGATGCCACTCGGCGCCGGAACGACGCCCCGGATCCGCGACGCGACCACCGGCAGCGCGTCCCGGAAGAACAGAAAGATGATCGGTTGGTCCTCGGCCAGGATTTCCTGGAACCGGTCGTAGTACTTCTTGCGCTCGGCCTCGACGCACGAGGCCCGCCCCTTCTCGAGCATCGCGTCGGCCTCGGGATTCGCGTAGCCGATGCGGTTCAGATCGTCCGGTCCGGTCTTCGACGAGTGCCAGACCTCGTACTGATCCGGATCGAGGCCGACGCCCCAGCCCAGGATGATCGCCTCGAACCGCTTCTTCTTGATGTACTCCTTGAGGAACGACGCCCACTCGATGACCTGGATGTCGACCTTGACGCCGAGGTCCTTCAGCGACGCCTGGACGATCTCAGCGACTTTTCGACGCTCGTCGTTCCCCTGGTTGGTCCGGAGCACGAATTCGAACGGCTGGCCGTCCTTGACGAGAATCCCCTCGGCGTTCCGCTCCCGCCACCCCGCGGCGGCGAGCAGCTCGCGCGCCTTCGCCATGTCGTACGGATACGTACGCACGTTCGGGTTGTAAGCCCAGGTGCCGGGCTTGTACGGCCCGGTCGCCTCGCGCGCGAGTCCGAGGCGCACCCCCTCGATCAGCTCGCGCTTGTTGATGGCGTGGGCGAACGCGTGGCGGACGCGCTTGTCGGCGAAGCGCGGGTCGCTGAGGTTGAACCCGAGGTACGTGTACACGTTGTCGGCATACTGGAACTTGTTGTAGGCCTTGCGGAACGCCGGAAAGTCGGCCTGGCGCGTGAACTGGAGCGCGGTGAGGCCGGCCGGGCCCGCCGAGTCGACGCCCTTGGCCTTCAGCTCGAGAAAGATCGTCGCCTGGCTCGGGATGATGCGGTAGACGATGCGCGCGAGGTACGGCCGGCCCTCGAAGTAGTCCGGGTTCGCGACGAGCACGACCTTCTCGCCCGGCTTCCACTCGCTGAAGCGGTACGGACCCGTGCCGACCGGGTTCGACCGGTTCTGCGGCGCCTCGCGCAGCCGCCCCTCCTTGACGTAGGTCTCGAGGACGTGGCGCGGCAGGACCCAGGTGGCCCAGCTCTGGAGCGCCTTGGCGTAGGGCTGCTTGTAGCGCACGTGCAGCGTGTAGGGGTCCACCGCCTCGACCGAGTCGACCGCGCGGAAGTCCTCGCGATACGCGGTCGGCGTCTTGGGATTGATCATCGCCTCGTACGTGAAGACCGCGTCATCGGCGGTGAACGGGTGCCCGTCGTGCCACCGGACGTTCTTGCGCAGGCGAAAGGTGAGGTTGAGGCAATCCCGGCTGAACTCCCAGGACTCGGCCAGCTCGCCGACGATGTTGAGGTCCTTGTCCCGGGTGACGAGGCCGCTGTAGAGGAGACCGCCGACCTCGAACGACGCGGAGTCCGTCAGGACGTTCGGGATCAGGCCCGAGATGTTCCCGGTCAGCGCGTCGACGAAGGTGTCGCCGTACGCCGGCTTCGCCGACAGCCCGGTCACGCGGTCCACGGCGCTGTCCGCCTCGCCGCCGCACCCGGTCAGCGCAAGCAGCAGGAGCAGGCCGGTGAGGCGGAGCAGGCTCATGCGAGTCAGCGGGGCTGAGCCGGCGGCGGGGACATCGGCGCCGCGGGGGCCGCCGGCGCCGCCGGGCTCGGAGAGGCCTCCGGGGCGACGGGCCCGGGCCCCGCCGGAGCGGGCGCGCTCGCCGGCGGCGGGGCGGCCTCGCGAACCACGGAGCTTCCACGCTCGCCGCCCAGGATGGCGAGCGTGAACGACGTGATCGTGAAGACGATGGCGATGCCGGTCGTGATCTTGCCGAGCAGCGTCGGCGTGCCCATGGAGCCGAACACCGCCTGACTGCCTGCGCCGCCGAACGCCGAGCCGATGTCGGCGCCCTTGCCCGATTGCAGCAAGACGATGCCGATGATGGCGAAGCACGCCAGGACGTGGATGATGGTCAGGACGATGTACATCCCGGTCACTCCTTCGTGGCGGGGCCGATGCGCGCCGCCTTCCGGACGATCCCGATGAATCCCTGCGCGTTGAGGCTCGCGCCCCCGACGAGCGCCCCGTCGACCTCGGGCTCCGTGAGGAGGGCGTCGGCGTTCTCGGCCTTGACGCTGCCTCCGTACAGGATCCGGACGGCTTGCGCGATTTCCTTGGATGCGAGCTCGGAGAGCAGCCCGCGCAGGTACCCCTGCACCTCGGCGGCCTGGCCGGGGCTCGCGTTGACGCCCGTCCCGATCGCCCACACCGGCTCGTAGGCGAGGACGGTCTTCGCGATCTGGTCGGCGGCGAGGCCGGCGAGGCCGGCCCGCAGCTGACCCTCGACAGTGGTGAAGGTCAACCCCTGACGGCGCTCGTCGGCGGTCTCGCCCACGCAAAGGACCGGCGTGAGGCCGTGGGACAGGATGGCGCGGACCTTCAGCTTGATCAGCTCGTCCGACTCGCCGATCTCCTTGCGCCGCTCGGAGTGGCCCGCGAGGACCCAGCGACAGCCGAGCTCGGTGAGCATCGGCACCGAGATCTCGCCCGTGTGCGCCCCGGCGGGCTCGTGATGGCACGTCTGGGCGCCGAGCTGAATCGGGCTGCCGGCGAGGACCTCGGAGACCGCGGCGAGCGCGGTGAACGGCGGGCACACGACGACCTGGACGCCCCGCGGGCGTCGCAGCCCGTCGCGGACCGCGGTGGCGAGCACGCGAGCCTCGGCGACGGTGCCGTGCATCTTCCAGTTGCCGATGACGAGCGGCGTCCGCATCAGCCGCCGTCCGTCAACGCCTCGACGCCGGGCAGCTTGCGGCCCTCGAGGAACTCGAGGAACGCCCCGCCCGCGGTCGAGATGTAGCCGATCCGCTCGGCGACGCCGGCCTGCGTGACGGCGGCGACCGTATCGCCCCCGCCGACGACCGAGAACGCCGGCGACCCCGCTACGGCGCGCGCCAGCGCGAGCGTCCCGGCCGCGAACGCCGGCCGCTCGAACACGCCCATGGGGCCGTTCCACACGATGGTGCGCGCACCGGTGAGGGCTCCCGCGAATCGCTCGACGGTCCGGGGCCCGATGTCGAGGCCCATCTGTCCGGCCGGAAGCTCGCGGATCCCGACGGCGCGCCCCGGTCCGCTGTCCAGGCCGTCCGCGACGATCGCGTCGACGGGCAGCACCAGCGCGACGCCGCGACGCCGCGCGGCCTCCAGCGCTCGCCGCGCCGTCTCGATCTGCTCGGGCTCGACGAGCGAGCGGCCGACGGCGTGGCCGAGCGATTGGAGGAACGTGAAGGCCATACCGCCCCCGACGAGCAGGGCGTCGACCCGCTCGAGCAGATGCTCGACCAGCGTCAGCTTGTCCGACACCTTCGCGCCGCCCAGGATCGCGACGAGCGGCCGCTCCGGCGACTCGAGGATGCGGCCCAGCGCCGCCAGCTCCTGCTGCATCAACAGCCCGGCGGCCGCCGGCTGCAGGTGCTTCGTGATCGCGGCGATCGAGGCGTGGGCGCGATGCGCCGCCGCGAAGGCGTCGTTCACGTAGCAGTCGGCGAGCGCCGCGAGGGATCGGGCGAAGCCGTCGTCGTTGGCCTCCTCCTCGGCGTGGAATCGCAGGTTCTCCAGGAGGAGCACCTCACCCGGTGACAGTGCGCGCGCCCGCGCGAGCGTCTCGGCGCCGACGCAGTCCGGCGCCAGCTCGATCCGCTGGCCGAGGAGCGCTTCGAGTCGCACGGCGATGGGGCGGAGCGAGTACTCGGGCGCGACCTTGCCCTTGGGCCGCCCGAGGTGCGACGCGAGCACGACGGCCGCACCGGCCTTGAGCGCGTACTGGATCGTCGGGACGACCCCGCGGAGCCGCGTGTCGTCGGTGACGGTGGAGCCGTCGAGCGGCGCGTTGAGGTCGGCGCGCACGAAGACGCGTCGCTTCGCGAGATCCAGTTGCGCGATCGCCAGCTTCGACAATTAGAGCGTCTTGGCGATGAACCGGATCAGGTCACGCACGCGGGACGAATAACCCCACTCGTTGTCGTACCAGGCCAGCACCTTGACGAGGTTTCCCTCGATCACCGCCGTCGACGGCAGGTCGACGATGGACGAGTGTGGATTGCCGTTGAAATCGGAGGACACGAGCTCCTCTTCGCATGCCTCCAGGATGCCGTGGAGCTTCCCGGCCGCCGCCTCGCGGAACGCGTCGTTCACGGCCGCGACCGAGGCCGGCTTCTCGAGCTCGGCGACCAGGTCGACCACCGAGACGTTGATGGTCGGCACGCGGATCGCGATCCCGTCGAGCTTGCCCTTGAGCTTCGGCAGGACGAGGCCGACCGCCGTCGCGGCTCCCGTCGTCGTGGGAATCATGCTCACGGCGGCCGCCCTCGCGCGCCGCAGGTCCTTGTGCGGGAAGTCGTGGACCGGCTGGTCGTTCGTGTAGGAGTGGACCGTCGAGGCGAAGCCGCGCTTGATCCCGAACCGATCGTCGAGGACCTTCGCGGTCGTCGCCAGGCAGTTGGTGGTGCACGACGCGTTGGAGATGATCCGGTGGCGCGTCGCATCGTACGTCTGCTCGTTCACGCCGAGCACGATCGTGGCGTCGGGATCCTTCGCGGGCGCGGTGATGATCACCTTCTTGGCGCCCGCCTGAATGTGCTTCGAGGCAGTGGTGGTGTCGCGGAAGATGCCGGTCGACTCGACGACGACCTCGACACCGAGCTCGCGCCACGGCAGCGTCGCCGGATCCTTGAGCGCACAGACACGGACCTCGCGTCCGTCCACGAAGATCGCCTCGCCCTTCGCCATGACCTCGGCGCGGAGCGTGCCGTGCACCGAGTCGTGCTTCAGCAAGTGGGCCAGGGTCTTCGCGTCCGCCAGGTCGTTGACCCCGACCACTTCGATGTCCTTGGCCTCGAGCGCCGTACGGAAAAACACGCGCCCGATCCGACCGAATCCGTTGACGCCGACACGAACACTCATGGGCGAGCTCCTTGTGGGGACCGTGGGACTCCAGGCTCCCGCAAATTATACGGCCGCGTGGACGACACGGGCAACTGTTAGAACCCCGACACGCCGGGCCTCGGCGTCACGCAACGCCCGCGCGCACGCGTCGAGCGTCGCGCCGGTCGTGAGGATGTCGTCGACGACCAGGACGTGGCGGCCCGCGACGCGAGGCGACGCGTGGAAAGCGCCCCGGACGTTCGCGCGGCGGTCCGCCGCGGAAAGGTCGCTCTGCGGTCGGGTGGCTCGGACGCGCGCGAGCCAGTGTGGCCGCGTCGGGACCTCGAGCCGCCTCCCGATCCGCCGGGCGAGCAGCATGGCCTGATTGAACCCGCGCTCGCGTTCACGCTCGCGCGCGAGCGGCACCGGAATCACCGCCTCGATCCCGTCCGGAAGCGACGCGAGGCATTGCTCGGTCGCGAGATCGCCGAGCGGGCCCGCCAGCGCGCGCCGACCGGAGAACTTGAAGGCGTGGAGGGCTTCCCGCAGCGCGCCCTCGTAGACCGCCGCCGACCTCGCGTAGTCGTACCGCGGTGGGTCCGTCGTGCAGGTCGCGCACCGGCGGGAAGGGGCGGTGGGGCAGAGGGGGACGCGATCGGCTCCGTCACCCACTCGCCCGAACGCAGCTCTTCGAGCTGCGGGCGGGACTCGGGGGTCCCACTCCGCCGATCGCGTCCCCCTCTGCCCCACCGCCCCTTCCCGCCGGTGCGCGACGCGGTGCGGAGCATCGAACGTCGGGGCGGTCGGGGGCGCCGCGCCGCAGACGTCGCACTCGGGCGAGCCGAAGCGGGTGATGGCGCGCCAGCAGAGTCCGCACAGGGGATCGCGCCGGCCGGCGCCGAGCATGGTCTGGCACACCGGGCAGAACGCGGGGAAGATGAGGTCGAGCGCCGCCAGCGTGAAGCTCGAGGACATCGGCGCGGTGCTACGCGCGGACCGGGCGCAGCGTGTTCCAGCGCTGGCACTGAGTACAGCGGTCTTGCCACGTCGGCGCCGTCGCCCCGCACGCCTCGCACCGAAACGGCCAGTCGAACGCGTGCCCGAGCTGTAGGGCGCGGCGATACTCGTCGAACGCCTCCCGGGTCTCGCCCCGGCGCTCGAAGACGGCGCCGAGGAGCGCATGGACCACGGGCGAGCCGGGTACGAGGACCTCGACCTTCTCCAGCTGGTCGGCTGCCTCGTCGAGCATCTCCAGCTCGAGGAAGACGCGGCCGAGGGCCACGGCGAGGGCGAGGTCGTCCGGCGCCCGCTCGATCGCCGCCCGGTAGAGCGCGATCATGCGGCTCGGCCGGCCCTCCTGCCGGTACGCGCGCTCGAGCCGAGCGAGAAGCGAGAGCGCCGGGAGGGTCTCGGCGGCGCGCTCCCAGGTGCGGACCGCTTCACGATGGTCGCCGGTCAACTCGTAGGCGTCCCCGAGCGCGAGCGCGGCCGGCAAGAAGAGGCGGTCGGCCCGCGCGGCGCTCTTGAAGTGCGCGAGCCCGCCGCTGGCATTGCCGCGCGCCACCTCGGCCCGGCCGAGCTCGTAGTAGATGGCGGCCAGCCACTCGGTCTCCGGCGATCGCTCGGTCGAGCCGACGGCACCGAGGACCCGCTGCTGCGCGTCCAGGGCCTCACGCCATCGTCCGGCCTCGACGGCGAGGTCGCGGAGGCCCCGCAGCGCCCCGAGGTGGTCGCGCCGCGATTGTAGGATCAGCCGCAGCAGCGTGCCGGCTTCGTCGTCGTGGCCCAGACGCCGCGCCTCCTGCGCGCGCCGGAGCAGCTCGGCGGTCGGCGTATCGTCGGCATCGGAGTGCTGAGTGGTGCCGAGCTTGAAGAAGCTCTTGAGCGTCAAGCCGAGCGATAGGAGCGAGCGAACAGAGACGGGTAGCGTCACGGGCGCGGCGATTCGCGCGGAAGAGGGAGCGGGGGGGCGACGAGCCCGCGCACGGCTAGCCCGTGGCCATCCGCTCCTCTTCCTCGATCACCCGCTGACAGTCGATGCAGTGGCGCGCGAACGGCAGGGCCTCGAGCCGCTTCTCGGGGATCGGCTCGTTGCACCGCTCGCACGAGCCGAACGCGCCGTCGTCGAGCTTCTGGAGCGCCGAGACGACGTCGCGCAGCAGCCGGCGGTCGCCGTTGCCGAGCTCGAAGAAGAACTCTCTCGTATAGGCGGTGTTCGCCTGGTCGCCCAGGTCCTTGATCGAGTCGTCTTCCTGATCCTTGCCGTACAGCGCGGTCCGGCCGACCTCTTCGGTCAGCTGTCGCTGCTTCTCGACGAGGCACTTTTTGAAGTATGCGAGCCGATCCTTTCGCATCTGGACCTCCTTCCGTACCACGATGGCGCGCACTCAAGAAACCAACGCTAGCACGCACCCCGGAAGCGCGCAACACCTTCACACCGCCGTGATGCATTTCCGGTCACGAACCGTCGAGCGGCAAGGCCGGCGCGTCACCCCACAGGCGCTCGAGCGCGTAATAGGTTCGGGTGTCTTCCAGAAATACGTGCATCAGCACGTCGCCGTAGTCGAGGAGGACCCAGCCGCTCTCGGCGCGGCCCTCGGCGTGCAGAACGTTCACCCCGTCGCCCCTGAGCTCGCCGCGGATGGCCTCGGTGATCGTCTCGAGGTGGGTCGTCGACTTGCCGCTGCAGATGAGGAAGTAGTCCGTGACGGTCGACACGCGTTGCACGTCGAGCACCACGAGGTCGCCCGCCCGCTTGTCCAGCGCGGCGCGCGCCGCGCGCCGCGCCTTCCACTCCGCCGACGGCGTCGTCACGATCCTTCGGCGCGGTAGAGACGCTTGGCCCGGATGTACGCGCCGACCGCCTCGGGGAGCCGGTAGGCGATGGACCGCTCCTCGCGCACCCGGCGCCGGAGGTCCGACGCCGAGATCGGCAGCGAGCTCGCGCGGACGACCAGCGGCTCCTCACCGATCTCGTGCGCGACCTTGCGGACCGCCGCGCTATCCGGATCGAAGGCGCTGCCCACCCGCGGCACGACGACGATCTGCGCGAGCCGGGCGACGCGCCGAGGCGTCCGCCAGTTGAGCAGGTCCAGGAACGTCTCCGAGCCGACGATCAGGAAGAGCTCCTCGCGCGGGATGCGGAGGGTCTCGAGCGTGTCCACGGTGTACGAGGGCCCGGCCCGGCGCAGCTCGAGGTCCGAGACGGCGAACTTCGGATGGCCGGCGACCGCGAGCTCCACCATCGCGTAACGGTCCTCCGCGGGGGCGAGCTGGGCGTTCGGCTTGTGGGGCGGCATCGCGGCGGGTACGAAGAGCACCCGGTCGAGGCCGAGCGTGTCCAGGACTTCGTCGGCGAGCAGCAGGTGCCCGAAGTGGATCGGGTTGAACGACCCGCCGAAGACGGCCGTGCGAGCCACGCCTAGCCCCGCGTCGACGCGATCGGGAGCCGCACTTAGTCCCGCACCTGCCCGTCGCCCTGCACGATGAACTTCGTCGTCGTCAGCTCCCGCACACCGACCGGCCCTCTCGCGTGCACCCGGGAGGTCGAGATGCCCATCTCGGCGCCCATGCCGAACTGGCTGCCGTCCACCAGCCGCGTCGACGCGTTCACGAGCACGGCGGCCGCGTCGACCTCGCGCGCGAACCGGCGAGCATGGGCGAGGTCGTTGGTCACGATGGCCTCGGCCAGGCCCGTGCCGTGGCGCGCGATGTGAAGGATCGCGGCGTCGAGGTCGTCGACCACGCGGATCGAGAGGATCAGGTCCAGGTACTCGGTGTCCCAGTCGGCGTCGGTCGCGGGGCTCACCCCGGGGACCACGGCGACCGTGCGCGGGCACCCGCGGAGCGCGACGCCGGCCTCGGTGAGGCGCGCCGCCAGCGGCGGCAGGAGACTCGGGGCGATGTCACGATGGACCAGGAGTGTCTCGAGCGCGTTGCACACGCTCGGCCGCTGCGCCTTGGCGTTGACCACGATCGCCACGGCCATCGCGACATCGGCCCCGGCGTCGACGAACACGTGCACGACGCCCTTGTCGTGCTTCAGCACGGGTACCCGAGAGCGCTGGCTCACCCACCGCACCAGCTCCTCGCCGCCGCGCGGAATGATCAGGTCCACCAGGCGGTCGAGCTCGAGCAGCGCGGCCACCGCAGCCCGGTCGGTGGTGTCGACGAACTGGACCGCGTCGGCGGGCGCCCCCACCTTCTCGAGGGCCTTCGCGAGGACCGCCGCGATGGCGATGTTGGACTCGATCGCCTCGCTGCCGCCGCGCAGCACGACCGCGTTCCCCGACTTCACGCAGAGGCCCGCGGCGTCAGCCGTGACGTTCGGCCTGGACTCGTAGATGAACCCGATCACGCCCAGCGGCACGCGGACGCGCGAGATCTCGATGCCGTTCGGTCGGCGCCAGGACTCGACGACGGCCCCGACCGGATCCGGGAGCCCGGCGATCTCCCGAAGCCCCTGCGCCATCTCTTCGATCCGGGCCTCGGTGAGCGTCAGGCGATCGAGAAACGCCTTCGCCACGCGACCCCGCGCCCGGTCGAGGTCGGCGCGATTGGCCTCGAGCAGCACCTGGCTCTTCTCCACGAGTCCGCGCGCCATCTGGGTGAGCGCGTCGTTCTTCGTCTTGGTCGGGCAGAGCGCCATCGCGCGCGCCGCCTCTCGCGCAGCCCGCGCGCGGGTTTCGATGAGGGCCCGGGCGTCCATGGCCATTCCCTAGAGGATCACCAGGTTGTCACGGTGGATCACTTCGTCGAAGCTCTTGTAGCCGAGCCGATGCTCGATCTCCTGCGTCTTCGCCCCGCGGATCTTGCGGAGCTCCGCCGCATCGAAGTTCACGACTCCGCGAGCGAATTCCTTGCCCCCGGCGCCCCCCAGGAGAGCCACGACCTCTCCCGAGTCGAAATCCCCTTCGATCTCGACTATGCCTGAAGGCAGGAGGCTCTTGCCACGCTGAGTTAATGCCGCCAGGGCGCCCGCGTCAACCGTGAGCCGCCCCTGCGGGGGAACCGCGAACGCGATCCACTGCTTCCGCGCACCCAGGCGGTCGGCCTTCGGCGCGAAGTAGGTGCCGACGGGCTCGCCGTCGAGGACCCGCCGAAGCACGCCGGGCTCGCGGCCGCTGGCGATGATCATCGGTACCCCGGCGGCCGCCGCCTTGCGCGCCGCCTGGAGCTTCGTCGCCATCCCGCCGACCGACACGCGGTCCACGCGGTCGCGCGCCAGGCGCACGATCTCGTCGGTGACCGCGTCGACGGTGTCGAGCTTCCGGGCCCGCGCGTTCACGGACGGGTCGTCGGTGTAGAGCCCGTCCACGTCGGTGAGGAGCACGAGGAGGTCCGCGTCGATCAGCGAGGCGACCAGGGCGCTCAGGTTGTCGTTGTCGCCGACCTTGATCTCCTCGACCGCGACGGTGTCGTTCTCGTTGACGATGGGGAGGACGTCGAATTTCAGGAGCGCCAGCAGCGTGTTCTTCGCGTTGAGGTACCGCGCGCGATCGCTGATGTCCTGGGCGGTCAGGAGCACCTGACCGACCGGCATGTGGTGGCGCCCGAAGGCGGCCTCGTACTGCCACATCAGCGCCGACTGTCCGACCGCCGCCGCCGCCTGCTTCTCGGGAATCGAGCGCGGCCGCTCGGGAAGCCCAAGGCGCGCCATGCCGGTCGCGATCGCGCCCGAGGACACCAACACGATCCGCCGCCCCTCGCGGACCGAAGCGATGTCGGCCGCGAGCGCGTCGATGCGCGCGGGCGCGACGCCGACGCCCGGCGTCGTCACGAGCCCGCTGCCGACCTTCACGACGAGCCGCCGTACCCGTCCGAGCCGGCGCGCGCCGGTCATGGCTTGCGAGCCGCCCGGCGGGCGGGGCCCGCGGCCCCCGCGGCCCGCGCGCGCGGCGACGACGACGTGCCGGCCTCCGGGGTCGGCGTCGCGATCGATCCCAGCCGTGAGGCGACGCCCCGCACGAGGTCGACGAGGCCGCTCCCGGTGGCGGCCGAGATCACGAAGAGCGTCCGGCCCGTCGCGGCGCAATGTCGCTCGACCCGCTCGCGGTTCGGAGCCGCGTCCGGCAGATCCGCCTTGTTGGCGACGATGATCTGGGGACGCTTGGCCAGCTCGGCCGAATACGCGGCCAGCTCGCGGTCGATCACGTGGAGATCGTCGATCGGATCGCGCCCGTTCTGCGGGTCGAGGTCGAGCATGTGCAAGAGGAGGCGCGTCCTCTCCGTGTGGCGCAGGAACTGGTGGCCGAGTCCTTTACCGTCGGCGGCGCCCGGAATCAGCCCGGGGAGGTCGGCGATCACGAACGAGCGGTCGGCGTCGACGCGCACGATGCCGAGGGTGGGCTCGAGCGTGGTGAACGGGTAGTCGGCGATCTTCGGGCGCGCCGCGGAGAGCCGGGAGACCAGGGTGGATTTACCCGCGTTGGGAAAGCCGATCACACCGACGTCCGCGAGGAGCTTGAGCTCCAGGTGCAGCCAGCGCTCTGGGCCCTGTCGACCGAGGTCGGCGCGACGGGGCGCCTGGTTGGTCGAGGTGGCGAAGCGTGCGTTGCCTCGTCCCCCCCGCGCGCCGCGGATTGCCAGGATCCGCTCGCCGGGCGTCGTCAGGTCGCCGAGGTGCTCGCCGGTGTTGCGATCGGCGACGACGGTTCCCAGCGGGACCTTCAGAACCAGGTCTGCGCCGCTGGCGCCGTGACGGTTCGAGCCCTGGCCGTGGGTGCCGCGCTCGGCGTGGTAGTGCCGCCTGTAGTGAAAATCGAGGAGAGTCGTCAGTGCGGGCGCGGCCTCGAGCCAGATGCTGCCGCCATCACCCCCGTCGCCGCCGTCGGGGCCTCCGTACGGAACATATTTCTCGCGGCGGAAGCTGACGCAGCCGGCGCCTCCGTCGCCGCCCTTGACGAAGACATCGATCTCGTCGACGAACATGCCGTGCACCGCGGGCCCGGGGGCGGCCCGCCGGAGGTCACATCGGGTTGGAGGCGACGCTCACGAAGCGCGAGTCCCCTCGCCGCGCGAACTGCACGTAGCCGTCGACCTTGGCGAAGAGCGTGTCGTCGGACCCGAGCCCGACGTTGAGCCCCGGCTTGAACCGCGTACCACGCTGGCGGACGAGGATGGAGCCGCCCGTCACGAACTGGCCGGCGAACCGCTTCACGCCGAGCATCTGCGGATTCGAATCCCTGCCGTTCCTCGAGCTGCCGACGCCCTTCTTGTGAGCCATCGCGCCTTAGACCTCGATCTTCGTGATGCGGACCGTCGTGGCCGCCTGGCGGTGGCCGCGGTTCCGGCGATAGTTCTTCCGACGCTTGAACTTCACGACCGACACTTTCCGACGACGACCCTGGGCCACGACTTCGCCCGAGACCTTGGCCCCGCTGAGCGCCTTCAGACCGGCAATGACCTCGCCATCACGAGTGACGAGCAGGACGGACTTGAACTCGACGGCCGACCCTTTCTCGCCCGCCAGCTTCTCGACCGAGATGACCTGCCCCGGCGCCACGCAGTACTGCTTACCTCCGGTCGCGATCACGGCTTCCATGGCCTCAGGCCTTTCTCCACCGGTACCTTCGACGAGGCCCCATCAGACCACACGCCGACGCCCTGCGTCAACCCGGGCGAGCCGACAACCGCTCGGCTCAGGGGCTCGGCTCAGGCCGTCTTCATGTATTCGGCGAGCCGCTTGCGCACGAAGAGGCGCGAGCGATGCACCCGGGACTTCACGGCCGGCAGGCTGATCCCGAGCGTCTCGGCGATGTCCGGGTTGGACAGGCCCTCCACGTCGTGGAGGACGAGCGCGGTGCGGTAGTCGGGCGGCAGCCCGTCGATCGCCGCGCCCAGCACGCGGCGCAGCTCGCCCTGAAGCGCCTGCTCGTCCACTCGGTCGGACCAGTCGGCCATCGGCTCGAAGTGCCGACCGTCGTCGTCGAACGTCGGCAGGACGTCCTCGATCGCGATCTCGTGCGCCTTCGACCGACGCGCCCGCAGCTTCTGATACGCGGCGTTCGCGGCGATGCGGTAGAGCCAGCTTCCGAAGGCGGACTCTCCCTTGAAGGTGGAGATCTTTCGGGCGGCCGTCCAGAGGGCGTCCTGTGCCGCCTCCTCCGCGTCCTCGTTCGACCCCGTGATCCGCAAGGCGAGACGGTACACGCGATCGCCGTACGTCTCCACCAGCAGCTCCGGCGCTTCCGGGTCCTCGCGACGCAGCGCCTCGACCAGGGCCGCGTCGCCGTCGGGCTTCGTCGTGTCCATGACCGTCATACCCTCGGCTCGAACAGCGACAGATAGCGCTTCGTCTCCGCCACGCATTGCTCCATGACGGCGATGTCCTTTGTCAGCTTCGTGAGCAGAATCGCGCCCTCCAGAGAGGCGATGAGAAAGCCTGCAACCGCGTCGGGCCGGCACGTCGCGTCGACCGTACCTCGGCGCTGCGCCGTGCTCAGCGCCAGCGTGAGCCGCTCCCGCCATGCCGCGAACACCGACGCCAGGCGCGCGCGGAACCCTTCGTGGACGTCGGATAGCTCCGCGGCGAGGTTGCCGAGCGGACAGCCGCCTACGCAGTTGCGCTCGCGCTGCGTCTCGAGGACACGGTCGAGGAAACAGCGGATCTGCGTGAGTGCCCGCCCCTCCGGGTCCGAGAAGCAGGGCTCGAGCGTTCGATCGAGGAACGACCCGATGATCTGATCCAGGATGGCGTAGCCCAGGTCTTCCTTGCTCTTGAAGTGGTAGTAGAAGTTGCCCTTGCCGACGCCACTCTCACGGAGCACGTCATCGAGCGAGGTGTGGTTGTAGCCGTGGACGTGGATCAGCCGGCTCGCCGCCTCGAGGATCGCCTCGCGCGTCGACCGCCCGTCCCTGGTCCTTCCGCCGTTCTCGGTAGTCTTGGTACCCATCTGTACTGACCAGTCGGTACAGACGATACATCGCCATGGCGCCGTGCGTCAAGGATTTGTCGGAACGGTCGGCTATTTCAGATGCTTAGAGAGCCACCCCAGGAGACGCATCCACGAGTCTCGAGCGGCGCCGGAATCGTACGACTCGCGCTCATCGCAGAAAAACCCGTGGACGGCGCCCAGGTACACTTTCGACTCGTAGGTCTTCCCGAGTCGACGCATCGTCGCGTCGATGCGCTCCACCTGCTCGAGTGGGATGAAGGCGTCCCGCTCGGCAAACAGGGCCAGCACGGGCGACGCGATTCGAGCGAGCAGCGCAGCGTCGGCGGCGACGCTGCCTCCTCCGTAGAACGACACGACGGCTGCGACCGCTGCCCCGTGGTAGGCCGCGGTCCGAAGTGCGACGGTCCCGCCCATGCAGAACCCGACGATGCCCACCCGGGTTGGCGCCTCCGGGCGTGACTGGAGGTGGGCGATCACGACTCCGATCTCCGCCATCACCCTCTCGGGATCGAGGCGCTTCATGTGCGTGATCGCCGCCGGCTCGTCCTCGTAGGGAACCACCGGGCTCCCGAAGCGATGGTAGAGATCCGGCGCGATCGCGACGTACCCCTCGCGCGCGATCCGCTCGGTCAACGCCTTGATGTGGCCGTTGAGCTCGAACGCTTCCATGACGACGATGACGCCAGGGTACGGCCCGCCGGTTGCCGGGCTTGCCCGATGGCAGGGCATCGTGCCGTCCGCGACGCGGAGATCGACCGAGCCGGTCCGGATGTCCAGCGGTTGTTCCTAGAAGAGCGGCGCCGCGACACGCAGCGCCGCCATCACGACCGGTTTGGGGTAAACCCCGAGAACCACCACGCCGAGCGCGCAGAGGATCACCGCCAGGGCCAGCGTGCGCGAGAGGTGGACTCGTCCGGCGGAGGCGTCGGGCGGCTCGATGTACATCCGCTTGGCGACGAGCAGATAGTAGAAGAGGGCCACGACCGTCAAGACGGCGCCGAGGAGCACGAGCCAGTAGAGCCCGGCCGCGGCGGCCGCCCAGAACACGTAGAGCTTCGCCCAGAAGCCGGCCACGAACGGGATCCCCCCGAGCGAGAGCAGGAACAGCAGCATGGCCAGCGCCAGGAGGGGCGAGCGCTGCGCCAGGCCCCGGAGCGCGGCCGTCGCCTCCGAGCGCTCGGAGCGGGCGACGGCCTCGACGACCAGAAACGCGCCCATGTTCCCGAAGACGTAGGCGACGAGGTAGAAGAGCACCATCGCCGTGCCCGCCGCCGAAGCCGCGGCGAATCCCACCAGCATGTAGCCGATGTGGGCGATGCCCGAGTACGCCAGGAGCCGCTTGGTGTTCTGTTGCGGCAGCGCCATCAGGTTGCCGGCGACGATCGTGATCGTGGCGAGGCCCGCCGCGATCGGGATCCACGTGGCCGCCCGCTCGCCCATTCCCTCGAAATACACGCGGAAGAGCGCGACGAAGCCTGCCGCCTTCGGGGCCACGGAGAGCCACGCCACGAACGGCGTGGAGGCGGCCTCGTACGTGTCGGGCACCCACATGTGGAACGGGAACGCGGCGATCTTGAACGCGAAGCCGGCGAACACGGCGAGGAGCCCCAGGAGCAGGAGCGGCTGACCCGGCGAGAACACCTGCGCGACCCGCGCGAGGTCGGTCGTCCGCGCGGCTCCGTAGACGAAGGAGAGCCCGTAGGCCATCACGGCGGAGGAGACGCTGCCCACCAGGAAGAACTTCAGCGCGGCCTCGACCGCTTCATCCTGACGCTTGAGGAAGCCGGCGAGCACGTAGAGCGGGATCGACATCAGCTCGAAGGCGACGAAGAGGAGGATCAGATCGCGCGCCGACGCCAGGACCAGCATGCCGAGCAGCGAGAACAGGATCAGCAGGTGATACTCGCCGGCGCGCCGGCCGCACGCGACGGCGTCCGTGGAGATGCCGGCGAGGAGCCCGATGAAGGTCGCGACCAAGAAGAGCCTCTTCGCGAAGATCGCGAGCCCGTCCTGGACGAACATGCCGAAGAGAGCGGGCGGCGTCGGCTTCACGAACGCGCTGACGATTCCGAGGGCCAGGATCCCCGCGGTCGCCAGCCAAGCGATCCAGCGACGGTCGGCGCCGCGGGCGGTCAGGCTGCCGGCGAACACGAGGAGCACGACGGCGCCGAGGCCCAGCTCGAGGGTGAACGCGCTCACGGACTCGCGATCCGGGCGAGCAGCGGTACCGTCGCGGTGTCGATCGGCGCAATCGCCAGACCCGGCGCCATACCGAAGACGACCAGCACGAAGACCAGCGCCACGAGCGCGACCCACTCGGGTCCGCGCGCATCGGTGAGGTCGTGGAAATGGCTGGAGGGCGGCCCCCAGAAGATCTGCTTGGCGACGCGCAGCACGTACACGGCGGTCAGGAACGTGCCGGCCACGGCCGGGAAGAGCCACCACTGGTGCGCGGAGCGCCAGGCGCCCAGGAACGTCAGGAGCTCGGCGACGAAGCCCGCGGTGGCCGGCAGGCCCAGGGAGGAGAGGCTGCCCACCGTGAACGCGGTGGCGATCCCCGGCATCATCTTGCCGAACCCGCCCATCTTGCCGATCTCGCGTGAGTGCGCCTTCTCGTAGACGAGGCCGACGAGCGCGAAGAAGAGACCGGTCATGATGCCGTGGGCGAACATCTGGAAGACCGAGCCGTTGAGCCCCACCTCGGTCAGGGTCGCCGCGCCGAGCATGACGATCCCCATGTGGGAGACGGACGAGTAGGCGATCACGTACTTGAGGTCCGTCTGCGCCATCGCGGAGAGCGCACCGTACACGATGTTGATACACGCGATCGTGCCGACCAACCAGGCGAGATCCGCCGCCCCGTCGGGCAGGAGCCCCATCCCCACCCGCACGACGCCGTAGGCGCCGAGCTTCATGAGCACGCCGGCGTGGAGCATCGAGACCGCCGTCGGCGCCGAAGCGTGCCCGTCGGGCGACCAGGTGTGGAGCGGCCAGATCCCGGCGAGGACGCCGAAGCCGACGTAGAACGCGAGGAAGACCCAGCGCTGGAGCGGGCGGGGAAACGCGGTAGCCTCGAAATCGAGGAACGAGAACGAGGCGGACCCGGCGTTGACGTAGAGGGCCAGGATCCCGACCAGGATGAACGCCGACCCGAACAGAAGGTAGAGGGTGAGCTTCATCGCGGCGTACTCCTTCGTCCCGACCCCGGTCTCCCGGTACGCCCAGGCGAAAATGCCGCGGGGCCGCACCTCGCCCGTCGAGCCCCAGATGCCGATCAGCAGGTACATCGGCAGCACCGCCAGCTCGTAGAAGAGGAACAGGACGAAGAGATCGAGCGACACGAACACGCCGTAGACGCCGGTGACGAGCGCCAGCAGCAGCGCGTAGAATTCCTGACTCCGGACCGTCACGGTCCACGACGCGAACACGCCCGCCAGGATGATGATGGACGTCAGCAGGACCATCAGGAGGCTGATCCCGTCGGCGCCGAGCTCGTACGAGATACCCAGCGGGGGCACGAGCGGGAGCTTCTCGTAGAACTGGAACCCGGCCGCCTCCTGGTCATAGGCGACGTAGATCCAGAGCGACAGCACCGCCGAGATCCCGGTCGTCACCGTCGCGATCCACCGCACGGCGCGGGGACGGTGACGGGCCGTGAACATGATGAGCAGCGCGCCGACGAAGGGCGACCACGTGATGACTGAGAGCAGCGGCAGGGTCATTGGCGCCATAGCTGGGCCCAGACGATGAGCAGCAGCACGCCGAAGGCGACGCCGTAGACGTAGTCCTGCGCCCGGCCGCTCTGTATCCGTCGCAGTCTGTCGCCCGCACGGAGCGTGAGGGCGGTCAGGACGTTGAGGACACCGTCGACGAGGTAACGGTCGATCCAGCCGATCAGTCGCGAGAACGCGAGAATGAATCCGCGGTAGAGGCCGGTATAGAGCGCGTCGAGCCCGTAGCGGCGCCGCGCGAGATAGTCGAGGGGGGCGAGCCCGGCGGCGACCCGGGCGGGATCGATCGCGCCCCGCTGGTACATCGCCCATGCCAGCGCGAACCCGGCGGCCGCCAGGCCGATCGAGAGCGGCGCGAGCCACGCCGGCGTCTCTTCTTGCCCGCCGGCGCCCACCAGCGCCAAGCGGACTCCGACGGCGACGGTGAGCGCCGCGAGGAGCCAGAGCGGTCCGCGCATCAGCCAGGGCGCCTCGTGCGGATGGCCGCCGGCGTGGGCCCGCCCGAAGAACGTGACGAAGACGACGCGGAACATGTAGAAAGCCGTCAGCAGCGCCGTCAGCGCCAGCATCAGGAACGGACCCGTGAGGTCGGCCTCCCACACGCCGCCGAGCACCGCCTCCTTGGAGAAGAAGCCCGCGAGCGGCGGCACCCCCGCGAGCGCGAGGGTCCCGACCACGAAGACGATGCCCGTCTGCGGCATCGCCCGGAACAGGCCGCCCATCCGGAAGATGTCGTTGGTGCCGACCGCGTGGATCACGGCGCCGGCGGCGAGGAAGAGGAGCGCCTTGAACAACCCGTGCGTGAGCAGGTGCAGAAAACCCGCATAGGCCGCCCCGGCGCCCGCCGCCGCCATCATGTACCCGAGCTGCGAGACGGTCGAGTACGCGAGGACGCGCTTGATGTCGCCCTCCACGCACGCCATCGTCGCGGCCAGCAGCGCGGTGAACGCGCCCACCCACGCGATCAGCGTCAGCACCTCGGGGACCAGCGCGAACAGCGGCTCCGTCCGGGTCACCATGTAGACACCGGCGGTGACCATCGTCGCCGCGTGGATGAGGGCGGAGACGGGTGTGGGGCCTTCCATCGCGTCGGGCAGCCACACGTGCAGCGGGAACTGGGCCGATTTCCCAACAGCCCCCAGATAGATGAGGAACATGATCGCCGGCAGCCCCGTGATGGCGAGCGCGTGCTCCTGGGCCTTCTCGAAGAGGTCCGTGAACTCGAACGTCCCGGTGGCCGACCACAGCAGCACGATGCCGATGATGAAGCCGACGTCGCCCAGCTTCGTGATCCAGAACGCCTTCACCGCCGCGCGGGCGGCCGCCGGCCGCTCGTACCAGTAGCCGATGAGGAGGTAGGAGCAGAGGCCCACCAGCTCCCAGAAGACGAACATCTGGAGGAAGCCGGGGGCCAGCACGAGGCCGAGCATCGAGAAGGCGAAGAGCGACTGGTAGGTGTAGTAGCGGCCGAGCGAGGCGGGGCGCTCGTCACCGAGGTAGGCGAGCGAGTAGATCTGGACGAGCAGCGACACCAGGGTCACCAGGACGAGCATGGCGTTGCTCAGCGGATCGACCAGGAGACCGACCGTGGCGATCGGGCCGCCGTCGGCCGGGATCCACGCCCACGTCGTCTCTCCCACGAACCCCTCGACCCAGACGGTCAGCGCGCCGGCCAATGCGATCGCCATCGCACCGATCGACACCAGACCGGCGCGGGGGCCGCTCCGGCGCAGTGGCGCCACCACCGCGAGCAGGAGGAAGGCGGCGAAGGGCATCCCGAGGACGAGGAGCGGCAGCCAGGCGTTGGAGGACACGGCGCTAGCCCCGCAGCAGGTCGAGGCGGTCCGCCTCGACCGTCCGCCGGACGCGGAAGATCGCGATGACGATCGCCAGCCCGACGGCGACCTCGGCGACCGTGATCGAGATCGTGAAGAGGGTGAAGACCAGCCCCGTCAGGTCCCCGTTGAAGCGCGCGAAGGCGACCAGGTTGATGTTGACGGCGTTGAGCATCAACTCGATCCCGAGCAGGATGCCGACCGCGTTGCGGCGGGTCAGGACACCGAAGAGGCCGATCGAAAACACGAGGGCCCCCAGGACCAGGTACGCCGGGAGGCCCATCATTCTTCGCTCCGCGCCAGATAGAGGGCGCCGAGGAGGGCCGCCACCAGGAGCACGCCCAGGAGCTCGAGGGTGACGGCGAAGGATCCCACCAGCGCGCGTCCGATCGCCGCCGTCGTGTCGACCGTCTGCGCCGGGCGCGGCGCCCCGATCGGGGCCTGGAGCAGGAACCCCGCGATGCCGACGAAGACCGCCGCCGAGACGAGCGCCAGCGTCGTTGATCGGACTGACAGAACGAAAAGAGAGAGATCGTAAATATCACGCGCCGATGTCGATTGAGGCTGCAGCGTAATATTGAACCAGGACAGTAAGCAGCTCCGATGCTTGAGGAGTTGTATTCCAAGCTCTCAACAACGTGTGGATTTGTGCAGCCGTGTAGGCTCCTGACCCACGTTCGACAAGCTTCCGACCCAACTCTGTCGCTTCGTTGATGTTTGGAGGCGAGGATTGCCGCAAAATCCGAAAGGCGCTCTCAATGGCAGGTGTGAAACCCGGTTGCAAATCCAGCGCTCGGCGATATTGCGAATATGCGTCCGACGAGTCTTCATTTTTCTCTAGTGCCCGGCCATAGTTGTAGATGTAGGCAAATCGCAGGGACGGCTCGATGTTGTCCATGTTGATTTCACGAAAGGCCTGGATCGATTCAACTGTCTTTCCTTGTTTCAGAAATAGCACCCCAAGGCTGTTTCGAGCGGATGCTTGTTGATCGGTATCACCTAAGTTGATGGCGTGTTGATAGGATTGCACTGCTTCTTCCATGCGATTCTGCTGGGCAGGGTCAGTTTTGGCCCACTGTTCCAATGATCGGGCGTGCTCAATCGCCGCTTGTGCGGACGATTTCTTGTCATCGGACGCTAAGGCGTCCTCTTGAGCTACCTTGAAAGCCTCGGCCGCCGTCTTATAGTCTCCCTGCGATTTTGCCTGACGCGCGGCTTTCTGCGCAGCGGCGGCGTTCGGTCTGGCCGCCGGCGCTGGGGCTTGCGCCGCCGAACTCGGCGAGAAAGATCCAATCAAAACAATTAAGGTCACCATAATTACATTAGTGCGTGCCATAGTCACTCCTACTGAACAAGCGAGACACTTTGGCAGGATGTAGGATCGAGTGTAAATCGCTTGATTCTCACGACCGCCTGAGTGAGTTGTCCTAATTGTTGTAAATGGCTCGCTACGCCTTCAGGTACGCCGGTTTGTGGGATCCACTCGATGTGTTCAATCTGGAGCCCCTGAAATTGCGGATTGTCTGGCTTGTAATCGGCCGCTTCACCGGTCGCTTTGGAATTGATCGAAGCGCGCCCGCCCGTCAAACGTGCGGTGATCGTGAACTCGGATGAACTCAAGGAGCAGAATTTGTCCCACTGTAGAGG
>Ga0137403_10001788_pt1 | contig 26840 bp, 22 predicted proteins | sample CZOMad2_1_16fung_FD_122057 | JGI IMG/M metagenome (GOLD analysis project Ga0137403, IMG submission 122057) | Vadose zone soil fungal communities from Angelo Coast Range Reserve, California, USA - CZOMad2_1_16fungal (Hybrid Assembly) | ecosystem: Environmental > Terrestrial > Soil > Vadose zone... | reverse complement strand
TGCGCGGCGGTTCGCCGCATGCATGGCCGGCATGCAGCGATCTTGCTTGATTTCTGCCGCGACCGGTTTATTTTCTCGCCGTCCACCCGAGTGCTACCTACCATATGGCGGTTGGTTGTTGCTGACCGCGCTAACTGTCGAGTTTTGATGATGTCTGACGAATCCCACAAGAAGCCTGAGTCCGACAAGATCTATGTGCGCAAGCAGCGCAAGTGCCTGCGATGCCAAGAGGCGTTCACCAGCGCCTGGCCGGGCGAGCGCGTCTGCACGCCCTGCAAGAGCAGCAGCGAGTGGCGCGACGGCATCGCCGCCTGACCGCCGCCGGCTGGCGCCCTAGAGCCAGCCCTTGCGCTTGAAATAGATCAACGGCACGAGCGCCGAAACGACCATCAGACCGAGCGCCCACGGGTAGCCGGCCAGCCAGTGCAACTCCGGCATGTCGTCGAAGTTCATGCCGTAGACGCTTGCCACCAGCGTCGGCGGCAGGAAGACCACCGCCGCGACCGAGAAGATCTTGATGATGCCGTTCTGCTCGATGTTGATCATGCCGAGCGTGGCATCGAGCTGGAAGTTGATGGTGTGCGATTCGAACGCCGCGTGCTCGTTCAGCGACACGATGTCGTTGCGCGTCGACTTGAGGCGGGTCTTCACGTCTTTAAGGGTCTTGTCCCCCGTGGCATTCAGTGTCGCCGTCAGATAGCTGATCACGCGCGTCATGCTCAGCAGGCTCTCGCGGATCGTCGAGACGAGATCGTCGTTACGGCCGAGCGTCCGGATGACGGCCTGCAGGTCGCGCCGCCCGCGATGCGGGCCGAGGGTGGCCGGGCCTTCGGCGAAGATCGTCTGCGATACCACGTCGAGATCCTGATTGACCTTCTCGAGGATGTCGGCGATGCGGTCGATGAAGGATTCCAGCAGGCCGACCAGCGCCTCCTCGCCGGACGTGCAGCCCTCCTGTCCGCGCAGCAGCTTCTGGGCATAGATGGCGACCGGCCGCGGCTCCACATAGCGCAGCGTAATGAGAGCGCGGCCCGTCAGAATGAAGGTGATGCTGGCGCGCTGCGGCAGCGGCGCATCGGCATGGACCAGGATGGTCGCGGTCATGAAGCGCGCCAGACCCTCGCTGTAGAGCCGGTCGGACGGCTCGATCTCCCGCACCTCCTCCGGGGTCGGCAGGGTCAGCCTGTGGACCGCCTCGACCTTGCTGCGCTCCTCCGGCGTCGGCTGGACGATATCGAGCCACACCGCATCGTCCGCGAGCGGCGCCGCCTTGTCGATCTCCGTCCGTTCGATCTTGCCGTTGCGCAGCGCGTAGGCCTGAATCACCGGCGGCTCCATCGCCACAGGAGTTGCGGAACGACGGACTCTTTGCCGGAGAACGGCAGGATGCGCAAGCGCGGGCGATGCCGGTGCGCTGGCGCGTCGCGGTCCCGCGTCCTATCCTTGCGCGAGTGGACCGACGCGGCAACAAACGAGGGCGAACGCCGTTCATGAGCATCCTGGGCGCAATCCTGGGCGGGGCAGCGGGCCTCATCGCGCTCGGCGGGCCGCTGGGCGCGCTGCTGGGCGCCGCCGCCGGCCATGCCATCGGCCGGCTGAGCCGCCGCAAGTCCGCCACCGCCGACGGCGCCGCGGCGCCGGGCCTGGAGGGGCTCGACACGCGCGCCGCCACCAAGCAGGTGGCCTTCACGATTGCGGTCATCGCGCTCGGCGCCAAGATGGCAAAGGCCGACGGCATCGTCACCCGCGACGAGGTCGATGCCTTCAAGCAGGTCTTCCGCGTGCCGGAGGAGGAGATGAAGAATGTCGCCCGCGTCTTCGACCAGGCCCGCAATTCGCCGCTTGGATTCGAGGCCTATGCCGGGCAGGTGGCGCGCATGTTCCGGGGTCAGTCCGCCGTCCTGGAAGAGCTGCTGGACGGCCTGTTCCATATCGCCAAGGCCGACGGGCAGGTGGAACCCGCCGAGCTCGACTATCTGCGGAAGGTGGCGGGCATCTTCGGCTTCGGCGATCATGATTTCGAGCGCATCCGGGCCGAGCATCTGGGCCCGGACAAGGCCGATCCCTACGAGATCCTCGGCGTCGACAGGCAGGCCGGCAACGCCGAGATCAAGGCTGTCTATCGCAAGCTGGTGCGCGAACACCACCCCGACCGGCTGATCGCCAAGGGCGTGCCGAAGGAGTTCATCGATATGGCCACCGGGAAGCTGGCGACCATCAATGCCGCCTGGGACAAAATCGCGAAGGAGCGGGGCATCAATTGACGGCCGAAGCGCAGGCCGAAGGCGGCGCGATCGCGCCGGCGCGGCCGCACATGACGCTGCCGATGATCGGCACGCTGCTCGCCGTAACCGTCGTCTGGGGCTTCAACTTCGCGGTCGTCAAGGCGGGCCTCCGCGTCATGCCGCCGATCGCCTTCGTGGCGCTGCGCTTCGCCGTCGTCGGCGTCATGCTGCTGCCCTGGCTGCGCTGGCCGCAACGGCGGTTTCCCGATCTCGTGCTGCTGTCGGTGATTCTCGGCGTCGTCCATTTCAGCCTGATGTTCACGGGCATGCACGGCCTCGACGTCGCGACCGCCTCCATCGCCATCCAGCTGCAGGTGCCGTTCGCGGCCATCCTGGCGGCGATCTTCTTCAAGGAAACGCTGCACTGGCGGCGGCTCACCGGCATGGCCATCGCGTTCGCCGGCGTCGTGCTGATCGCCGGCGAGCCGCGCCTGGCCGGCAATCTGCTGCCGCTCTTCCTGGTGATCGCGGCGGCCTGCACCTGGGCCAGCGCCACCATCCAGATCAAGCGCATCGGCGACGACGTCGACGTGCTCGCCCTCAACGGCTGGGTGGCGCTGCTGGCCGCGCCCCAGCTGGCGCTGCTGTCGTGGGCGACCGAGGATGGCCAGCTGGCGGCGATCGCCGGCGCCGACTGGCGGCTGTGGGCCTCGGTCGCCTTCCAGGCCCTGCTGGTCACGATCTTCGGCTACAGCGTCTGGTACCGGCTGATGCGGCGCTTCTCCGTGAATCAGGTGATGCCGTTCACGCTGCTGGTGCCGCTGTTCGGCGTGCTCTCGGGCGTGATCTTCTTCGACGACCAGTTGACCCTGTTGATGATCGTCGGCGGCCTCTGCACCATCGCCGGCGTCGCCATCATCATCATCCGCCGCCCGCGCGTGATCGCGCCGTCGACCAAGGCGGGGTTGTAGTCAGCACTAAGCTCACGATGCGGCCTGACGATCTGGTGTGCGAGCGAAGGCCAGACCGCGCGTCCACTGATTCGCAGTAATCGACAACCGAGTTGCCGGCGCGCATCCGCAGCGGCTTTCTTGAAAGCGAAATAGCGTGGCAGATTCAACGACTTTTGGATCGAATGCTCCCACATATTGCGTCCGGCCTCCAGACGTACTCAATATATCGGGGGAGCCTGCCGACACGCGGCGGTGCGCTTTAACGAGACCCGAGGACTGGCCATGGCAGATCAAAAGCGAAATCCAACGAAAACCAAAGCACCAACGCGTGGCAACGGCGGCAGGCAGACGCGCCGCAGGGCCAAACGGGTCATCGAGCGGGCGCCAGGCCTCCAGGGCTGGCAGACCACCGATGCCGACGAGATCGAGCGGCGGCGATGGCGCGGGCAGACCGATATCGTCGAGGTGCAGGTGCTGGAGCCGGACCGGCGGCACTACGGCACCTTCCGCGTGCGCTCCGCAACGGGCGGCAGCTACGAGGTGGAAATCCGCTTGCTCGACGGCCCGCTGAATTCGTGCGGATGTGCCGACCACCGCGTGAACGGTCTGGGCACCTGCAAACACATCGAGGGCGTCCTCGCGCGCCTGCGCCGCCAGGGCGTACGCGCATTCAATGAGGCGGCCCGTGCCGGGAGCGCGCGGGTCGAGGTCTTCTTGCCGCGCAACGAGGAGGCCGCTCCGAGGTTGCTGTGGCCGCGAGGCGGCTCCGCATCGGCGGCCGTGCGCCCCGTCATCGCCGATTGCCTGGCTGCCGATGGCGGCCTGCGCGATGCATCTCCCGCCGGCGTTCAGCGCCTCCTGGACATCATCGCCGCGGCCGATCCGCGCGTGCGCGCCGCTGTCCGCGTGTCGCGCTCCCTTGCGCCGTGGCTCGACGGGGCGAAGCGGCGGACGGCGCGCGACGAGGCCAAAAGGGAGTTCCTCGCCGACGTGGAGGCCGGCCGCCAGACGCTCGAAGTCCTCAGCCAGCCGCTACTGCCCTATCAGCGCGAAGGCATGCTCCACCTGGCTTTCGGCGAGCGCGCCTTGCTGGCCGACGAGATGGGCCTGGGCAAGACAGCGCAGGCGATCGCGGCCTGCGAGCTGTTGCGCCGGCTGCGCGGCGTCGAGCGCGTGCTGGTGGTGTGCCCGGCCTCGCTCAAAGGCGAGTGGGAGGACCAGATCGCCCGTTTCCTCGGCGCCCCGACCCTGCTCGTGACCGGCCCGCGGGCGAAGCGGCTGCTCGACTACGCTCGGCCGGCGTTCTTCACCGTCGTCAACTACGAGCAGGTGGTGATCGATGCCGCCGATCTCAACCGCACGCTGAAGCCCGACGTGGTCGTGCTCGACGAGGCGCAGCGCATCAAGAACTGGCCGACCAAGACGGCCCGCATCGTCAAGACGCTGCGCTCGCCTTACGCCTTCGTGCTGACCGGCACGCCGTTGGAGAACCGCATCGACGAGATTTATTCGATCGTCCAGTACTTGGACCCGGAGCTGCTCGGACCGTTGTTCCGATTCAACCGCGAGTTCTATGAGCTTGATGAACGCGGCCGGCCCGTCGACTACAAGAACCTCGATGCGTTGAAGCGCCGGCTGCAGCCGGTGCTTCTGCGGCGGCGCAAGCGGGAGGTGGAGCGGGAACTGCCCGGCCGCACCGTCACCAACTACCTGGTCGCCATGGAGCCGGAGCAGCGCCAGCGCTACGACGAGTACAAGGCGCAGGCGGCCCGCCTCGTCCACTTGGCCCAGCGCCGTCCGCTGATCCCGCAGGAGTTCGAGCGGTTGCAGCGCCTGCTCGCCTGCATGCGCATGCTCTGCGACACGCCCTACATCCTCGATCGCGATTGCCGCGACTGCCCGAAATTGGAAGAACTCGAGCGCGTGCTGAGCGACCTGCTGGCCGAGCCCGAGCGCAAGGCAATCATCTTCTCCGAGTGGGAACGCATGCTGGAGCTGGTGCGCGAGCTGGCCCAGGAGATGGGCGTGGAGTTTGCCTGGCACACCGGCTCCGTCCCGCAGCTGCGGCGGCGGGCCGAGATCGCCCGCTTCAAGCAGGATCCGCAGTGCCGGCTGTTCCTGTCGACCGATAGCGGCAGCGTCGGCCTCAACCTGCAGGCGGCGAGCGCCGTCATCAATCTCGACCTGCCGTGGAACCCGGCCCGCCTGGAGCAGCGCATCGCGCGCGCCTGGCGCAAGCACCAGCAGCGTACCGTGGACGTCATCAACCTGGTGACGGAGGACAGCATCGAGCACAACATGCTGCAAGTGCTGGCGCACAAGCAGGCGCTTGCCGACGGCTTGCTCGACGGCGAGGATCTCAAGTCCGTGCGCATGCCCTCGGGACGGCGCGCTCTGGTCGAACGCATGGCGGCGATGATGGCGCCCACCGGGGCGTCCGCCCCAGCCCCTGCCCCGCTGGCACCGGACATGCGCCTCAAGGACGAGCTGATGGCACGACATGGCGGCGCGCTGTTGTTGCTGGAAGGACATCGCGGCACTGATGGTTCCGAGAGCTTCATTGCGGTCATCGACGGCGACGCCGGCGCAGTCGATGGCGAGCGAGCGCGCTTGTCGGGAGCAGGCGGGCGGCCCGTCGAGGTGATCGACCGCGCGAGCTACGAGACGATGCGCCGATTGGCCGCTGCGGGCCTGCTGCGCATAGCCGACGGCGACCGACGCGAGCTGGTTCGATCGCCCGATCTAGCGGCGATCAATGGGGGCCACGACCGCGAGCGGCTGGCCCAGAGCGCTGAGCTCCTGAGCGGCGCCGAGCGCAAGCTGCGCATGGCCCTGTTGCTTGCCCAAGGCGGCTTCGCCGAGGAAGCGGTACCCGTGCTGACCGAATGTCTAACGCTGGCCACGAACGCACGCGCTGCCATGACCGACGGCGCGAGTGGCGATGTCTCGACGAGGAACGGCCCAATGGATTGCAATCCTCAGGTCACCGCGGAGATTTCCGTGGCGGCTCCGATCACACCCAGCCTGGCCGATCTCGCCGCCTCGGTTGAGCGCACCCTGTCGGCACTTCGCCACAGCCTCGCACCGGGCCAAGCTGCGGCCTGAGCCGGAGAGGCCCCGCGGAGAACGGCAGTCCACTCGTCAGCATCCACTCGATTTGGCCTGCATGCATCTCGTCGATCGCCCCTCCCCCAATCACGATGCCCGGCCGGACGGTCAGCCGGTCGACATCCTGTTGCTGCACTACACGGACATGGCGAGCGCCGAGGCGGCGCTCGCCCGCATGACCGATCCGGCATCGCGGGTGAGCGCGCACTACTGCATCGATGAGGACGGGACCGTCTATCGCCTGGTGCCGGAGGAGCGGCGGGCGTGGCATGCCGGCGTCAGCTTCTGGGCCGGCGCCCGCGACATCAATGCGCGCTCGATCGGCATCGAGCTGGCCAATCCCGGCCATACCTGCGGCTACCGGCCGTTCCCCGAAGCGCAAATGCAGGCGCTGGAGGATCTCGCCCACGGCATCCTGGCGCGCCATCCCATCCCGGCCCATCGCGTGCTCGGCCATTCCGATGTGGCGCCAGCGCGCAAGATCGACCCCGGCGAGCTGTTTGATTGGCGCCGCCTCGCGCGCGCCGGCATCGGCGTCTGGCCCGAGTCGATGAGTCTGCCCGATCCCGGGCCGGCCGACTCGCCGCTCGCGGTCGCCGACCTCCAGAGCAAACTCGGCCGTTTCGGCTACGACGTAGCGGCCACCGGCGTACTCGACCAGGCAACACGCCAAGCGCTGTCAGCCTTCCAACGGCATTTCCGCCCGGCCGCTTTCGACGGTGCGCCGGACGGCGAGACACGGCGGTTGCTTGCCGCTGTCGTGGCAGGCGTCACGCAGGTCTGACGCGCGTTGACGCCGCCGCGCTCGCGGCCTACTTAGGACTCGCCAGACGGCCGGATGGCCGCTCTCGATGTTCGCGTCGGGGGAGGAAAGTCCGGGCTCCACGGAAACACGGTGCCGGCTAACGGCCGGCGGGGGCGACCCCAGGGAAAGTGCCACAGAAAGCAAACCGCCATGGCGAGCGCTCGCGAGGGCGCCGGCACGGCAAGGGTGAAAGGGTGCGGTAAGAGCGCACCGCGCTCCCGGCAACGGGAGCGGCAGGGTAAACCCCACCGGGAGCAAGACCAGATAGGGACGGCAGGGCGAGCGATCGCCCGGGCATGTTTTCGCGCCGCCGTCCGGGTAGGTCGCACGAGGCGTTCGGCAACGGACGTCCCAGATGAATGGCCATCCCCGCTGCGAGGCGGGACAGAACCCGGCTTACAGGCCGTCTGGCAGTTCTCCTTTGGTTTGCCACAGTCTGACCCCGCATTCCGCCATGAGCGGCACCTAGACTGGAATACTGTATTGGAACGCATCATGAACAAATAAAACCGCGCTGTGGCAAAGTCGAGGCCTTGGGTGCGAGCCGCGAGCACAACACTAGGCGTGGTTAATCATCTGTTAACTCCCTGAAATTCCCAAGAATTACTACCAGAACCCATTGACGCCCATATAATCCCATGCTATCCCACTTTGATGGGGTGAAAGGCTTGGCTGGCCGGCTCGGGGAATCGGAGCCGAAACGGCAGCCTTCCGGCGCACAGCGCCGACACATCAAGGGGAAGCGACCGGCGTCCGATGGCTCTGTTCATCGACACCTTCGTGAACAAGATCGACAGCAAGGGGCGGGTCTCCGTCCCGGCCACCTTCCGCGCCGCCCTCGGCGCCCAGACCTATTCGGGCATCGTCGGCCTGCCCCTGCACAAGTACCGCGCCATCCGCTGCGCCGGCATGGACTGGATCGAGCAGCTCGGCCGCACGGTGAACCAGGCCGACTTCTTCTCGGAGGAGCAGGACGACCTGACGGCGACCATCTTCGGCGACACCAAGCAGCTGCCGTTCGACGGCGAGGGTCGCGTCATGCTGCCGGAAACCTTGACGGGCCACGCGCGGCTCGACGGCGTGGCCGCCTTCGTCGGGCGCGGCCCGTTCTTCGAGATCTGGGAGCCGAAGGCGCTCGAAACCTACAAGGCAGAGGCCCGCCAGCGCGCGCTCGAGAAGGGCCGCACGCTCCGCCTGCGTCCGGACGAGCGGTCATGACGGCAGCCGACCGCACCGCCGCCGCGGGCGGCCATCGCCCGGTGATGCTGCGCGAGGTACTTGAGGTCCTGAACCCGCGCGCCGGCGGCATCTATGTCGACGGCACCTTCGGCGCCGGCGGGTATAGCCGCGCCCTGCTCGACGCCGCCGACTGCACGGTCTGGGGCGTCGACCGCGATCCCGACGCCATCGCCGCCGGCGCTCCGCTGGCGCAGCATTACAAGGGCCGCCTCAACCTCGTCACCGGCCGCTTCGGCGACATGGCGGCGCTGCTGACTGCGCGCGGCGTCGACGCCACCGACGGCGTCGCCCTCGATATCGGCGTGTCCTCGATGCAGCTCGACCGGCCCGAGCGCGGCTTCTCCTTCCGCGCCGATGGCCCGCTCGACATGCGCATGGAAAAGCAGGGCGAGAGCGCCGCCGACGTCGTCAACGGGCGCAGCGAGCGCGAACTCGCCGATATCATCCACGAGTACGGCGAGGAGCGGCGGGCGCGCGCCATTGCCCGCGCCATCGTCGCCGCGCGCCGGACGGGACCGATCACTGGCACGCTGCAGCTCGCGCAGATCGTCCGCCGCACCTTCGGCGGCAAGTCCGCGGCCGGCATCGATCCGGCCACCCGCACGTTCCAGGCGCTGCGCATCTACGTGAACGACGAACTGGGCGAACTCGATCGCGGCCTGGCCGCGGCGGAGACGCTGCTGCGTTCCGGCGGGCGCGTCGCCGTCGTGACATTTCATTCGCTGGAGGACCGGCGCGTGAAGCGGTTCCTGCGCCTGCGCAGCGGCCGCAGCCCGCAGCAATCCCGCCATCGCCCGCATCGTCCGGCCACCTGGCGCGAGCCCGATCCGTCGTTCCGCCTGCTGTCCGCGAACGGCACGGCCCCGACGGCCGATGAAGTGCACGGCAATCCGCGTTCGCGCTCCGCCCGCCTGCGCGCCGCCGAACGCACGCCGGCGGCGGCCTGGCCGCGCGAGCGCGCCGCAGAGGTGGCTCCATGATCGGCCGCGGCACCTTGCTCTGGCTGGCGCTCGCCATCGTCGCCGGCGCCGGATTGTTCCACGTCTCCTATCGCGTGCAGTCGCTCGAGGAGGAGCTGACCCAGGCGAACCGCGACATCCTGCGCGAGCAGGAAACCATCCACCTCCTGCACGCCGAGTGGAGCTATCTCAACGAGCCGACGCGCCTGGCCGAGCTGACCCGCCGCCATCTGGCGCTGGCGCCGCTGGCCTCCGGCCAGATGGTGCGCATCGAGGACCTGCCGCTGCGGCTGCCGCCGCTGATCGCGGAGACCGCGCCCCTGAAGGACGACGGCGCCGGCGTGCGGCCCTCGAGCATCACCACGGAGCAGGCAAGCCCGCCCGCCGGCGCCGAACCGGCGACGAGCATTGCCGACCTCATCAAGCGGACGAGCGGGGAGCCATGAGCAATCGTTCGCCGCACGCTCCGTCCATCCATGCATCGCCCGCGCCGGCGCTCCGACGCGACGACGTCGTCCAGCTCGAGGGCAACGCCAAGCGGGCGATCGAGACCGGGCGCACGCGTCTGCTGGTGGCCGGCGCACTCTTCGCGGTCGCCTACCTCGTCATCGCCGTCCGCCTGGCCGTGGTCACGCTGCTGTCGGACGGCGCCGAGCCACGCCTGGCCGCATTGTCGGTCCAGCCGGTCCCGATCGAGCGCGGCGAGATCGTCGACCGCAACGGCGTCGTGCTCGCCACCAACCTCGCCACATCGTCGCTCTATGCGAACCCGCAGCAGATCATGGACGTCGACGAGGCCGTCGCCGGCCTCACCGGCCTCTTCCCCGACCTCAGCCCGAACACGTTGCGCGAGAAACTCACGAGCGGGCGCTCGTTCGAATGGCTGCGGCGCAACCTGACGCCGCATCAGCAATACGCCGTCAACCGTCTCGGCCTGCCCGGTCTGTACTTCCAAGAGGAGGACCGGCGCGTCTACCCGCAGGGCCGGCTCACGGCCCACGTCACCGGCTTCACCGACATCGACAACCACGGCCTTGCCGGCATCGAGCAGGCGTTCGACGACGTGCTGCGCGAGGGCCACCGGCAGGTCGCGCTCTCGCTCGACATCCGCATACAGAACATCGTTCGCGAGGAGACCGCGCAGGCGGTCGCCGATTTCCACGCCATCGGCGGTGCCGGCATGGTGCTGGACATCGAGACCGGCGAGCTGCTCGCCATGGTCTCGCTCCCCGACTTCGACCCCAATTCACCCGGCGACGCCCCCGACGAGACGCGCTTCAACCGCAACACGCTCGGCGTCTACGAGATGGGTTCGACCTTCAAGCTGTTCACCACGGCCATGGCGCTTGATTCCGGCACGATCGCGCTGACCGACTCGTTCGACGCCGTCCATCCCATCCGCATCGGCCGCCATACGATCCACGACTTCCATCCCGAGCATCGCTGGCTCACGGTCTCCGAGATCATCAAGTTCTCCTCCAACCTCGGCGCGGCGCGCATCGCCGAGAAGGCCGGCACGGTCCTGCAGAAGGACTACATGGCACGCTTCGGCATGCTGAAGCCGGTGCGGCTCGAGCTGCCGGAGCTCGGCCTGCCCCTCTATCCCGGCGACTGGAAGCCGATCAACACGCTGACCATCGCCTACGGCCAGGGCATCGCCGTGACGCCGCTGCATCTCATCGCCGGCGTCGCCGGCCTCATCGACGGCGGCGTCTATCGTCCCGTCACCATCATGAAGCGCGACGCCAGCGTGCCGTTCGGCGGCCGCCGCGTCATCGGGGAGAAGACCTCGAACGATATCCGCCAGCTCATGCGCCTCGTCGTCGAGAGCGGCACCGGCAAGTCCGCCAACGTTCCGGGCTACCTCGTCGGCGGCAAGACCGGGACGGCGCAAAAGCAGCTCGGCAAGGGTTATGCCACCAATGCGCGCCTCACTTCCTTCATCGCGGCCTTTCCGATGAACGCGCCGCGCTACGCGATCCTCATCATAGTCGACGAGCCCAAGCCGAACGCCAGCTCGCACGGCTACGCGACGGCCGGCTGGGTGGCGGCGCCGGCGGTCGGGCGCGTCATCCAGCGCATGGCGCCGTTGCTGGGCATCGAACCGATCCCGGACGAGGCGCCGGAGGCGCAGAGCGGGCACCTCGTGCCGGTAAGCGCGACCACGGAATAGGCGCGTGCGGCTCAGGGACCTCATCGAAGGAGCGGACATCGACGTGCACGGACAGGCGACGCCAGGCGAGATCGACATCCGCGGTTTGACGGCCGACTCGCGCCGCGTCGAGCCCGGCTGGCTGTTCGCGGCGCTGCCGGGAACGCGCGCCGACGGCCGCACCTTCATCGATGATGCGCTGGCGCGCGGCGCCGCCGCCGTCCTCGTGCCGGCCGAAGCGCCGCTGCCCACTCTGGCGCGTCCCGTGCCGATCATCCGCGACGCCAATCCGCGCCGGCGGCTGGCGCTCATCGCCGCCCGCTTCCACGGCGCCCAGCCCAGCGTCATCGCCGCCGTCACGGGCACGCAAGGCAAGACCTCGACCGTCGACTTCACGCGCCAGCTCTGGACTCATCTCGGCTGCCGCGCGGCCAGCCTGGGCACGCTCGGCGTCGTCACCACCGGCCTCACCACCGACGGCGCCCTCACCACGCCCGATCCGGTCGAGCTGCATCGCCAGCTGGCCGAGCTGGCGCGCGGCGGCACCGACCATCTGGCCATGGAGGCCTCGAGCCACGGCCTCGACCAGTTCCGCCTCGACGGCGTGGTCGTGACGGCCGCCGCCTTCACCAACCTAGGGCGCGACCATCTCGACTATCACCCGACCATGGAGGCCTACCTCGCCGCCAAGCGCCGGCTGTTCGAGACGCTGCTGGTGCCCGGCGGCGCGGCCGTACTCAACGCCGACGCGCCCGAATTCGACTCCTTATATGCGCTGTGCAAGAAGCGCCGCCTGCGGGTGCTGGCCTACGGCCGCAAGGGCGCCGAGATCCGCCTCGAGAGCGCCACGCCCGGCGCTGCCGGCCAGCACCTCGTCATCAACCTGCTGGGGCGCCGGCACGAGATCGACTATCCGCTCGCCGGACAGTTCCAGGCCATGAACGGCCTTGCCGCCCTCGGCCTCGTCATCGGCGGCGGCGAGGATCGCGAGGCCGCCATCGAAGCGCTGACGAAGCTCACGGGCGTGCGCGGCCGCCTCGAGCGCGTCGCCGTCCATCCCGGCGGCGCGCCCATCTATGTCGACTACGCGCACAAGCCGGGCGCGCTGGAGACTGTCCTCACGACCCTGCGTCCCCATGCCAGCGGCCGCCTGGTCGTGGTGTTCGGCTGCGGCGGCGACCGCGATCGCGGCAAGCGGCCGCAGATGGGCGAGATCGCCGCCCGTCTCGCCGACCGCGTCATCGTCACCGACGACAATCCGCGCAGCGAGAATCCCGCCAGCATCCGCGCCGAGATCCTCGCCGCCAGCCCGCAGGCCCGCGAGATCGGCGACCGCGCCGAGGCGATCAACACCGCAATTGCCGAGCTTGCCGCCGGCGATCTGCTGGTCATCGCCGGCAAGGGCCATGAGACCTACCAGATCGTCGGCGACAGGACGCTGCCGTTCGATGATGCATCGGTCGCGCGCGCCGCTGTCGCGAAGTTGGCACAGCGGCGCGGCGACGGAGGCAAGCGCTGATGCCGCCGGCTGAAGCCCTGCCCGTGCTGTGGGCGGCCGACGAGGCGGCGGCCGCGACCGGCGGCCGCGCCACGCGCGACTGGCGCGCCGTCGGCGTCTCCATCGACAGCCGGTCCGTGAAGCAGAACGAGCTGTTCGTCGCCCTGCAGGGCCCGAATTTCGACGGCCACGACTTCGCCGCCGCCGCCCTCAAGGCCGGCGCCGCGGCGGCCCTGGTGCATCGCACGCCCACCGATCTGAGCGCGGACGCGCCGCTGCTCATCGTCGACGACACCATGCGCGCGCTGGAGGCGCTCGGCCAGGCCGCGCGCCGGCGCAGCACGGCCAGCTTCCTCGCGGTCACCGGCAGCGTCGGCAAGACCGGCACCAAGGAGATGCTGCGGCTCGCGCTCGGCGCCAGCGGCGCCACCTACGCCAGCACCGGCAACCTCAACAACCAGTGGGGCGTGCCGCTCTCGCTCTCCAACATGGCGCGCGACTGCGCCTATGCCGTGTTCGAACTGGGCATGAACCATGCCGGCGAGATCGGCCCGCTGTCGCGCCAAGTGCGGCCCAAGATCGCGATCATCACCACCGTGGAGCCGGCGCACCTCGAGTTCTTCGCCTCGGTCGAGGCGATCGCCGATGCCAAGGCCGAGATCTTCGAAGGGCTCGACAGCGACGGCATCGCCATCCTCAACCACGACAATCCGCATTACGCCAGGCTGGTGCAGGCGGCCGTCGGCCACGGCGTCGGCCGCGTCATCGGCTTCGGCCGCCATGCCGACGCACGCGCGCGGCTCGTGCAATGCGCGCTGGGCCCGGCCGCCAGCCAGATCGACGCCGAGATTCTGGGCGAAGCCGTCAGCTATCGCCTGCAGATGCCGGGGCTGCATTGGGCGCTCAACAGCCTGGCGGTGCTCGCGGCCGCCAAGAGCGCCGGCGTGGACCTTGCCGCGGCCGCCGCGGCGCTGGCGCAGCTCCAGCCGCTCAAGGGCCGCGGCCAGCGCGTGAAGATCGCGGCGCCGCGCGGCAGCTTCGAGTTGATCGACGAGAGCTACAACGCCAGCCCGGCCGCCATGCGCGCCGCCTTCCAGGTGCTGGCCCAGTCCAAGCCGGGTTCCGGCGGGCGGCGCATCGCCGTGCTCGGCGACATGCGCGAGCTCGGCGAGACCGCGCGGCTGCTGCATGCCGACCTGGCGCCCGATCTCAAATCGGCCCGCGTCGATCTCGTGTTCACGGCCGGCCCGCTGATGGAATGGCTGCATGCGTCGCTGCCGGAGACGGTCCGCGGCGTGCACGCGGCCGATTCGCAGGCCCTCATTCCCGCCGTCATCGAGGCGGTGCAGGCGGGCGACGTCGTGCTGGTGAAGGGTTCGCTCGGCAGCCGCATGGCACCGATCGTCGAAGCCCTGCGCGCGCTCGACGGCACCGGCCAGGCGCTGCCGCGCGCGGCCAACGGGAACTGAGGGCGCGATGCTGTTCAACCTCCTCGCACCGTTGGCCGAAGAATCCGCCATCTTCAACCTGTTCCGCTACCTCACCTTCCGCAGCGGCGGCGCCGTCATGACCGCGCTCGCCATCAGCTTCGTCATGGGCCCCCGCACCATCCGCTGGCTGAAGAAGAAGCAGCGCGAGGGCCAGCCGATCCGCCAGGACGGCCCGGAATCCCATCTCATCACCAAGCAGGGCACGCCCACGATGGGCGGCGTGCTGATCCTCATGGCCCTGGCGCTGAGCACGCTGCTGTGGGCGGACCTGCGCAACGGCTATGTGTGGGTGGTCCTGTTCGTCACCGTCGGCTTCGGGCTGGTCGGCTTCTTCGACGATTTCCTGAAGCTCACGCGGCGCTCCAGCCGCGGCCTGCCCAGCCGCACGAAGTTCCTGGCCCAGTTGCTGGTCGGCCTGCTCGCCAGCGTCGCCATCGCCTATCTCACGCGCTCGCAGATCGCGACAGCCATTGCCCTGCCCTTCATCAAGAACGTCCTGCTGGAGCTGACGGTGTGGGGCTTCGTGCCGTGGTCGGTGTTCGTGATGACGGCCTGGTCCAACGCCGTGAACCTCACCGACGGGCTCGACGGCCTCGCCATCGTGCCGACGATGTTCGCGGCCGGCTGCTTCGCCTTCATCGCCTACGTCGTCGGCAACACGGTATTCGCCGAGTACCTGCAGCTCCACTACGTCGCCGGCACCGGCGAGCTCGCGGTGTTCTGCGGCGCGCTCGTCGGCGCCGGCCTCGGCTTCCTGTGGTTCAACGCCCCGCCGGCCATGGTGTTCATGGGCGACACCGGCTCGCTCTCCGTCGGCGGCGCCCTCGGCGCCATGAGCGTCATCACCAAGCACGAGCTGGTGCTCGTCATCATCGGCGGCCTGTTCGTGCTGGAGACCGTGTCGGTCATCGTCCAGGTGGCATCCTTCAAGATGACGGGCAGGCGCGTCTTCCGCATGGCGCCGCTCCACCACCACTACGAAAAGAAGGGCTGGGCCGAGCCGACCATCGTCATCCGCTTCTGGATCATCGCCGCCATCCTGGCCCTCGCCGGCCTGGCGACGTTGAAACTGCGGTGAGCGCCATGGCGACGGCAGCAGACATCCGCATCCCCGCCCTGGCCGGCCAGACCATCGCCGTGCTCGGCCTCGGCAAGTCCGGCCTGCCGGCGGCGCGCGCGCTGAAGGCGAGCGGCGCCGCCGTCTGGGCCTGGGACGACAATGCGAAAGCCCGCGATGAAGCGAAAGCGGCGGACATCCCGCTCGTCGATCTCGCCGGCGCCGATTGGTCGAAGCCGGCGGCGCTCGTGCTCTCGCCCGGCATTCCCCACAGGTTTCCCAAGCCGCACCCGGTGGCGGCACTCGCGACAGCGAGGCGCTGTCCCATTATCGGCGACATCGAACTGATGGCGCGTGCCGGACTCGGCGCGCGTTTCATCGGGATCACCGGGACCAATGGCAAGTCGACGACCACGGCGCTCATCGGCCACATCCTGAAGTCGGCCGGAATTCGCGCGGAGATCGGCGGCAATCTCGGCACGCCCGCGCTCACGCTGGCGCCCCTCGACAAGGACGGCATCTACGTCCTGGAGATGTCGTCCTATCAGCTCGAATTGACGCACACGCTGGCGTTCGATGTCGCGCTGCTGCTGAACATCACGCCGGACCACCTCGACCGGCATGGCGGCATGGACGGCTATGTCGCCGCCAAGGCCCGCATCTTCGAGTCGCAGCGCGCGTCACAGACCGCCGTCATCGGCGTCGACGACGACCACAGCCGCGCCCTCCGCGCCCGCTTCGCGGCGACCGGGCAGCAAACGATCATCCCGATCTCGGCGGAGGCGCCGGTGGCCGGCGGCGTCTATGCCCATGACGGCTGGCTGCAGGACGATCGCGCCAGGAAAGCCGAGCGCGTGCTGCGATTGGCCGATGCGACGAGCCTCCTCGGCAAGCACAACTGGCAGAACGCCGCCGCCGCCTTCGCCGCCTGTGCGGCGATCGGCCTGGCCACCTCGAAGATCGTCGCGGGCATCACCAGCTATCCCGGCCTCGCCCATCGCCAGGAGCTGATCGCGACCATCGGCGACGTCCGCTACATCAACGACAGCAAGGCGACGAACGCCGACGCCACGGCCAAGGCGCTCGCCTGCTACCAGCCGATCTACTGGATCCTCGGCGGACGCGCGAAGGAGACCGGCCTCGACGGTCTCGAGATTTTCTATCCGCGCATCGCCCACGCCTTCCTCGTCGGCGAGGCGAGCGAACGCTTCGCCGCCGCCCTCGAAGGCCGCGTCCCCTACTCGAAGTGCGGCACGATCGCCGCTGCGCTTGCGGCCGCCCATCGCCTGGCGCAGGCCGAGCGCAAGCCCGGCGCGGTCGTGCTGCTGTCGCCGGCCGCCGCCTCCTTCGACCAATTCGCCAATTTCGAGGAGCGCGGCGAGGTCTTCCGCAAGCTGGTGGAAGCGTTGTGCGTCGGGCCGATGCAGGCCAACGGCGGCGCGGTCAGCCGGAGGATGCAATGACCTCCTTCGCCCGCACCGATACCAGCCTCATGTCCCAGTGGTGGTGGACGGTCGACCGCTGGATGCTGGCGGCGCTCGGCGTGCTCGTTTTCTGCGGCATCATCCTGGTGATGGCGGCCAGCCCGGCGGTGGCCGTGCGCATCGGCCTCGACCGCTTCTATCTCGTGCGCCACCATCTCGTGCTGCTGCCGATCGCGCTCGCCATCGTGCTCGGCGTCTCCCTGCTCAGCCTGCGCAACCTGCGGCGCCTGGCCGTGATCGGCTTCGCTATTTCGCTCGCCCTCACGGCGCTGACGCTGGTCGCCGGCAGCGAGATCAAGGGCGCCACCCGCTGGATCAATCTCGGCGGCTTCTCCCTGCAGCCTTCGGAATTCGTCAAGCCCTGCTTCGCCGTGGTGGCGGCCTGGCTGTTCGCCTCCCAGCACGGCCGCGTGCCCGTGCCCGGCAACCTGATCGCCATCGGCCTCTATATCGCGGTCATCACGCTGCTCCTGCTGCAACCCGACCTCGGCATGACCGCGGTCGTCAGCGTCACCTGGTTCGCCCAGTTCTTCCTCGCGGGCCTGCCGGTCCTGTGGGTGGCGGCGCTGGGCGCCGGCGGCCTGGTCGGGCTGGGCGGCGCCTACTTCGCCTTCGCCCATGTGCGCGAGCGGGTCGACGGCTTCCTCGATCCCGCGGCCGGCAACAACTATCAGGTCGATCGCTCGCTCGAGGCCTTCATGAACGGCGGCCTCATCGGCCGCGGTCCCGGCGAGGGCACGGTGAAGGCCGTGCTGCCGGACGCCCATTCCGACTTCATCTTCGCCGTCGCCGGCGAGGAGTTCGGCCTGCTGCTGTGCCTGCTGCTGGTGGCGCTCTTCGCCTTCGTCGTGCTGCGCGGCTTCGCCCGGCTGCTGCACGAGAACAACCTGTTCGTACTGCTGGCGACCGCCGGCCTGCTCGTCACCTTCGGCCTGCAGGCCGTCATCAACATGGCCTCCACGCTGCACCTGATGCCGACCAAGGGCATGACCCTGCCCTTCATCAGCTATGGCGGCTCGTCGCTGCTGGCGCTCTCGCTCACCATGGGCATGGTGCTGGCGCTCACCCGCCGCCGCGCCGGCCTCGGAGACGCCACATGAGCGCGCGCATTGCGCTCGCCGCCGGCGGCACCGGCGGCCACATGTTCCCGGCCGAAGCGCTGGCCGGCGAGCTGCTCGCGCGCGGCCACGGCGTCGCCCTGGTCACCGACCGCCGCGGCGGCGGGTTCGGCGAGCGGCTGCCCGCCGTCGAAACCCATCGCATCTCCGCCGGCGGTCTGGCCGGGACCGGCATCGTCGGCCGCGCCCAAGGCGTCATGCAACTCGGCGTCGGCTTCTTCCAGGCGCGCGGACTGATGGGGCGCCTCAAGCCGTCCGTCGTCGTCGGCTTCGGCGGCTACGCCTCGGTTCCCACCGTGCTGGCGGCGAGCCTCTCGGGCATTCCGACCGTCCTGCACGAGCAGAATGCGGTGCTCGGCCGCGCCAATCGTCTCCTGGCCAAGCGCGCGACGCGCATCGCCACCTCCTTCGCCAGCGTCGCCTTCATGGGTGGCGGCGACCGCGCAGTCCTGACCGGCAATCCCGTCCGCCCCGGCATCGCTGTGCTCGCCGATCAGCCGTACACCTCGCCATCGCCCAGCGGCGCAATTCAGATCCTCGTCGTCGGCGGCAGCCAGGGCGCCCGCGTCTTCAGCCGCCTGATCCCGGAGGCCGTGGCGCTGCTGCCGGCCGACCTGCAGCGCCGCCTGCGCATCGCGCAACAGGCGCGCGCCGAGGACCTGGAGACCGCCCGCGCCAACTACGCGAAGCTCCCCGCGACCGTCGAGCTGGCGCCGTTCTTCGCCGACATGCCGGAGCGGCTGCGCGCCGCTCACCTGGTCGTCTGCCGCTCCGGCGCCTCGACCGTCGCCGAGCTGACGGCGGCCGGGCGGCCGGCGATCCTCATCCCCTATCCCTTCGCCACCGACGATCATCAGACCGCGAATGCCCGCGCCCTCGATACCGCCGGCGCCGCCTGGTTGATGCCGGAAGCGGCGACCACGCCGGCCATGCTGGCCGACCGCCTGGCCGCGCTCGCCGCCGATAGCGAGCGGCTCGGCCGCGCCGGCGACGTCGCCCGTGCCCTCGGTCGCCGCGACGCCGCGGCGCGCCTCGCAGATCTCGTCACCTCGCTCATCCGCGGCAACGGCCAAAGGAAGGAGGCGGCATGATGATGCAGCTTCCCTTTCCGGTCGGCGTCGTCCATTTCGTCGGCATCGGCGGCATCGGCATGAGCGGCATCGCCGAGATCATGCACAGCCTCGGCTACAAGGTGCGCGGCAGCGATCAGGCCGACAACGCCAACGTCAAGCGCCTGCGCGCCATGGGCATCCCTATCGAGATCGGCCATCGCGCCGAGAACCTGGCCGATGCCGGCGTCATCGTCGTCTCCTCCGCTGTGAAGGCCGACAACTCGGAGGTCGTGGCGGCGCGCGCCAAGCTGATGCCGGTGGTGCGCCGCGCCGAGATGCTGGGCGAGCTGATGCGCCTGAAATGGTCGGTCGCCATCAGCGGCACCCACGGCAAGACCACGACCACGACCATGGTGGCCGCCCTGCTCGACGCCGGCGGACGCGATCCGACGGTCGTCATTGGCGGCATCGTCAACGCCTACGGCACCAACGCGCGCCTCGGCAAGGGCGAGTGGATGGTGGTGGAGGCCGACGAGTCCGACGGCACATTCCTGAAGCTGCCGGCCACCATCGCCGTCGTCACCAATATGGACCCCGAGCATCTCGACCACTACGGCACCGTCGAGGCGATGAACCGGGCCTACGAGGATTTCGTCAAGAACATCCCGTTCTACGGCTTCGCCGTGCTCTGCATCGATCATCCCGTCGTGCAGGCGATGATCCCGCGGCTCTCCGACCGCCGCATCATCACCTACGGCATGAGCCCGCAGGCCGACGTGCGCGCCGTCAATATCAACGTCGGCACCAGCACGACCACCTACGACGTCGTCATCGCCGATCGTCAGCACGACGCCAGCCGCACCCTCGCCGGCCTCAAGCTGCCGATGCTCGGCTGGCACAACGTGCAGAACTCGCTGGCCGCCATCGCCGTCGCCAACGAGATGGGCATCCACGACAACATCGTGCGCCGCGGCCTCGCCGGCTTCGCCGGGGTGAAGCGCCGCTTCACGAAGACCGGCGAGGCCAACGGCGTCACGGTCATCGACGATTACGGCCATCACCCCGTGGAGATCGCGGCCGTGCTGCGCGCCGCCCGCGCCGCCGCCAAGGGCAAGGTGATCGCGGTCATCCAGCCGCACCGCTACACGCGGCTGGCCAACCTGTTCGAAGAATTCTGCACCTGCGCCAACAACGCCGACATCGTCATCGTCGCCGACGTCTATGCCGCCGGCGAGCCGCCGATCGAAGGCATCGACCGCGACTCCTTCGCCGCCGGCCTGAAGACCCGCGGCCATCGCCACGTCCTGGCGCTGCCGGACCCCTCGGCCCTCGCCAGCATGATCGCGGAGCATGCCGAGCCCGGCGACCTCGTGCTCTGCCTGGGCGCTGGCAGCATCACCAACTGGGCACACGCCCTGCCGGACGAACTGGCGAAGATCTACGCCGAGAGGAAGTCGCAATGATGGCGGCGGCAATGCGACCTCAGCGTCTGATCGAGCGGCTGCCCGCGGTGCGTGGCCGCCTGACCGAGAACGCGCCGCTCGCCGGCATCACCTGGTTCCGCGTCGGCGGTCCGGCCGAGGTGATGTTCCGTCCGGCCGACCGCGACGATCTCGTCGCGTTCCTGACCAACAGGCCGGCGGACGTGCCGATCACCGTGATCGGCGTCGGCTCCAACCTTCTGGTGCGCGACGGCGGCGTGCCCGGCGTGGTCATCCGCCTGGGACGCGGCTTCGCCGACGTCGCCATCGACGGCACCACGGTGCGCGCCGGCGCCGCGACCCTCGACCTCAACGTCGCGCTCGGCGCCCGCGATGCCGGCGTCGCCGGCCTCGAATTCCTGTCGGGCATTCCCGGCACCATCGGCGGCGCCCTCCGCATGAACGGCGGCGCCTATGGCAAAGAGATGAAGGACGTGACCGTCAGCGCCGACGCGCTCGACGCCGGCGGTCGCGTGCACCGTTTGAGCCTCGCCGAACTTGGCTTCTCCTATCGCCACTCCGGCGTGGCCGAAGACTGGATCTTCCTGTCGGCAGAACTCGCGGGCACCCGCGATGCGCCCCAGGCCATCGCTGCCCGCATGCAGGAGATCCAGACCAAACGCGAAGACACCCAGCCGATCCGCACGCGCACCGGCGGGAGCACCTTCGCGAACCCGAAGCAGCCGGAGGCGCAGGGCCGCCGGGCCTGGGAGCTGATCGACGCTGCCGGCTGTCGCGGCCTCGTGCGTGGCGGCGCCATCGTGTCGGAGAAGCACTGCAACTTCCTGATCAACACCGGCAACGCCACCGCCGCCGATCTCGAAGGGCTGGGCGAAGAGGTGCGGCGCCGCGTGTTCGAGCAGTTCGGCGTCACGCTGGAGTGGGAGATCCGCCGCATCGGCGTGTCCGCCGGCGGCGTGAAGGAGGCCTCGGCATGAAGCGCGTGGCAGTGCTCATGGGCGGCCCGTCGAGCGAGCGCGAAGTCTCGCTGGTGAGCGGCCGCGAATGCGCCAAGGGCCTGCAGGAAGCCGGCTACGATGTCTACACCATCGACGTCGGCCACGACGTGAAGGCGCTGGTCGCCGCGCTCGAGCCGCGCCCGGACGTGGTGTTCAACGCGCTCCATGGCCGCTTCGGCGAGGATGGCTGCGTGCAGGGCGTGCTCGAATTCCTGAGCATCCCCTACACCCACTCCGGCCTGCTCGCCTCCGCCCTCGCCATGGACAAGCCGATGGCGAAGCGCCTGTTCGCCGCCGCCGGCCTGCGCTGCCCCGAGGGCGTGGTGACCGACATCCACACGGTCGAGCGCGGCGATCCCGTCGCCCGCCCCTATGTCGTGAAGCCCGCGAACGAGGGCTCCAGCGTTGGCGTGCGCATCGTGCGCCCCGGCGACAACCAGCCCGTGCGCGCCGCCGACTGGAAGTTCGACCCCCGCGTCGTCGTCGAACGCTTCGTGCCGGGCAAGGAGCTGACCGTCGCCGTGATGGGCGATCGCTCGCTCGCCGTGACCGAGTTGGTTTCGCACACGGCCTTCTATGACTACGAGGCCAAGTACACCGAAGGCCGCACCGATCATTTGATCCCCGCGCCGATCCCGCAGCCCGTCTATGACGAGGCGCTGCGCATGGCGAAGCTGGCGCACGACACTCTCGGCTGCCGCGGCGTCAGCCGGTCCGACTTCCGCTACGACGACACGGCAGACGGCGGGCCGAATCGGCTTTATCTGCTCGAAGTGAATACGCAGCCCGGCATGACGCCGCTGTCGCTGGTGCCCGAGCAGGCCAAGTACCGCGGCATCTCGTTCCCCGAGCTCGTCGGTTGGATGGTGGAGAACGCGCGATGCGACGCCTGATCGCCGCGATCCGTTCGTTGCTGACGCGCGCGCCCGCGCGCAAGGGCGGCGTGCGCAAGCCGACGCGCCGCAAGCCGTGGCCGCGCCGCGGCCGTCTGGCCGTGATCTGGGGCAGCGTCACGCTGGGCATCGCGCTGGTCGCGGGCGGCGCGGCCTGGCTGGTCATCGACGGCTGGGTCGATCGCCAGGTCGCGAGCCTCGACCGCACGTTCGTCGCGACCTCGGCCGATCTCGGCTTCACGGTCGAGCGCGTGCTGGCCGATGGCCGCAACGAGACGACCTCGTCGCAGATCCTGACGGCTGTCGGCGTGCAGCTGGGCGAGCCGATCTTTTCCGTCGACCTCGACGCGGCGCGCGCGCGGCTGCTGACGCTGCCTTGGGTCGCGACGGCCACCATCGAACGGCGCCTGCCGGACACCTTGTACGTCCGCATCACCGAGACCGCGCCGCTGGCGCTCTGGCAGCAGCAGCAGCGCCTGCGCCTGCTCGGGGACGACGGCCGCGTCATCGCCGACGCGCCGATCGAGCGTTTCGCCAACCTGCTGGTCGTCGTCGGGCCGGACGCGCCGGAGCATGCCGGCGCGCTCCTGGACATGCTGGCGAGCCAGCCGGAGCTGCGCAAACGGGTGACGGCCGCGATCCGCATCGGTGGCCGGCGCTGGAACCTGCGCATCGACAACGGCATCGACGTCAAGCTGCCGGAGGAGAACAGCGACGCCGCCTGGACCGAGCTCGGCCGGCTCGAACGCGACTACGGCATCCTCGGGCGCGACCTCACGGTCATCGATCTGCGCCTCCCCAACCAGCTGCAGGTGCATCTGGCGCCGGCCGCGCTCACACGCCAGCAGGTCAAGGGCAACGACACGTGAGCGGCGGGCAGCGGATGAAGAACGGAACAGACAATGAAGCCGGCGGAGCCCAACTGGTCAACGGGTGGAGCAGAATGAGAAAGGCGAGACATGTGCCGCGCGGCGGCCTCGTCGCCGGTCTCGATGTCGGCACCTCCAAGATGTGCTGCTTCATCGCGCGCGTCGGCGACGAGGGCCATCCGCAGGTGATCGGCATCGGCCACCAGATCTCCCACGGCCTGAAGAGCGGCGCCATCGTCGACATGGAGGCGGCCGAGCGCGCCATCCTCACCACCGTGCACGCCGCCGAGCAGATGGCCGGCGAGACCATCCGCGACGTCGTCGTCAACGTCTCCGGCGGCCATCCGGCCTCCCAGACCATCGCCGTCGACGTCGATATCGCCGGGCACGAGGTCGGCGATGCCGACCTCAGGCGCGCTCTCGATCACGGCAACCAGCACAATGGCGGCGACGACCGCCGCCTCATCCACTCGATCCCCGTCGGCTACACCATCGACGGCAGCCGCGGCATCCGCGATCCCCGCGGCATGTACGGCGAGCGGCTCGGCGTCGCCATGCACCTGGTCACCGCCGCCGCCGGCCCGCTGCGCAACCTGCAGACCTGCATCGAACGCTGCCATCTCGACATCCAGTCGCTGGTCATCGCGCCCTACGCCTCCGGCCTGGCGACGCTGGTGGAGGACGAAGTCGATCTCGGCGTCACCCTCATCGACCTCGGCGGCGGCACCACCACCATGGCCGTCTTCTTCGACGGCCACGTGATCTACACCGACAGCATCCCGATCGGCGGCGGCCACGTCACCAACGACATCGCCCGCGGCCTGTCGACCCCGCTCGCCCATGCCGAGCGCATGAAGACGCTCTACGGCAACTGCATCCCCTCGCCGGCCGACGAGCGCGAGGTGATCAGCGTGCCGCAGGTCGGCGAAGAGGATCCGACCAACGCGACGACGATCCCGAAGTCGATCCTGGTCGGCATCATCCAGCCGCGCCTGGAGGAGACGTTCGAGCTGGCGCGCGCGCGCCTGGAACATGCCGGCCTCGACAAGATCGCCGGCCGCCGCGTCGTGCTGACCGGCGGCGCCAGCCAGCTCTCGGGCGTGCGCGAGCTGGCGGCGCTGGTGCTGGACAAGCAGGTCCGCATGGGCCGGCCGCTGCGCATCGGCGGCCTCGCCGAAGCGACCGGCGGCCCCGCCTTCGCGACCGCGGTCGGCCTGCTCGCCTACGCCATATCGGTCGATGCCGAACTGCCGCGTCCCGGCCGCGTGATGCGCGAGCAGCCGAACGGCCTCATCGGCCGCATCGGCCACTGGTTCCGTGAGAATTTCTGAAATGGGGGACAAAGTGATGAACGCGTCTCCATCCCTGAACGTCTAATGAGCAAAATTGGAGGCTGTAAATGACGTTGAATCTGTCGATGCCCAAGAGTCAACAATACGAAATCAAGCCGCGGATCACCGTAGTCGGTGTCGGCGGCGCTGGGGGAAATGCCGTCAACAACATGATCCGCTCCAACCTGGAGGGCGTCGAGTTCATCGTCTCCAACACCGATGCCCAGGCCCTGGCGCAGTCGATCTGCGATCGTCGCCTGCAGCTCGGCATCAACATCACGCAAGGCCTCGGCGCCGGGTCGCGTCCCGACGTCGGCCGCGCCGCCGCCGAGGAGGTCATGGACCAGCTGATGGCCGAGCTCGACGGCTCCAACATGGTGTTCATCACCGCCGGGATGGGCGGCGGCACCGGCACGGGGGCCGCGCCGGTCATCGCCCGCGCCGCCCGCGAGCACGGCATCCTCACGGTCGGCGTGGTCACCAAGCCCTTCCACTTCGAGGGCACCCACCGCATGAAGATCGCGGAAAGCGGCATCAACGAGCTGCAGCAGTTCGTGGATACGCTCATCATCATCCCGAACCAGAACCTGTTCCGCGTCGCCAACGAGAAGACGACCTTCGCCGACGCCTTCGCCATGGCCGACCAGGTGCTGTATTCGGGCGTGCGCGGCGTCACCGACCTCATGGTGATGCCCGGCCTCATCAACCTCGACTTCGCCGACATCCGCGCGGTCATGAGCGAGATGGGCAAGGCCATGATGGGCACCGGCGAGGCCGAGGGCGAGAACCGCGCCGTCGCCGCCGCCGAGGCCGCCATCTCCAACCCGCTCCTCGACGACGTCTCCATGAAGGGCGCCCGCGGCGTCCTCATCAACATCACCGGCGGCTTCGACATGACGCTGTTCGAGGTCGACGAGGCCGCCAACCGCATCCGCGACGAGGTCGATCCCGAGGCCAACATCATCTTCGGCTCGACCTTCGACAAGCTGCTGGACGGCAAGGTCCGCATCTCCGTCGTCGCCACCGGCATCGATGCCGAGGCGGTGACCATGCCGCGCCCGGCCCTCACCCTCGTCGCCAAGGGCGGCCGCGTCATGAGCGCGCCCGCCAGCGCGCCGATGGAAACGGCCGCGCAGCAGCAAGTCCCCGCCTACGCCGGCATGACCCGCATCCGCGACGAACGCGTGCCCGAAATCGTCGCCCAGCAGGCAGCGCCGGCCATGGCGGCCCACGCCTACCAGCAGGCGCCGCTGCAGGCCGCCGTCGGCGGCGGCTATGCGGCGCCGCGGATGACCCCCGGGTTTAACCCGGGGGCCCCGCAACCGGCATCGGCCATGCGCGTCGACGCCGGTGCGCTCGCGCGCGCCAGCATGGTCGAGATGCGCGAACGTCCGGCGCCGCGCGCCGAGCCGCGCCCGCTGCCGCCGGCGAGCGAACTGCCGCTCCCGGCCGCGGAACCGCCGGCTGCCGAGCCGGTATGGGCCGAGCCCGCCTACGTCGAGCCGCCGCGGGCCGAGCCGCCGGCCGTGGAGCCGCCATACCAAGCGGCGCCCGAGCCGGTCGCGGAGAAACGGCGCGGCCCCGGCATCTTCACGCGCGCCGCCAACAAGGCGCTCGACCTCGCGCGCCAGACCAGCGCCGACCTGCGCGAGGCGACGCCGTCGGCCATGATGACCCGGATCTCCAAGCCCGATCCGGTCATGCGCACCCCGACGCCGCAACCGGCGGCGCCGACGCCTCAACCGGCCGTGCAGACCCGGCTCGCCCTCGACCCGACCGACCGCCTGACGGCACGGCCGAGCGAAGAGGAGATGCTGGACATCCCGGCCTTCCTGCGCCGACAGGCGAATTAGCGCCGCCTGCCCATCGCCTCCAATCGACTGACAGGGCGGTCGCTCCGGCGACCGCCCTTTTCTTTTCCGTCCCACCATGCAAGGGCGCACTGCCCGCGCCCGCCGGCCGTGACAAACCCTCCGCTGTCACCCCGGCGAAAGCCTGGGTGACAGCGGAGTGTCGGCGTAGATTTACGAACCGGAAACCTCTCTTACCTAGGGTGACCGCCGTATTCCCTTGAATCGCCAGCCCTGCGCCCATGAACAAGCCGCCACCCTTCGCCCTCGAAATTAACGGACTGGTCAAGCGCTTCGACCGCCCGGCCGTCGATGGG
>Ga0137403_10001787_pt1 | contig 26846 bp, 22 predicted proteins | sample CZOMad2_1_16fung_FD_122057 | JGI IMG/M metagenome (GOLD analysis project Ga0137403, IMG submission 122057) | Vadose zone soil fungal communities from Angelo Coast Range Reserve, California, USA - CZOMad2_1_16fungal (Hybrid Assembly) | ecosystem: Environmental > Terrestrial > Soil > Vadose zone... | reverse complement strand
GTTTGCTGGAAACAAAAAGGCGATCGGGTCTCGTTGGGAGAACGATTTGGCCTGATCAAGTTCAGTTCACGAACGGACGTGATTTTGCCGCGACAAGTTGAAGTCCTGGTTCAGGAAGGCTCGCGGGTCCAGGGTGGAACTACAGTCATCGGGAGGATACGGTGATGAGTATGCCAAGACTGCACCTGGAGGAAGAGTACCGCAATCCTCATCGTCGCGGCTTAAAGAAGGGCCTTTATCTGATCCCTTCACTCTTTACCGCGGGCAACATTCTGATGGGTTTCTATGCCGTCATGGCGGCCATTCGCGGCTTTCAGTTTGTGATCGGCAGTGAGGCAAATCTCGCGCGCGCCAGTACCTATTTCGACAATGGCGCAAAGGCCATCGGGTTAGCCGTTTTGTTCGACATGCTTGATGGTCGTATTGCCCGCATGACGAAAACAACAACCGAGATTGGAATCCAGTTGGACTCCATGGCAGATGTTGTCAGCTTTGGCATCGCACCGGCTGTTCTCGCCTATGTTTGGGGTTACGGCTCGAGTTTGGCTGAAGGCAGCGATCTGCACGGTTTGGCTTGGGCGCTATCGTTCATGTACTTGATGTGCGGCGGTTTTCGGCTTGCTCGCTTTAACGTCCAGGCCTCGCGACCGCGACTGCTGGCAGAAGGAACTACCAAGGTTGACAAAAAATACTTTGTTGGCTTGCCCATTCCAGTCGCCGGCGGTTTGCTCGCTGCGATCATCCATTTCACTCCCTGGCCGCTGGTTGGTTACAGTCCGGAGCGGGCACAAATTTACTCACTGCTCCTAATGGCGCTAGTGGGCTTTCTCAGCATTTTGATGGTCAGTACGCTTCGCTTCTCGAGCTTGAAGACCGTTGGTACGCGCAGCCGCAGCATGAGGACGATTATTCTCGTCGTCGCCTTTGCCATGGTTATCTTTCTCTATTCCCGCCACGTACTGCTGCTGCTGGCAATTGCTTACATTCTTCATGGCTTGTTCTCGCGCGTAATCGGTCTGTTTCACCGGCGCTCTGAACGCAGCGAGGCCAAAGTGGAGATCAAACCCGCATCTGGTTGAACTGAACAAGTTATAGGGAAGGGGGCAAGCGGACCCTGGAAGTACCTCACAACAAAATGACTGAGCGCGCCCCCGCTCAATGGTCATTGCAGTCAAGTTTGGCTAAGGCTCTCAGGCCGAGCTGATCTGTGTAATAAACTGGCAATTTCTTGTTTTCTTGAGCAGTCTTCTTGCGAGCAAACAAACCGATCCACGAAATCACACGAACCGAAAAAACAAAGTCACACGAAATGCTCCTCTATTTATTTCGTGTGATTTCGTGGATCATGTCTTATGTTTTTGGTTGCGGGTCCGCTGGGCTGTGCAGCTTGAGTGTCGATGAAAGTTGAGCGGGGGCGCGCTCAGTCATTGTATGGCGAGGTACTTTTAGGCGTCCGCTTGCCCCCCCCTCCAACTTGTTCAGTTCAACCATATGCGTTTAGCGCGGAGGGGATTTGCTGGCTGTACTGTCCTTTGGTTGGGCAAAAGCCAGCAGCCCATGAACGGTGGTGAGAAACACCACGTCGCCTACGCTAACTGGTGACGCTGAGGTTGTGATCTCTTCGCCAGTGGGTAGCGAGTTGACCTGGCGACCGTCTCTAAGTGCGAGCACTACACCGGCGGAGCTAGATAGAGGGGTGAACAGCGCGGCATCCTCAATTGCCAATGGTCGCGCGGAGATCCGGCCGGGCATCTGCCTTTTCCAGAGTCTTGTTCCATTCAGATGAAACAAATAGACAAAGTTGTCCAGGGATGCCACCAGCAAAGACTCCGCCGCCGGCATCACCGCCTGCACGCCGGCACCCGTGCGTTTCCGCCAGAGTAAGTGGCCGTTTCCTGAATTGACCGCGTAAACGTACCCATCGCCTGAGCCAAAATAAACCGCACCGCCAATCACGGCGCTGGCTCCGCGTACCCAACCCTTCGTGCGAAAGCGCCAGATTAGTTTGCCGGTCGGTTCCTCCACCGCCAGCAGATTTCCATCCTCACTCCCAAAATACACGCGTCCATCCCTTGCCGCCGGCTGACAATTGAAAGGCGCTCCATGCGGAATGGACCAGTAGACACCGCCCGTGTGCTTGTCGAATGCATAGATCCGTCCGTCACTCCCACCGGCAAAGATTTTATTCCCACTTAAAGTAAGGGAGCCTCGCAGCGGCATCACCAGTGGTGTCATCCACTGAGTGACGCCTCCCTCACGCCCCAATGCTCGCAAGACTCCCGTCGGGCTTGAGGGAACTGTTTGAGTGCTTCCTGTTTCGGAAGCAACATAGACCTGATCATTATCCGCAGCCGGAGAGGCCGACAGCTCGCCACCGATTTCTGAACGCCAGTAAAGTTGACCGTCTTTGGCCCTCAGAGCGACGAGAATTCCTCCGGCGAGCGGCACATAGATACGTTCAGCGTCAAAAGCAGGAGTAAGGTTAAGACTGAGCCCTGAATCGTAACGCCAGCGAATCGTAAGAGGTTCAGAAAGTGCCACTTCCGGCCTGTTGTAGTTTGTAGCCGGTAGCGAGTGGGCGCACTCGAAGCAAAAACCGATTGCTAATAGCACCGCGATGATGTGCCGCAGGCGCGGACGACCGAGAGCCAAGTCCTGGGAATTGTTAACTCGCATGGTAATCAATTAATACGAACGTCTGGTAACTAGTGGTTTTGAGTTAGGCATCGCAAAAAGTATAATCCGCGCATTCGATTGTTTCTGCTCGCGTTTTGACGCGCAAAGTCATACGAGAGGTTTTCTTGACGATCACTCCGCATCACGAAACCGTAATAATACTTGACTTTGGATCGCAATATACACAACTCATCGCCCGCAGAGTTCGCGAAGCAGGCGTTTACTGTGAAATCCTGCCATTCAACACACCCCTTGAGCAAATCCTGGCTCGCAATCCAAAAGGGTTGATTCTGTCCGGCGGCCCGGCCTCCGTCTATCAACAAGATGCGCCAAAACCCAGCCCTGCCCTAATCGAGGAGCGGGATTGTCCGGTACTGGGGATTTGCTACGGCCTGCAAGTGCTCGCAGTTGAGCTGGGAGGCCATGTCCAGGCATCACCGAGCCGTGAATTCGGCTACGCCCGTCTAAAAATAGTTGACCGCACAAGCCCCTTGCTGACAGATCTGCCCACTGAGATGGATGTGTGGATGAGTCATGGAGATCATGTGACCACTGTACCGGCCGGCTTTAGGGTGACCGCCCTGACGGAAGATGCAGTCAACGCCATCGAGGACAATTCACGCGCCATCTTCGGGGTGCAGTTTCATCCGGAAGTCGCTCATACTCCGCTCGGAGCTCAGATCCTAAGAAACTTTCTCTTCTCGATTTGTCGCTGCCAGGGCGATTGGTCACCTGAAACGGTTATTGCCGAACAAGTCGCGCGCATTAGAGAGCGTCTCGGTGAAAAATCTCGAGTCGTTTCGGGACTTTCCGGCGGCGTTGATTCAACCGTGGCCGCCGCATTGGTTCATCGAGCCGTGGGGGAAAGACAGACTTGCATCTTTGTGGACAACGGCCTGTTGCGAGAGGGTGAATTCGAAGCCACGCTGCCATTGCTGCGACAAACCATGGGTTTGAACATAGTTGGCGTTCGCGCCGGCGATCGTTTTTTGAAGGCACTCAAGGGAGTTGCGGATCCCGAGGAAAAGCGCAAGCGCATTGGCAAAGTGTTCATCGATGTCTTTGAGCAGGAGGCCAGCCGGCTCGGCGGGGTGCAGTTTCTCGTGCAAGGCACTCTCTATCCGGATGTCATCGAATCAGTTTCTGTTCGCGGTCCTTCGGCGGTTATCAAGAGCCATCACAATGTCGGTGGCTTGCCCGAGAAGATGAACCTTAAGCTGATTGAGCCCTTGCGAGAATTGTTCAAAGACGAAGTCAGATTGATAGGCAGGGAACTGGGTGTTCCGGAAGTAATCCTAACGCGACACCCATTCCCGGGCCCGGGTCTGGCTGTGCGTATTCTGGGCGAAGTTACAGAGGATCGAATCCGGCTCCTTCAAGCGGCGGATCGGATTTTCGATGAAGAGCTGCGGCTGGCCGATCTATACCATTCTGTTTGGCAGGCATTTCCCGTCCTCCTGCCAGTCTCCACCGTGGGCGTGATGGGAGACGAACGCACCTACGAGCGCGTAATTGCTTTGCGTGCCGTCACGAGCGTCGATGGAATGACGGCTGATTGGGCGCGGTTGCCTCATGATTTGCTAGCACGTGTGTCAGCGCGGCTGGTATCTGAAGTTCGTGGTGTTAATCGGGTGGTATATGACATCAGCTCAAAACCGCCCAGTACAATTGAATGGGAATGACGTTCCAGGCAATATGATTTACCAAACGCGTCGGGCGCCAGCGTCTTGGGTTTAGTGTGATTTCGTGGATCTGCTGCTTTGGGAGCAAGTGAATACGATCCGAAATAACACGAACAACAAAGACACAAGAAATGAACTCTTACTTGAGGTAACGTGATATAGTGCGCGCCCGACTCCACATTCCTGCTTCCTGTTCGAAAATTAAGCGGAGATTCAGAATTAAAACAAACAATGACTGAACGTCGATTTGCTCACCTTCACCTTCATACAGATTACAGTCTGCTCGATGGCGCCATTCAGATAAAACCGCTGGCCGCTCGCACCGAAGAACTCGGGATGACCGCTTGTGCGATGACCGACCATGGCAACATGTTCGGAGCTATCTCTTTCTACAACGAGATGAAGAAACATGGCGTTAAGCCCATCATCGGTTGTGAAACGTACATTACTCGCGGCAGCCGCAGAGACAAAGCGCCGGGCGCTCCGGGGGAAAAAGCAAACTTCCATCTCATCCTGCTCGCAAAGAATCTTGAAGGCTATCAAAACCTTGTTCGGCTGACTTCCAAAGCGTACACAGAGGGTTTCTATTACAAACCTCGAATAGACAAGGAACTGCTGGCCCAGCACAGCAAAGGCCTGATTGCGCTTTCCGCGTGCATGTCAGGCGTCCCCTCGGCAATGCTCGCGCGCGAAAAGTGTGACGAGGCGGCGGCAGCGGCCGTCGAGTTTGAAGAGATACTGGGGAAGGGAAACTATTATCTCGAGATTCAGGAGCACGGTCTCGAAGCGCAACAAAGGATTCGCAAATCCCTGGTTGAACTCTCTCGGCGCACCGGAGTGCCGCTCGTAGCCACAAACGATGCCCACTACCTGCGTCCTGACGACGCTCAAGCGCATGACGTCCTACTTTGCATTGGGTCAGGCAAGACTGTCAGCGATACCAATCGCCTGCGTTACGCAAGTCCAAACTTTTACGTGCGCTCACCAGATGAGATGTGGCAGATCTTTGGTGCTGAACTGCCCGAGACACTTACACGCACGGTCGAGATCGCGGAAATGTGCGACCTCACATTGCCGCAGAACGTGAACTACTTGCCCAACTATCCAATACCTTCCTCGGATGCCGGCCTAAGTGCGGACGATTATTTCGAGAAGATTGTGAGGGAAGGGTTTGCGCGCCGCCAACAAATTTGGCAAAGGCAAATAGATCGTGGAGAACTGAAATACCCGCTCACTGATTATCAGACGCGACTGTCGAGCGAGATCTCGATGATCAAGCAGATGGGGTTCGCCGGGTACTTCCTTATCGTCTGGGACTTCGTCCGCTATGCCAGAGAGCATTCGATACCGGTTGGACCGGGCCGAGGTTCCGCAGCCGGCTCGCTAGTCGCCTATTGCCTTGAAATTACCGACGTTGACCCACTGCAGTATGACTTGATTTTCGAGCGCTTTCTTAACCCAGGCAGAGTATCCCTTCCGGATATCGATATTGACTTCTGCGTCCGCGGGCGCGGCGAAGTAATCAACCATGTCGCAGACACCTACGGGCGCGAGTCGGTTTGCCAGATCATAACTTTCGGCACTCTGGCTTCCCGCGCTGCGATCAAGGACGTCGGCAGAGCGCTTGATATTCCCTATGCTGAAGTGGAACGCATCGCCAAGCTTATACCCCCACCCGTTCGGGGTCGGAATGTAAGCATCGCTCAGGCCCTTGAACAAGTACCTGAACTTAAGAAAGAGGTTGAAGTAAATCCTCAGGTTAAAGAACTAATTGAGATAGCCCAACGTCTCGAAGGCTGCGCCCGCCATAGCTCTGTCCATGCTGCCGGAGTGGTGATCTCTCCAGTGCCGCTGCAAGAGTTGATTCCGATCGCAGTCTCAGGTAAGGAAGAAGTCACTACTCAGTATGTCATGTCCGACCTGGAAAAGACCGGCATGCTTAAGATGGACTTTTTAGCGCTTACCGCTCTTACCGTTATAAATGACTGCTTAACGAGCATTAAGCAGTTGCTTGAGCAAGAGATTAACTGGCCTGATATAGCGCTTAACGACGAAAAAACCCTGGCTGTTTTCGCGGAAGGTCGGACTGATGCTGTTTTTCAGTTTGAGTCTTCTGGTATGCAGGAGATCTGCCGCAAACTCAAACCGAAAGGCGTCGAAGATCTGGCCGCGCTGAATGCTCTTTACCGTCCTGGCCCCCTTGATGGAGGCATGGTCGAGGAGTTTATTCAACGCCACCATGGCAAGAAAAGTGTGCGCTACCTGGTGCCAGAGATGAAGGAAATTCTCAGCAATACTTACGGCATTATTGTCTACCAGGAACAGATCATGCAGTTGGCGCAGAAGCTGGCCGGCTACTCGCTGAGCGAAGCCGACCTCATGCGCCGCGCAATGGGCAAGAAGAAAAGGGAAGAGATGGCAGTCCATGAGCAAAAGTTCATTGATGGCGCCGTCGAGCGGGGGCTCAAGCGAGAAAAAGCGGAAAAGATTTTTTCCCTGATGGCGCAGTTCTCGGATTACGGGTTCAATCGCAGTCACAGCGTTGCCTACGCTTATCTGGCTTTTCAAACGGCTTACTTGAAAGCACATTTTCCCGAACACTTTTATGCTGCAGTGCTATCGAGTGAAGCTCAGGACGCGGCTAAGGTTTTCAAATACTCAAAGGAATTGCGGACCCAGGGCATTCAGTTGTTGCCGCCTGACGTTAACGAAAGTAATGCCGGCTTCACTCCGCTCAAAGGCGCAATTCGATATGGCCTGGCGGCGATCAAAGGGCTTGGCCAGTCAACCGTTAATGCCGTAATCGAGGCCCGTCACACTGGAAGTTTTCGGTCGTTCTTCGATTTCGCTGAACGCGTCGATATCGGGGCGTTGAACCGCCGTTCACTGGAAGGGTTAGTAAGCGCCGGAGCTTTCGACACGCTTAATCCAAACGCGGTGACGCCAGAGGAGTGGCGGGGCGCCCTGCACAACTCGATCGATGTTGCATTGGCCCGGGGGCAGCGGGCGAAGCGCGAGCGGCTTCAGGGGCAGACTGGCCTATTCGGCGCCGTGCCGCTGGACCAGGAGTTCGTCGAACGCTTACCCGCAACAGCGAAGGGTTGGACACGCACCGAACTACTAGCTGCCGAGAAGGCCACGCTTGGCTTCTACATTACCGGTCATCCGTTAGATCGCTATCTTGATGTGCTGCAAAACCTGAAAACGGCAAAATCAATAGAGCTGCCATCGCTAAACGGCGGCAGTAGAATCTCAATCGGCGGCATCATCGCCGACCTGCAACTCAAAACAACGCGAAAAGGAGACCGCTTCGCCTTATTGCGGCTCGAAGACGAGGCAGGCGGCACCAAGTGCGTACTGTGGCCCGAGACTTACCGAAAACACTCGGCGTTGGTTCAGAATGAGGCCCCAGTGATGATTATCGGACGGTTAGAATTGAGTGAGGATGGGCCACCCAGCGTCATCGCCGACCAGGTCCAAAGTCTTGATAACATCATGAAAGGTAGCGAACTCATCATATTGCGAGTTCCGAATGGAGATGACTCGGACAGGTTGTTCGATACTGTGCTGCACTTGCTTAGTACCCATCCGGGAAATTGTGAAATCGCATTGGAGTTGTTGGTCGACAGCAACCTCCTGGTCAGGATTAAGCCCAATTCTCAACTTAAAGTTGGCCGCAGCAACGCGTTGGATCTGGCACTGAAAGAACTTGGCTGTGTTGTGCGCGCCGAGAGGACGACAGCCTCCCAGGGAGTCTGATAATGTTCTGATATGCCAAAAATGGCCAAGCGTAAAAACAAAGAGAAGCCTCCTTCTCAACCGGAGACGCCGAGTGTGCAGCCCGGTCGTACGGCGTTTGAACACGTCCAGCTGGCAAGACATCCTGATCGACCCTACACGTTGGATTTCATCGAGAGGCTTTTTGAAGACTTTGTTGAACTGCACGGCGACAAGAGATTTGCCGAAGACCCGGCCATTGTCTGCGGCTTTGCCCGCTTCCATGGTCTTCCGGTCGTGGTAATTGGCCATCAGAAGGGCCGTGACACCAAGCAGCGCAGTTACCGAAATTTTGGGATGCCGAAACCCGAGGGTTATCGCAAGGCGCTGCGCGTGATGAAGCTTGGCGAAAAGTTTGGCCGGCCGATCCTGACGTTTATTGATACGCCAGGTGCATATCCTGGCATCGATGCTGAGGAGCGAGGGCAAGCTGAAGCGATCGCATTTAATCTTCGCGAAATGGCCAGACTTAAGGTCCCGATTATTGTGACGGTGATCGGTGAAGGTGGCTCTGGAGGCGCCCTGGCAATTGGCGTCGGTGATCAGGTGTTGATGTTGGAAAATGCAATCTACTCCGTAATCTCTCCCGAAGGTTGTGCCGCCATTCTTTGGAAGGATGCAGCCCGCGCCGATCAAGCGGCCGAAGGACTGCGCCTGACGGCTGCGGATCTGCTTGAAGAGCAAATCGTCGATCAGATAATTCGAGAGCCACAAGGTGGGGCACACACAAACTACGATCAGACCGCCCGCTATCTCGACTCGGCCTTGAGTGAGAGATTGGCCGAAGCGGTCAGTTGCAGCCAGGAAGATCGACTCGCTCGCCGCTATAGCAAACTAAGACAGTTTGGTCGCTGGGATACTACGAACGACTCTGCGCACACGGCGAACCCAAAGTGATTTGCCCGCTGTAAATCAAAAAGGGATGTCGTCGTCAGTGATCGGCTGTTCGGGCGCTGATTCGGCAACCGCAGTGGAATCGGCACTTGCAGCTCTAGCAGCTAGTGGCTCGTCTGCTCTTCCACCACCTATGAACTGCATATCAGTAGCATGGACCTCGAGCGTATGCCTTGGCCTGCCATCTCGATCAGTCCATTCTTCAACCCTCAGGCGACCTTCGATATAAACCGGCCGGCCCTTTGTGAGGTACTGTGAGGCAGTTTCTGCTTGCCGTCCCCAAAGTGTTACGCGGAACCAGGTCACTTGATCCTGCATCTCACCCGTTTTGTCCTTGCGACGCTCATTCGTGGCCATGCTAAAACTGCACACGGGAGTGCCCTGCGGTGTATAACGGAGTTCGGGATCGCGACCAAGGTTTCCAACCAGAGTTATCTTGTTGAAAGACATGAGGAACCTCTCATTTTCTTAGGGATACAAACCGCGCCGATACTACTAGGGTGCAGGCAAGGGGGTCAAGCGTCGATGTGTTTTGAGTTATGGCCTTGACAGTACCGTGTCACGGCGTCTTATGTTTGCCTTTGCGACTTTGCGAGAAAGGTATTCATTAGTCCGTTTTCGCGCAAAGCCGCAAAGAAAAGCCGAAGGCGCGAAGCTGGAGTGGAGCACAACCAAGAAAATTGCTCTTATCGCTTTTGGCCGTTAACATCTGTTAGACTACGCGCAAATAACACCGTTAAGGGGTAAGTGAAAACAAGAGTCTACATAGAAACCTTCGGCTGCCAGATGAATGTGGCCGATTCGGAACGGGCGGCGACGGGCTTGCGCCGCGCCGGTTACGAGCTCACCGAATCCGCTGAGAAGGCGGATGTCGTTCTACTGAATACGTGTTCCGTCAGAGAGCGTGCCGAGCGAAAGGTTTATACGCGAATCGGTGAGGTTCGGGGCGCCGCGGCTAGTAATCGAAAACCTTTGATTGGCGTTATGGGTTGTGTGGCACAACTTGAAGGTGCATCGATCTTCGAAGCCGCGCCGGCGGTAGATATGGTCATTGGTACCCAAGCCACCGATCGTATACCGGCGATGATCCGGCGACTAACGCAGGGCGAACGATCGCTCATTGATTTGGAAGAGCGCGCCCAGGGCGAAGTATGGGACGTCTCGCCGGTAGAACGACATTCACCTTATGTCGCATTCGTTCCCATAATCGAGGGCTGTAACAAGTTTTGTTCGTTTTGTATCGTTCCTTATTCAAGAGGGCGCGAAAAAAGCCGTCCCGCGGACGAGCTTGTCACCGAGGTGCAACGGTTAAGAGATCTTGGCTACAAGGAAATTCATCTGATCGGGCAGAACGTCAACAGTTACCGGCCTAAGTCGACTCGAGGCTTGGATGACGTGCGGGGGGCAACTGCTTTCAGCCGGCTGCTGCGCGCCTTAGCGCAAACAGGAATGCCCCGAATAAAGTTCACCACTTCGTTTCCACGAGACTTTCATCCTGATATAGTCTCGGCGATAGAAGAGTATCCCAACCTTTGCGATTGGATTCATCTCCCCGTCCAATCAGGAAGCGATCGAATATTGAAGGCGATGCGTCGTGGATACACCGCTGCCGACTATTTGCGGCGCGTAGCAAGAATCAAGACGGCAACGCGGCCGTTGGCCCTGACCAGTGACATCATTGTCGGTTTTCCCGGTGAAACAGAAGAGGATTTTGAGCAAACACTGAAACTCGTCTGGGAATGTGAATACGACAGTTTGTACATTTTCAAATATTCGAAACGTGCGGGCACCCCGGCGGCAAATCTTAGCGATGACGTTCCTGAACCGGTGAAGACAGATCGTTTCCTGAGGCTCGAAACTGCTCAGCGTCAAACGCAGCAGAGGATATTTGGGAATTATGTGGGACGGACACTCAGCGTGTTGGCTGAAAAACCCAGCACGCGCTCAGCAGCTGATCTCGTCGGGCACTCTACTTGCCATAAGGTGGTGAACTTTCCCGGTGAGGGTTTACTCCAGGGGCAGATCGTCGACGTAACTATTACGGCGGCAAAGACCAATAGTCTATACGGCATTAGGGCAGTGGCAGCGTAATCGGGCGGTTTAAGAGGTTAAGAGTTATGGAAATCGAGGTTAAGATCAGAGCATTGATGATGGATCCAAACAGCGGCACGCCCATCATCATTCTGAAGGACGTCGAAAGTGATACCATGCTGCCGATCTGGGTGGGTGCTTACGAAGCGAATGCGATAGCCCTCGAGATCGAAAAGATTGCCCCGCCGCGGCCGATGACCCATGACCTTCTCCGAAATCTGATCTTAGAGATGGGCATCCAGGTTGAACGAGTGGTAGTAACCAGTCTTCGTGACAATACTTTTTTTGCAGTTATCGAAATGCGCACCAGCGATGGCAACCGGATGACGCTGGACTCCCGGCCCTCGGACGCTATTGCGCTCGCGCTGCGGGCAGACTGTCCGATTTACGTTGATGTGGAAGTAATAAAAGCCTCGCGCAATACCGTTACTCCCGATGAGGAAGGCGAGGCCGACGCCGGTGACGGCAGCGAAGATGAGTGGCCCGACGTCATTGGCGAAGCCGGCGACCTCCCGATGTAAAAAGATTTTTCACCACGCCGTCCTGTTGTGCAGTATGCTTAAACCCGATCTTACAAGGAGCAGGAACTCTAAATTGCCGCCGTGCAGCGAATGGTAATCGCCATCGCAAATCAAAAAGGTGGGGTAGGCAAGACCACTACCGCCATTAATTTGGCCGCGGCGTTTGCCAGGCTGGGAAAACGTGTCCTCCTCCTTGATCTGGACCCTCAGGGCAACAGCTCAATTTCATTTCTTGATCCGCTCTCCGTTGAACGTTCTGTTTACGAACTGATGATGGACGGGCTCGCGCCTGTGGCCGAATCAGTCTATCGTACGCCCGTCGAGAATCTTGATCTCGTCCCGGCCCGAATCAATCTCGCAAAACTGGAATCCAAACTGGTTGGTGATTTCGACGCCCCGTTCCGCCTCAAGGATCGCCTCGAACCGTTCCGCAACGAATACGAAGTTATCGTCATCGATACTCCGCCGACACTGGGGCTGATTACAGTAAACGCGCTCGTAGCCGCGAGCCATGTTTTGATTCCCATTCAATCATCCTATTTTGCGCTCGAGGGGACCGATGATCTGCTCGAGACCATCGAGAAGGTCAAGGCGCGGCCCAACCCCAATCTCGAACTGCTGGGTGTTTTGGTTACGCTGCACGATCGCCGCACTACCCTGGCCCGCGAGGTTTATGAACAGATTCGAAATGTTTTTGGTCCAAAACTCTTCGATACGGTAATCACGAAGAGCGTGAGGTTGGAAGAGTCACCGGCCTATAAGGAATCGATCTTTACTTTCGCTCCGAATTCTTCGGGCGCGACGGAATACGGAAAACTTTGCGAAGAGGTATTGAGCCGTGTCTAAAAGGGGATTGCCGACAGGTCTGCAAATGCGACACGATGCGCATTACGTTGAGGAGTTGTCGCAGCACCGGCCCACGCAGGTGGGAAGAATGATTGCGCTGGACAAACTGGATCCAAACCCTGAACAGCCGCGCACGGAGTTTGGAGATCTAACAGAACTGACGGCCTCAATCGCCGAAAAGGGTGTTCTCGAACCATTGTTGGTCAAACCGAACCGCTTGTCCGGACGATGGATGATTATCGCAGGGGAACGCCGCTGGCGTGCCGCGCAAAAAGCCGGCCTCCGCGAGGTTCCGTGCATTGAGATGGAGGTTGATGACGGCGCTATTGCTGAGATTGCGCTGATTGAAAACATGCAGCGTAAGGACCTGACGGTTTGGGAAGAAGCCGACGGTTTGCTGGCGCTTTGCGAGCGTTTCGGCTACACGCATGAAGAAGTAGCGCGAAAAGTAGGGAAGAGCCGAAGCACCGTCACCGAGGCTCTCTCAATAGCGACCATCCCTGCCGACGTACGCGAAACCTGCAAGCAACATGATATTTCAGCGAAATCTGTTTTGCTGCAACTAGTTCGCCAACCTGACGACGCTTCGATGCGGCGCCTGGCAAAACAGATAACTTCACGCGGGTTAACCAGGGACGACGCCAGAGAAGTCAGACGTCAGGAGGCGGGTCCGCGCATAACGCCAGAGCTGAAGCCTTACACTTTCAAGTACGCCTCGCCAAAGAAGGATTACAACGTCGAGGTGCGTTTCCGCCGCTCGGAGGTCAACGCGGAGGAGATTGCGGCCGCCTTGCGGGCCGCGGCCAACGCCGTGGATGGCGACAGCGAGTGAGCTAGCGCTTTAGGCTGCGAATGAGCCGAACGATAGCAGTTGCGGCCCTTCTTCATTTTCCGTTTTCCATTTCTCATTTCTCATTTTCCATTGGTTGCACTTCTGAGGGGAATCCAACCAAGGCCTTGCACAAAAAGATGCGATGGTCTGTACAGTACCGCGAGCGAAGCGACCGGATGTTCACACTCGACTTCCCGATGTGATTCTCATAATTGGCAGCCAGTCAATTAGTTAGTTGAAGCGCAACATCCGGTCGCTTCGCTCGCGGTACTGTACTGATCGCGCCTCCACGTGCCGGTAGTCAGGGCTTTTTGTGCAAAGCATCCCACCAATGGAAAATGGAAAATGACCCCCCTCACCTGCCGCGACCCGACGGTGCTGGTCTCATTGAATCAACCTAGGACTTCGAGGCGAGACTCTTCTTCTTTTCCGCGGCCGCCCGTTTCTGCAAGCCTTTTGCCCACCGTTCAAGTGTGGGTTGAATGGGCTTGAACAGACGCGCTCGAAAAGAGTGTTTGTTCTCATTCCATGACCGCAATTGCTTCTCCGTGTACAGCCTGACTGCTGGCTCAAGCTGGGTTCTCTTCAAAGAGTGGCGCAAGGTTAGGTGATAGTGTTGCCCGACGAGTGAGAAGACCAACGCGGTGAGATTTCCCTTAAAAGAAAGTCGGGGAACAATCCGTTTGTGAAAGGGTTTGTTCGCAGGAAGCAGGACACCCATTGCTATCTCGAGCCAGGCCCCTTTTTGCCCCTGCCTTGGGTGGTATAGCCCGGGCAATTCCGAGGGAGCAACGGGCCCTTTCAGCCTTGGCTCGGAGATAAACTCCACCAGTCGAATCCGCTCCAAACCACGTGTGTGCTCGCGAGGCAAACTGTCAAATGCTTCTTCGATATTTGTAAGAGTGCCTTTGGGAAGACCCCGCTCGTACTGATTCTCGATTTTTATTGCCACTGGGAATACCGCTCAACTCAATATTGGTTTTCGGTGATCGTCCAACTTTAGGTGCTAGCTGATAGCATCGTCAAGCACGGTGCCTGACGGCTTTGCACAAAAACTCCAAATCCCATCCACCGCAGCTTTGCCTCAAAAGCCACAAAGAGGCACAAAAAGCACACAGCTCTTCTTTAAATCGTTTTCCGCTTCTTGTCCTTTCTTGCGGCCCGGCAAATCCGAAGCCGACTTTTGAGGCAAGGCCGCCTTCCCAACCTGCGAATTTCTGTTCCTTGAATGGTTATCAAAGCTCTTGCATCCCCTCATTTCGTTGTGATACTTTGCCTCCGAAAAGGCGAGATTCCTGACATCCCCTAAACTCGCCCGATACAAAACACTACTGAATCGGTTGAATCCCCATTTCGGGGGGATACCGGTTTGTGCTCTCAATTACTAGCGACATCCGTTGATGAGTGGGAGGATACGAGATGAGAATTCGAGCAAAATCCGTCGTCGTCATGCTTGCAGCCTCTGTGCTGCTCGTCGGTGCTTTAGTTTTGCTTCCGCGAATTATCGAAGCCAAACGCTTCCAGTGGTTGAGTGCAGAAAAAGTTGGTTCTTCAACTGATGCACTGGCCACCCAGGACAACAAGACCGATGTCATAGTGGGCGCTTCGGTTCACAACGACACCTCAGAACCGCTGCGCAATATGAAACAGTTGCCATTGGAACCAAAGATCGAGCACGAGGCCAATGAAAACCCGTCAATCGGCCACATCCATAAAGACACTGCCGATCCGGTTGTACAACGTTTCAGCTTCCTGGCTGATTTGGGCGCTCCTAACATGCCCAGCCCGCTGCTGAACTTTAACGGCATCCCGTTTCCCGGTGTCGCGTGCAACTGCGCGCCACCCGATACAAACGGCGAGGTAGGAGCGTCGCAATACGTGCAGATTGTAAATGAAGGCTTTCAGGTATTTGACAAAGCTACCGGCGCCTCGCAACTTGGCCCTTCAGGTATTGCGACCTTGTGGAGCGGCTTCGGTGGTGTTTGTCAGAACAACGGGAGTGGCGACCCGGTTGTGCTTTATGACCAGCTCGCCGACCGTTGGATAATCAGCCAATTCGCCGGCATCAGTGTTCCCACTGATGAGTGTATTGCCGTTTCTACCAGCGGCGATGCAACCGGCTCATACTTTCGCTACGACTTCCATCTCGGTTCGAACTTCTTCGACTATCCTCATTTGAGCGTCTGGCCTGACGCTTACTACATGAGCATGAACGTATTCAATTCTCTGGGTACGGCGTTTTTGGGTCCACAGCCTTTCGCCTTCGATCGAGCGAAGATGCTGGCAGGTCTACCGGCAACTTTCGTCAGCACCGGCATTACGGGCGGTTCAAGTGAAGAAACCTATTTGCCCGCTGACCTCGATGGTTCAACTACAGCTGCCGCAGGCGCTCCAGCGACCTTTGTGGAATGGCCGGGAGGTGGCACTTACAAGGTCTTCCACTTCCACGTCGATTTTGCAACGCCGGCGAATTCCTCGTTTACTCTCTTCGCCAGTCCAGCGGCGGCAGGTTTTACTCAACTCTGCCCAACCACTCGTAACTGCGTGCCCCAATCTGGATCAACCTCCGGATTGGATGCGATAGCTGATCGGCTAATGTTCAGATTGGCCTATCGCAATTTTGGCACCCATGAATCCGTGGTAGGGAACTACACGGTCAGTTCAGGGGGAGTTGCCGGCATTCGCTGGTTCGAGTTGCGCAATGTGACTGCTGGTCCAGTTTCGGTCTTTCAGCAGAGTACTTACCAGCCTGATACGACCTGGCGCTGGATGGGCAGTGCAGCGATGGACCAGCAGGGAAATATAGCGATTGGGTATAGCGCGTCGAGTTCCGCAATCTTTCCGCAATTGAGGTATGCGGGGAGACTCGTAGGCGATCCGGTAAACACGCTGGCCCAGGGTGAGGCAACACTCTTCGCTGGCACGGGAAGCCAGACCGGGACCAGCAATCGCTGGGGTGACTACAGCGACTTGACCGTTGACCCGATTGACGACTGTACATTCTGGTACACGAATGAGTACTACGCCACCACAAGCCAGTTCAACTGGCGGACGCGGATAGGATCGTTCAAGTTCCCAGGTTGTGGGGGCTCGCCTACGCCAACACCCACACCGACCCCAACTCCGACTCCTACGCCACCACCGGTTCCCAATGCTCCAAGCAATCTGACAGCGACCGCTGTTTCGACAAGCCAGATCAATTTGTCCTGGACTGATAATTCAGGCAACGAAAACGGTTTCAGCATTGAGAGCTGTCAGGGCAACAATTGCACGGACTTTGTGCAAATCGCACAGGTCGGAACAAATGTGACCAGTTATCCAAATACGGGACTCTCGCGCAATACACCATATCGCTATCGCGTGCGAGCCTTCAATGCCTCAGGTAACTCGGGTTACTCAAACATTGCCAAGGATAGAACACTAAACCGCTGACACCCCGATGAAGAGAGGGGCGCATGTGTTTGTTACATGCGCCCTTCTCCACCAGTTCAAGGAAAGCGAAGTAAAAAGGACGCTGCGGTCTTTACGAATCACTTCGCGACCTTTTGCGATTCAATCCTCTGGTTTGAAGCTGTGACACACACTCGCGGGTGGGCGTCACTTTTCAAGCCGCGCCCAACTAACTTAGGTGCTTCCCAACGAGCTTAGTCATCTCAAACATGTCTACCGAGGACTTGCCACCGAAAACGGCCTTCAGCGCGGCATCGGCTCTGATTATCCGTTTGCTGTTTGGGTCCTGTAGTTTGTTCTTTTTGATGTAGGCCCAGAGTCGCTTAGTCACTTCGGTTCTTGGGATTGGCTTTGAACCCACGACCGCAGCCAAAGTTGCACTGGGAGTCATAGGTTTCATAAAAGCAGCATTGGCTTTTCGCGCAGGTTTCTTTTTTGTGGTCTTCGCAGACTTCGTCGTCTTTGCACTCTTAGTACTCTTGGGCATCGAATCTCCTTTGGGGTCAGACGCTCTCGGCGCCAGTATTTTCGAATTGCTCGTCAGGTCGCGTTATCTGATACCACAAGCACCGCCAAGTCACAACACACCAGTAGCAAATTTTTTCTTGAGAGCGTTGCCAGATTCTGCTTAACCATATTCAATCCAGGGCCGATCCCGCGACGCCGTTGGAACCAGCAGGCTTTCATCGGTCGTATGTGGCCGCTCTCTTGCTTGCTTTGTTGGCGCAGGATTAGTGTGCTGCTGAAACTGCATTCACCGTCAGTGTTGATTTAACAGCTTCGGCACGCCACTGTACTTTTTGAGATCGGTTTCGCGACCTGAATCAATGCGACAGCTGGTAGCGTTGGGGAAACAAGTGGCGCGATCGATTGATAACGCGGTGAACGAGACTGACACCGCATACTCATTTTTAAGGAGGGTCGAAGAATGGCTAAATACAGCAAGAAGGCATCAAAAAAAGTTGAAAAGGCGATGCACGAGCGTAAAACGGGAAAGCTCAAGAGTGGGCGCTCAGGTAAAAAGGTAACGAGTCGCAAGCAGGCAATTGCGATCGGCCTGTCTGAGGCTCGACGCGAGGGAGCGAAGGTGCCGAAAAAATCCTCAAAGAAGTCGTCATCGAAAAAGAAATAAGTTAGGCCGGAGTCGGGAGTCGCGAGTCGGGAGTCGGAAGTCTTGGAGTCCGGAGTCTTGGAGTCCGGAGTCGCATAAAGCCGTACAGCACTCTCTATAACTTCAGAATCACCAGACTCGCGACTCCAGACTCGCGACTCCAGACTCGCGACTCCAGACTCCCGACTCTAGACTTCCAGACTCCTAGACTTCCAGACTCCTAGACTTCTAGACTTCCAGACTCCTAGACTTCTAGACTCTTGGGGGAGTTACCGACGATGTCCTTTCCGGAATGGGTCGAGCCGATGGCCGCAACCCTGACCCAGGATCGGTTCACCGGACCAGAGTGGATCTTCGAGCGCAAGTTCGACGGCATCCGCCTGCTCGCATTCAAACAAGGACACGACGTCAGCCTCTACTCCCGCAACCGATTGCTCCAGCACCTGCCATCCTTAATTCAGGCAATCGAGAAAATTCCGGTGCGAGATTTGATCCTTGACGGCGAAGCTACCTGGAATCGGGGCCAGGTTGTCTACCACGTCTTCGACATCCTCTGGCTTGATGGCCGCGATGTAACCTCGCTGCCGCTTTACGAACGCCAGTTACTGTTGAGCGGGTTGCCGATTAAGGAGCCACTCGAACTGGTGACCTCCCTGGATGATCCGATGCCGTGGGAGCGGGCGCGAAAAGAAGGCTGGGAGGGCGTTATCGCAAAGCGGTGCGACTCGTTGTACGAGCATCGTCGCTCACGAAACTGGTTGAAGATGAAATGCGAGGCTTCGCAGGAGTTTGTGGTCGGCGGATTCACCGATCCGCAGGGCAAGCGAGTGGGCCTGGGCGCGCTCCTAATCGGTTATTTTGAAAACAGTGATTTCGTTTTTGCCGGAAAGATCGGCACCGGCTTTGACACCAAACTATTGCTGGAGCTGCGCACGCGTTTGGATACGCTCGAGATCTCGACGCCCCCTTTCACTAAAGCTATTGGTCTTCCACGCGTGCGCGCGCACTGGGTGCGTCCCGAGATCGTCGTGCAGGTCAGCTTCATCGAATGGACAGTGCATGGCAAGCTCCGCCATCCGCGGCTGGTGGGAGTTCGCACCGATAAGGTGCCGCGCGAGGTTGTGAGGGAAACGGCTTGATCACGCACCCTGAAAAGGTGCTGTTCCCTGACAACGGCATCACCAAGGGAGAACTCGCCTCTTATTACGAGGCGATCGCTCCCGTTATGCTGCCGCACATTCGGTCTCGCCCAATCACGATGGAGCGTTATCACCGCGGCATCGGCGAGCCCGGCTTTTTCCAGAAAGATGTCTCAAAGGGTTTTCCTGAGTGGCTTGAGCGCGTCGAAGTTCAAAAACACGGTGGCACGGTGCACCATCCAATAGTAAAAGACACACGATCGTTGCTTTGGCTTGCAAACCAGAACTGCATCACACCGCATGTGTGGACCTCGCGCGCGCCGAATGTTTATCAGCCTGACCTTTGCGTATTCGATCTTGACCCTTCCACCTTAGATGAACCTGATGTTCTGCGGGCAGCAGCGCTCGCTCTCCGCGACCTGCTGGCTGATTTGGGGCTGCCAAGTTGGGTTAAGACATCGGGCTCAAAAGGCTTCCATATTGCCGTTCCACTCGACGGCAAGATGGGCTTTGGTGAGGTTGCAAGGTTCGCACATGTCGTTGGGAAGATACTGGTCAAACGAGATCCGAACCATCTGACGCAGGAGTTCAGCAAAGCAGACCGGGGTGGTCGCATTCTCGTAGACACCGGACGCAATGGTTATAGCGCCACTGTCGCGGCGACCTATGCGGTACGCGCAAGGCCGGGTGCACCTGTGTCCGCGCCTTGCACATGGGACGAAATTGAACGCGGCTTGGTTGGCCCTCGGACATTTGTTTTGCGGACAATGGCCGGACGCATCGCGGCGGTGGGGGATCTATGGGCTGGTATGCTCAGGAGCAAGCGGTCCCTGCAACGACCGCTGGAGCGAGTACTGCGGATGCGGGAGGAGGTGAAAGAAGATTGAAGGATTTATTTCAATGGTTTGCTGTTCAATCTCGCTTTGCCTCAAAAGTCTGAGAGTCCTACCTCTTATTCACACCGGGCTTCAGCCCGGTGATCCAACACCGCGACAGATAATAGGAGGTATCGTTCCGATTGTGACCAAAGGTTGTGCCTGGTTCACGTTGGGCCTGAACTGCAAGTCTTCACAGACCTGCAAATTCCTCAAGTCTGATTATTGAATCGTACGCTCGCTTCCACGCAGTATTTGTTCGAACCGCGGATCCGGTCGCAGTCCTTCCAAGCGGGGATCTACGCGCACGAACGTGAAGCCAACGGCGTGCTCGCTTTCCGCCTGCGCGAGCCAAAGAAAGGCGTTGTCGTTTTCGCCAAGCCAGCAATACACGATAGCTATTTCATAGGCGGAAACCCACTGCTCGGGCCGCCGCTCGATGGCTTCGGCCAGGATCGCCTTTGCCTCCTCGTGCCTGCCAACAGCCGCCAATACCTGGGCTCGCTTCAGTCGCGTCGTCGCTGTGTCTCCCGCAAACACTCTTTCCTGCTCAAAGGCGGCCAGCGCCTCGCGGTGCAGCCCTTTCTTTTCGTAACACCAGCGTAAAACTGTATGAGCAGACACTGCTCCGGAATCGAGTTCCATCGCCCGGTGACATTGTCTGATGGCATCGTCGTACCTGCCGGCGAGGAACAACACGTTGGCGACCGCAGTAGCAAGCACCGGAGACTGTGGTGAAATCTCGCGCGCGCGTTCCATCTCGGCGAAGGCCTCCTGGTGTCTGCCCATCGCGGAAAGGCTAAAGGCGAACCAGCGATGGGCCACCTGCGCCCCAGGCTTTAATTGAATTGCGGTGCGCAACTCGCGTTCGGCGCCTTCACAGTCCCGGTCGTAATGAAGTCTGACAAATCCAAGAGACGCGTGCGCTTCGGCCAGCTTGGGATCAGCGTTGACGGCATTCAACGCGGACTGCTTTGCCAGCGGCCATGAGTCTTCAGGCGAAGGTTCGACGTACCAGTTTAGAAGCGCATAGCAATCGGCCAATTCCGAATGTGCCAGGGCAAAACCCGGATCGAGTTCCACAGCGCGTTTAAGACGGTCGATAGCCTGCCACAGACCATCCGCGGTGCGCCGGGTGGCATAGTACCGACCGGCCGTATACAGCTGCCGGGCTTCTTCATTCCCGCTCTCGAGAGTTTGCCGCGCCGGACTCGCGACAGGCGAGGTGATCGAAGTTGTGGCAGCTGACAAGGCCAGCGGGTGGTTCAACTTTCGCAGCAGTTCGTTGAAGCGTGGTTGTCCGTGCAGCGTGTCCAATTCCGGGTCGACCCCGGTCCAGAGTATCTTCGCGTCGCGCGTTTCATACGCCCGCTCTAACAGATCGAGTGCTCGCCCCGTTTGACCCAGCACGCAATGGACCAGGGCCTGGTGATAGGGGGAGACATGGCGATGTGAAGTGATCTCGTTCATCTCACGAAGAACAGCGTCCGCGGCCTCGGTTCGGCCCGCCCCTGCCAGGGCGCAGCCGAGCCGGCCCAACGTGTGGGAAACCTTGCCCGTCATGGCAATCGATTTTTCCGCAGCGGCAATCGCCTCGTCATGCCGGCCCAGGCGGCTGAGCAAGAAACTGGCGATATGCAACATCATCAGGTTGTTCGGCTCGGCTTTCAGCGTCTCCTCGGCCGAGCGGTAAGCTTCTTCAAAGCGCCGCGCATGATAGGAACACCAGACAAGGCTGAAGCGCGAGATAATCGCCAGCGGATCCAGATCGCGCGCGAGCTGGGCTTCGTCCAAGCTCTCGCCAAAGCGACCTTCCATTGACAATTGTAAGGCGTACCAGATCCGCGCCACCGAGTAATTGGGGTTTAAGTCAATCGCGGTCCGCAGTTCGCTTTCCGCCCTGGTCCAGTGAAAATCTCTACAGAGTACTGCCTGGCCCAAGGCTGCATGACCTTCGGCGAGCGCAGGATCAATGGACACTGCTGTCTCGGCCGCTTCATAAGCTGCGGCCGCGCACTCGGCAAATGGCAGAACAGTAAAAGAGCCCAGCCAGTTGTGGTACGCAGCCACACCTGCATAAGCGACGGCGTAGTTTGGATCGAGCGCAATCGCCTGGTTGTAGCAAACGATCGCTTTGGCAAAGCCCTCCTCCGAGAAAGTGTTCCAATAAAAGCGGCCGCGAAGATAAGCCTCGTGAGCTTGCGGATTGTCGGTGCCGCGTTTGGAGAGTTTGAGGCGCTCGTCGCCGGTCAAGTGTGGAATTATCGCTTCTGCTACATTTGAGGATATCGAATCTTCCAATGTGAGAACATCAGTAAAATCCTCATCGAATTGACCGGCCCAAATTGCCGTGCTGTCACGCACATTGAGCAACTGAACAGTAACGCGAAGCCGTTCACCGGCTCTGCGCACGCGGCCGTCGAGTACAAAAGTAACTCCAAGCTCACGTCCAGCCACGAGCGGATCAGAGTGCACACCATAATGCAGTACGCTGCTGGTTGGCCTTACAGCAAAGCGTCTTATCGTACTCAGTCGTGTGATCAGCGCATCTGCGAGACCAACCCCGAGGTAATCCGGCCCGGACGATCCTGGCTGAACGTTCAGTAACTTAAGGGGCAGTACCGCCAGTGAGTTTTCCACCCGCACCGCTTCTGCTTTTTGGCTTGAGCGGGCAGGGGAGTCAGGCCAGGCCGAAATCGGTTGTTTTTTCAGTACTCGCGAGATGTCGTCACGCAATTGCTCGGCGCTTTGGTAACGCCACTCCGGTTCTTTGCGAAGGGCGCGCATCACTATGGTGTCGAGGTCGCCGGAAAGATCGCGGCGCAGCGATTCAAGGGTTGCTTTTCTGGTGGAATAAACCTGCTTCAGGGTTGTGGCTTCGTCACCCGAGTAAAGTTTCGGCAGCAAATCATCGGGACGGGTTACTATGAAGCTCGGTGGAGTCGGCTCTTCTTCACAAATAACGCGCGCGATCTCATATGGTGCTCGATTGCGAAGTCGATAGGGGCGATGTCCGGTCAACAGCTCGTAGAGCAACACGCCCAAAGAATAAACATCGGTCGTTGGTGTTGTCGGTGCGCCTTGTATCTGCTCCGGCGACGCATACTCCGGCGTCATCAAACGCATCGCAGTAGCAGTGGGGTCATAGGTGCTGTCACCGACCAGCTCGGGATTGAGGAGTTTGGCTATGCCAAAATCGAGGAGTTTCGGCGTGCCGTCGATGGTAACCAGAACGTTTGAGGGTTTTATGTCGCGATGCACTACCTGCTTCTGGTGAGCGTACTGAATGGCGTCGCAAATCTGTACGAACAAATTGAGACGTTCAGTAATGCTCAATTGATTGGCGTCACAATATCTGTACAAAGGCTGCCCTTCAATGAACTCCATCACGAAGTAAGGCAAGCCGTCGTCAGTCGTGCCTCCGTCCAATAACAGCGCGATGTTTGGATGATCAAGCGCGGCGAGGATTTGACGCTCCTGGCGAAACCGCCGGAGAACAAAGTCGGTGTCCATGCCACGCTTAACCAGCTTTATCGCCGCGCGCTTCCGGAATTCATTGTCGTCGCGGGCCGCTTCGTAAACGGTACCCATGCCGCCGCGCCCTATCTGGCGTTCGATTCTGTAGGCCCCAAAACGACGACCAATCATCGGATCGACCGGCTCACCGGTATCCAGCATTCCCGGCGCACAGGAATCTGTTTCCGCACGAACACGGTCTTCGCTAATGCTCCCGCCATCATGTTGTAGAAGACGCATCTCGACAAAACGCTGTAACCCTGCGTCATTGGCACACGCTTCCGAGATAAATCTGGTCCGCTCGTCCGGAGCGCGATCCAGAGCCGCTTGAAAAATCTGCTCGACTTGTTGCCAGCGTTCTGGAGTCATGCTTGAGGTCAAGATATGATCGAAAGTAACTATTATTGGATCACAAACCTTCGTCGTTTCGCCATGAGGCAAATCATTTCTAAGCAGGTTGCAAAGTTTGATCGTAAGTGACAGGTATTAAAAGATCAACCGGCTTCTGGTTTTCCAGCTCAGACGTTCGGCCGAAAAGAAAAATAGTCACAGATAAACCGATCCACGAAGTTACACGAATCCAAAGACACCAAGTCACACGAAACGGTGTTCGTCCGATTTCGTGTGATTTCCCGATCATGCTCCTGGTGTCCGATAAACTTTAGTTTGTCGCGCGTTACGACAAGCTAAAAGCTTATCGGACATCAAACTGACCCACTACTTGTTCCCGGTTTGAGTTGACCAGGAGAGGTCTATTAAGGTAAATCACTACCAGAGGACAACCCTATGAAGCTAAGTATCGGTGTAGTTTTGTTCGCGCTTTTCCTGACTGTCCCGTTGTGTCAAGCATTAGGCCAGAATACGAATACTGCAGCGCAAGCTGCTGTTGATCTTCGCGCCCAGTTACAGGAAGTCCAGGCCAAAGAGGCTGAACTCAAGGCTCGCGCGCAACAATTGGACGAGGGATTGAAACCCGAGAATATTGAGCGTTCATTAGCCGGCGTCGGTTCCACCCACCCGGAAGATTTGCGTGAGCAGCGCCGGCGCCAGCTCAGTTCTGAAAAGGCGAGTGTTGTTAGACAACTGGAACTACTCGCGGCCCGGCGCGGGCGTTTGGAATCTGCTCTCCAAACAGCCGAGACGCAGGCGTATCAGCAAAGCGCTGAGGGAACTACAACTCCACTTAATCGATTTGGGCTGATAAGCTATGTCAGCAGTTCGCGCCTGCTAATAGCCGTCTTATTAGGATGCCTCGCAATGGCCGGAATTGTGGGGTTGAGCGTACTGATGCGCAGGCAATAAGCTACTAATCGCGGGTTAACATGAACAAGAGGGAACAGCCGCGAGCGGTCCAACCCCCATTCGAGTAAGCAATCGGCAAATCTACTACGACAGCGCTGCGGTTACCTTCGGTCCACATTGAGCCCTGGATTTCCTCGCACCTCAGCAGGTAATGTTGAATGCCCGTGAAGACGCTACACCAGTAGCCGCCATAGAGAGTCCGGTAAACCACACCACCCACTTCTATATAAACACGGTTCCCACTCAAAATTCTGTAGTTTATCCGGCCCAGTAGATCCAGTAGCCGGCTCTGTTCACGTGCATCAGGATTCTGATGCGCTTTCGTGGAGAGGGGCTGTTCCCGAACGAGAATATCCTCGTCGTTTCGCCATTGCTCGGGTTGGTACTGAAGCGTTTGTTGATCTCTTTGGTGCATAAAGCCACCGCAGGAATGATGATTTACGCCTGGTCTCAAGGATTGACCTAGTCCATGATCCACATCTATGACCCGTTCGTCAAAGTTTTTGGGCTGAATTGGTAAGAAGATTATCTTGTCCGTTGTCGCACGAATCAGGTTAGCATCAACAACTTGATCCTGCCTCTCCGATTCTTGCTGTCAAAGAGAAAGTTTTAGCCGCAGATTAACGCGGATTAAAGGGATCAGAACAGAAGAGATGTAAGAGTCCTGTTCGAAGAAGGCCTAACTTATTCTTCATTTTCTGATCCCAGTTATCTGCGTTAATCTGTGTTGCGCCACCGATTCAGGATGAAGCTCTGTATCGCTGCCCGTCTGAATCCACCGACCATCCTGCTTTGTGTAGAAATCCGCGATGCGCAGAGTACGCTTCATTGGACCACTGGGTGTGTTCGCCTCGACATCCGCCGTGAAACATACAAACGCGGCATCGTCCTTGAAGATCATGTCGAACTCGCGCATCTTGTAGCTTTTCATTCCGTAAGGGCTTTTCGGATCGACATAAACGTTGTCCATGTACCCGTCGACGATTCATCGGCTTGACCTCCTGAAGATTTAAGTGCGAAGCGGGTTGGGCATCGTGAGCCTGAGCTCAACGGGGATACAGCGCTTGAAATTAAAAATACTCTTTTTGAATTTGCCAAACACGTAGACGCGGCCGGTAACGACCCAGGTCTTTTTTGATTCGTTCCAATCGTCCACCGCTGCCAACAATGCGCGTGGAAGGAAGATGTAAACACTCAACGGTTCTGATAACGTCAGCGGCCCGTTGTTCGGCAAATCAAAGTCGAGCTGATATTCATCGATTTCCACCGGCGTGTCGTTAAATGACATTCCTTCGAAAACGAGGAAATCGACATGGCCTTTTTGCTTGACTGGCGCTACTACTATTGGCAGCTCAAAAGTAATTCCCAGAGGCGTGACGCTCGCGAGTTGTGGCGAGCCGAATCGGATTAATTGCTCGTCTTCCTGTTCCGGACTATTCTGGTTTTTTGAATCGGTATTCTTGTTTTTATTCGCAGTCCGCTTGATTTCTACAGCCGCGCGCTCGACTTTGTACCCGCGAATTTCTTTCGGGTAAGGGGACTGAGCAACGCCCGGAAGGGCCCAGATCAGAATTGGAATCAGCGCGCGCATTGCCATACCTTGAATTCTTTTGTTTGCTCCGTGCCCTCCCTGTCTCCGTCGTGAATAAACGATTGAAAACGCGCTCACGCCTGAGTCACGGAAAAGCACAGCAGGCCAGTGCCGCACCCAACCAAAACCAAAAGCCGATCCACGAAATTACACGAAATCACACTAAGACAATATTCGTCTTACTTCGTGTGTCGGGTTCGTGTCGTTTCGTGGATCAATTGTCTACAAAAGCTGGTCAACAAAACAAGAAGTTGCTCGTTTTGTATTACAGAGTTCTGTATTAAAGTTCAATCCGCGGCCGCCTCAGATGTAGAGGCCGAGTTCATCGGCTCGTGGCGCCAGCCCCCGCTTCAACGCGCCCATCACCGAGATTGTGATTCCTGAAGAGTGCCAGTCCATCCCCATCACGGCGCCGAGGCCTGAAACTAAAACGGATCGCTCAGCCGCGAAAGAAACGCCGACGTCCCGTAATCATTAACAATCGGTGATAGCTGTCCCGAGCTTGGTCATGCGTGCGGACAACCAGGGCGGGACGCGGCCGCC
>Ga0137403_10001786_pt1 | contig 26854 bp, 23 predicted proteins | sample CZOMad2_1_16fung_FD_122057 | JGI IMG/M metagenome (GOLD analysis project Ga0137403, IMG submission 122057) | Vadose zone soil fungal communities from Angelo Coast Range Reserve, California, USA - CZOMad2_1_16fungal (Hybrid Assembly) | ecosystem: Environmental > Terrestrial > Soil > Vadose zone... | reverse complement strand
CTGTAAACCCGTTCTCCGTGTAAGCGGCCTGGTCGCGCTTCGACCATAGATAGCCCAGCGAGCTGGTCAGCTTCCAGCTGCCGGAATTCGCGGTGTTGGTCAGGTTCGACGATGCGAAGGCGCGCTTCGACGAGAAGTCGCTGTCCACGGCGATCGTACCGAAGTTCCCCGCTGCCCCGGACCCCAGGGCCCTCGTCTGATTGGTCTTGAACTTGCCGTAGCCCGCGATCAGGTCCAGGGTCCATGAGTCGGACATCAGCCAAGCGGCATAGGGATTGAGGTTGTACCCGCCGGTCTTTTCGTTGCCGGTATTGAATTGGGTGACGAAATTGCTCGCTTCGTAGCCGCCCGAGAGGCCGAAGACGTACTTGGCCGACCGCGTGACGTCGTATCCGACGATGACGTTCTGGGTCGCGCCGTAGAACGCGGTCCGGGAGAAGGTGTTCTCGAGCGAGTCGATGGTGGAGCTGATCCACAGGCTCTGGGGGTTGCCGCCGCCGTTTGCGCCCCACGCAGCGGAGGCGTCGCTGCTGGTGCCCGAACGGTCGTTGGCCGCCAGCTGCATGCCGCCGACTTGCGTCACTTGTCTGGAGCCCCCCGGGCGCCGAAGACCGAAGATCTGCGACCTGATGGCCCCCGCGATCGGCTGAACCTGCGTAGTGAGCGTGAACGTGTCGGTGACGGTGTTGCCCGGGTTCAGCCCTTCCTCCGTAACCCCGATCAGCGTGAAGGCCAGGGCAGTGCTGCCGTACAGCAGCAACGCCAATCCGAGAATCCTGCCGAGGGTCTTCTGGAGCACGGTGTTCTCCTGGTGGACACGGTCCCTTATCGCGGAACCAGCATAATGCAAGGTAGCGACTTATGGCAACGTGGTCGCGCTTGCACCCGCCGAGCCGCCCGAGAGGTTGCCCGCGGCGTCGAAGGCGAAGACGTAATAGGTGTAGGCCGTGGAAGCAGGCAGGCCCGTGTCTGAATAGGAGGTGCCGCTGACGGTGGCGATCGGGCTGCTGGTGCCGCTGCGGGCCACGTAGTAGCCGGTCACCCCGACGTTATCGGTGGCGGCGTTCCAGGTCAGATCGATCCGGGAGGAGGAAACGGCGGTTGCCGCAAGGCCTGAGGGGCCGGACGGATTGGTCGTATCGGCATGGCTCACCGGAATCGTGCGGGAAAACTGATTGTTGGTTTCATCGGACTCCGCAAACCGATTCACATCGTCGACGTAAGCGGTGATCGTGTGGCTGCCGTCGGCAATAACGTACGCGCCGCCATCCGTGCCGATCGTGATCGATGCCCCGGAAACCAAGGCGCTGGGAAGCACTATGCCGCCCCAGGTTCTCCAAACGCCGTCGACGAGATAGGCAACTCCAAGATTCGTTCCCGCAGGCAAATCCCCGGCGCCCTGGTTCTTGACAACGCTCGTAAAAGTTCCATTCGCATACGTCAGGGAAGTGACGACGGCGTCGGGAAGGGCGCTGCCGAACTCGGAAGCGCCCAGGTCGTAGCCCGCCCCCTGGGGACGGGCATTGCCGAAATAGTCCGAGTACAGCGGCACCGCCGTGCCGACGTCGCGGGCGTTGCTGCCGGCGGTCAGCGCGAAGTGCGCCGGCTCGCTCGGCGGGTTCGTGGCGAAGCTCGGCGAGGTCGTGATGGCGGCGTCGCTGGTGTTGTGCGAGGCCGTGAAGCCTACGCTGCCAGGATAGATCATCGCCGGCCCCGAGGCGCCCGGCGCGTAGGCCAGGTTGTTGCGGGCGACGTGTTCCGACCCCTCGATGAACGCCATCGCGACGAAGTCGGGGCCGCCCGAGCCGCTGTAGAAGCTGTTGTTGGTGACCTGCACCCTCGCCGGCGGCGGCTCGATCCCGCGGCGCTCGACGACCATCCCGATGCGCTCCGCGGTGCCGGTGACATCGAAGATATTGTTGCGCACCGTGACGTCCTGCGCCCACACCATCAGCGCGGCGTGCTGGTCGGCGTGCGGCGCGAACCAGTTGCGCTCGACGATGACGTTCCTTACTTTCTCGTCGGACTCCGAGTCCTGCGGCCCCATGGTGACGGTCCAGTCGACGCCGGCGCCGCCGGTGAACTTGTTGTCCGACATTACGACCTGCTCGGTGAAGCCGGTCGGCGAGACCTTGGTGTTCTGGAACACCACTGCCTGGAGCTTCACGGTGTGCGTCGCCTCGCGGGGGTTGCTCATATGGTTGTGGCTGATCACGGCCTTGACGAGGTTCGGCGTGCGCAGGATGTGCCCCGCCTGCGTGGAGTCTTGGAGCACGTTGCCCATCAGCGAGAAGCGCTGCGCGGCGAGGTAGAGGCCGTAGCCGGCGTCGCCGGCCCCGATAATGGTCCCGATGGTGGAATCCACCACCGCGAACTCGTCCCAGAGCCGATGCTCGCCGCCGTAATAGTCGAGGACGAACGGCGACAGCTCCACGCCAAAGTGCACGTGGTGGATGTTGAGCCGCAGCAGCGTGACCTGGTCGATTCCGCCCTCGGCATGGATCCCGATGCTCTGGGCGCCGGAGTTGCCGTTGATCTCCAGGTCCATGACGCGCCAGTCCTTGATGCCGGGAGTGCCGCCGCCCGACAGCATGATGACCCAGTTGTTTCCGGTGGCGTTCACCACCGGCGCGGCGCCGCTGCCGAAGGCGCCGATCAGCCCGGGGCCGTCGACGGCGATTTCAGCGGTGTTGCTGGAAGTGAACGTATTACCGCGCCGGAACAGGATCCGCTTGTGGGTAGCGATGTTGTCGGTGATCGCCGTGCCGAAGTCGCTGCTCGCGAGGACCGCCGCGCCCGCCGGACAGCCGCCCGACCCGGCGACCGGCAGCGAGTTGCCGACGCAGAGCGTGTTGGTGCCTGAGAAGACAAGGTTGGGGTCCTGCACCGTGATCTGCACGGACTGCGCGGCGCTGCCCGTCCCGTTGAGCACGGTGAGGGCGACCGTGTAAGTGCCGGGCGCCTGGAAAACGTGGGCGGCCACCGGGCCCTTGGCCGTGTTCTTGGAAAGAACCGTCGTGCTCCAGTTGCCCGAACCCGGGTCGCCGAAGTCCCAGCGGTACTCGAGGTCGTGGAACGGGCGCGTCGTGCCGGGGTCGGTCGTGTCCGTGGCGTCGAAGAACACGGACAGGGGTGCCACGCCCGACAAGCGACTCGCCGCCAGGGACGGGGCGATCTGGGCGGCGGCGGGGCCGGCGAGGGACCACAGCAGGCCCACCGCCACAGCGGCCCTCGTGATCAGGGCCAGGGAGCCCGGCAACCGGCCGCGCTCCAGGGCAGCTGTCATAAGCATAGGAAATTCCTCCTTTCGTTTTTTTGTTTGGCGTTGGTCGCGGACGAGCTGATCTGCGCAGCCTCCGGGTCGAGACACAGCGCAGAAAAACGGGCTGATTATGCTGACGGCTCACGGGGCTGTCAATTCTCCCCGGGGCTTGCCCCCGGACATCAAGCTGCAGGTCAGCCGCCCACGTACGCGGCTACGTCGACCGCGTCGATCTGCTCGGGCTTGAGGAAGCGCGCCGCGTAATCGCGGTACACCCCGGAGGTCAGGAACAGATCGAAGAGCTCCGGGTCGATGTGCCGGTCCTTGCGCATGAACGCCATGATCTTGAGCGACTCCGACAGGGTCTTCGCCTTCTTGTACGGCCGGTCGGCGGCGGTGAGCGCCTCGAAGATGTCGGCGATCGCCATCATGCGCGCGACCGGGCTCATCTCGTCGCGCTTGAGCCGCTTCGGATAGCCGGTGCCGTCCATCTTCTCGTGGTGGCCGCCGGCGATCTCCGGCACCTTCCGCAGGTGCCGCGGGAACGGCAGCGCCTCGAGCATCATGATGGTCTGGATCATGTGCTCGTTGATCTTGTAGCGCTCCTCCTCCGCGAGCGTGCCGCGGGCCACCGCGAGGTTGTACAGCTCGCCGCGATTGTAAAGATGCTCGGGCGTCTTCACGCGGAAGCCCCAGCGGTTGCCCTCCTCCATGCGCTCCGCCGCCGGACGCTCGATCAAATGCTCGGGCTTGTCGGCGAGGAGGTGCTCGGTCGCAGGCAGGGGCTGCGCGCTCGAGCGTTCTTGCCGCTTGCGCTCGTCGCGCGAGACGCCCGCGCGGTCGTCGAGGGTGCGCGTCCAGGTGCGCGCCGCGATCGCCTTCAGCCGCGCGACGCGCTCCGGCGCCATGAACTCGCCGCCCTCGTTGCACGCGGCGACGAACGCGAACTCCTCGTCGAGGGTGCGCAGCTCCGCCGCGAGCGCCGCGCGCGCCGCGGCGGCCTCGCCGCCCTCCGCGATCCTGCGCAGGCACGCGATTTCCGCGTCGCGCTTGAGCACCTCGAAGCGCATGCGCACCTCGTGAATGCGGTCGCAGATCGTCTCGAGCTTGGTCGCCTTGTCGACCACGTACTCCGGCGTCGTGACCTTGCCGCAGTCGTGCAGCCACGCGCCGATGTGCACCGCCTCCCACTCCTCTTCGGAGAGATCGAACGCCTTGTACGGGCCCTCGGTCGCGTCGCACGCCGCCTGCACCAGCATCTTGGTCAGCACCGGCACCCGCGCGCAGTGTCCGCCCGTGTACGGGCTTTTCGCGTCGATCGCGGAGGCGATGAGCTGGATGAGCGCCTCGAACAGGTCCTTCTGCGCCTTGAGGAGCTGCTTGGTCTCGAGGGAGACCGAGGCCGAGCCGGTGAGCGCGCCGACGAAATTCACCAGCTCGCGCTCGACGCCCGCGCGTTCCGGGCAGACCAGCGCGAGCACGCCGAGGAGCTCGCGCCGGCGGTTCGAAAGCGGCGCGACGACCAGCGTCGCGCGCTCGTCCCCGGACGCGGCGAGCAGGGCGTCGAGGTCGGCGATCGCCGCGTCGCCGCGCCGCACCGCGAAAGCGCGCGCGCCGCCTGCGCCGACCGCTTCCCGCACCGGGTGCCCCGGCGCGTCGTGCGCGACCGCTATCGGCCGCAGCGCCGCGGGGTCCGCCGCGCCGCCCCGTAGGCGCAACGCCGCCGCGCCCAGGACGGTTCCGTCGTCCGAAGCGAGATAGAGCGCGCCGCCGTCGGCGCCCGCCGCGGTGATCGTCTCCTCGAGCAGGCGCGGCATGAGGCGGTCGAGATCGGGCTCGGCGGCGACGGCCGCGCTCATGTCGAGAAACCGCCGGATGGTGCGCTTCATCCCGTCCATCGTGCCGGCGAGCTCGTCCACCTCCTTCACGATCGACGCGACCTCTACCGGCCGCGAGAACTCGAAGCGCCGGATCGCGTCCGCCTCTCCCACCAGCGCCTTGAGCGGCCGCGCGATCGCGTTCGCCGCGAGGAGTGCTAGCGCGAGCGCCACGGCGAGGACCGCGACGGTGGTGAGGGCCGAGTCGCGCGCGACGCCGCGCGCCTCGGTCAGCAGCTCGTCGAGCGGCACCGCGAAGACCAGGCGCGGCAGGCTCTGCGCGCCCTTGAACGGCAGCGGCGCGACGAGCGTGCGCCACACGCGCCCACCGGCTTCGAGATCGGCGGACTTCGCCCCGCGTGCATCGCCGGAGGCGCCCTCCAGCCGGCCGGCAAGTGCCGCGAGCACGGGCGAACCCGTCTCGGCGAGCATGGCCTGCCGCGGCGCCTCGTCCGGAGCCGTGCCGGCCCGCAGCACCTGCGCAACGTCCGGGTGCGCGACCACCCGGCCATCGGCGCTCGCGAGAACGATCTCGGTGCCGGGCGTGATCCGCTGGCGCGCAAGCGCCGCCCCGATTGTCCGCAAGGTGATATCCGCGCCGACCACCGCCTTCCCGGCGGCGTGCCGCGCGAGCGTGACGCCGACCTCGCGGGTGGTGAAGAACACGTAAGGCGCAGTCTTGATCTGGCCGCTCGCCTTGGCGCCCTCCAGGTACCACGGCCTGCTGCGCGGATCGAAGGCCGTGTACTCCGGGTGGTTCTCCGTCGCGAGCCGTGCGAGGCCGGCATCGAGCCAGACGAAGGTCCCCACCGCTCCGCCCGGCGCGTTGCGCTCGATGCTCTGCACGAGGTAGGCGGCGCGCGCCGGCGCGCCGAGCTTCGCGCGCGCTTCGGCCGCGTCGGGGACCGGGCGCATGAGAAAGAAGTCGCCGGTCGCGTACCCGGCGTAGATCGCCGAGATGTGCGGCGACGCCGCGAATCCTTCGCGCATCAGCGCCAGGGTGTCGAGCCGCTCGGCGAGCGTCCGGGCGGTCGCGATCCGGGTCTGCGCCAGGAGGTCGATGAGCGCTTCCGCGGGGGTCACGACGCTCTGCACGTCCTCGGTCGTCTCGTGCGCGATGCGGTCGAAAAGGTCGGCGGCGAGCTGCGTGAGCATCGTGACGCTGCGCTGGTACGCGAGCCCTCCGATCGAGAGCCCGGCGGCGAGGAGCAGCACGCTGAAGAGCGTCGCGATGTGGACCGCGAGCGGGTAGCGCCGGCGCTCGCTGCGTCCGGGGAAATCTGCGGGAGAGTCGCTGGGCATGTGTCGCTCCGGTGGCTGCGCCCCGTTGCCGCCGGGCGCCGGGCGGGGACGCAATCACGCGCGCTTCGCTTCGAACTCCTTCATATAGTCCACCAGCCGCTTCACCCCCTCGACCGGCATGGCGTTGTAGATGGAAGCGCGCATGCCGCCGACGGCGCGGTGGCCTTTGAGCTGCATCATGCCGCGCGCCTCCGCCCCTTTCAGGAATTCGCCGTCGAGCTTGGCGTCGGCCAGCGTAAACGGGATGTTCATGCGCGAGCGGTCGGACTTGCGCACGGGGTTCTTGAAGAACGAGCTCGCATCCAGAAAATCGTAGAGCAGCTTCGACTTGGCGATATTTTTCTTTTCCATCTCCGCCAAGCCGCCCTGCTTCTTCAGCCACTGGAACACCAGGCCCGCGACGTACCAGGCGTAGCTCGCCGGGGTGTTGGACATGGAGTCGGCTTCAGCCTGGACTTTGTAGTCGAGGACGGTCGGGGTGCCCTGCATCGCGCGTCCCAGCAGGTCTTCCCGCACGATGACGATGACCAGCCCCGCCGGGCCGACGTTTTTCTGCGCCCCGGCGTAGATCAGGCCGAACCTGGAGACGTCGAGCGGCCTCGAGAGGAAGTGAGACGAGGCGTCGGCGACGAGCGGGACCTTCCCCGTCTCCGGGATCCAGTGGAACTCCACCCCGCCGATGGTCTCGTTCGAGATGTAGTGCACGTAGGCCGACTTCGGGTCGAGGTGCCAGGTCGACTGCTCGGGCGCGAAAGTGAAGTTCTTGCCTTCGGAGCTCGCGGCGACGTTCACCTCGCAGAAGCGGTTCGCCTCCTTGATCGCCAGCTTCGACCACTCGCCCGTATAGATATAGTCGGCGGCCTTCTTTCCGCCGAGCAGGTTCATGGGAACGGCCGCGAAGTGCAGCCTCGCGCCGCCCTGGAGGAACAGCACCTTGTAGTTCGGGGGGACTTTGAGCAGCTCGCGCAGGTCCTTCTCCGCCTGCGCCGCGATCCCGACGAACTCCTTGCCGCGGTGGCTCATCTCCATCACCGACATGCCCGAGCCGTGCCAGTCGAGCATCTCGGACGCGGCCTGAGCGAGCACCTCCTCGGGAAGGACCGCGGGTCCGGCGGAAAAATTGAAGACGCGGGACATTACTGCTGCCCGTTCTCCTCGTCCTCTTCGCGCTCGGCGACGCGCTCGACGCCGGCGAGCTTGGTGCCCTCGTCGAGGTCGATCAGGCGCACGCCCTGGGTCGAGCGGCCCTGCTCGCGGATCTGCTTGACCTGGGTGCGGATCAGCACCCCGCCGGTGGAGATCAGCATGATCTCGTCCTCGTCGCCCACCAGCACCGCGCCCACCAGCTTGCCGTTGCGCTCGGTCGTCTGGATCCCGATCATGCCCTGCGTGCCGCGGCCGTGGCGGGTGTACTCGGCGATCGGGGTGCGCTTGCCGAAACCGTTCTCGGTCGCGGTCAGCACCGTCTGCGTCTCGCTGTCGGCGGCGAGCATCGAGATCACCTTCTGCTCCGCCCCGAGCTTCATGCCGCGCACGCCGTGCGCCTGGCGGCCCATCGGGCGCACGTCGTCCTCCTCGAAGCGCACCGCCTTGCCGGCGTTCGAGAAGAGCATCACGTCGTGCTTGCCGTCGGTGATCGCCGCGCCGATCAGGTGGTCGCCGTCGTCCAGCTCCACCGCGATGATGCCCTTCTCGCGCGGATTGGAGAACTGGGAGAGCGGCGTCTTCTTCACCGTGCCGAGCGACGTCGCGAGGAACACGTAGTGCTTGTCGTCGTACTCCTTCACCGGCAGCACCGCGTTGATCTTCTCGCTCTCGGAGAGCGGAAAGAGATTCACGATCGGCTTGCCGCGGCTGGTGCGCGTCCCCTGGGGCACGTTGTAGACCTTGAGCCAGTACACCCGGCCGCGCGAGGAGAAGCACAGCATGGTGTCGTGGGTATTGGCGATGAACAGGCGCTCGATGAAATCGTCTTCCTTGGTGGTCGCAGCCTGCTTGCCGCGCCCACCGCGGCGCTGCGCGCGGTAATCCGCGAGCGGCTGCGACTTGATGTAGCCGGCGTGCGAGAAGGTCACCACCACGTCTTCCGACGCGATCAGGTCCTCCATCTGCAGGTCCTCGGCCTGCTCGACGATCTCGCTGCGGCGCTTGTCGCCGTACTGGGCCTTGAGGGCTTTCAATTCCTCGGAGATGATCGAGGTGATGCGCGCCGGCTTGGCGAGGATGTCCATGAGATCGCCGATCTGCCCGACCAGCTCCTTGTACTCGGCGACGATCTTGTCCTGCTCCAGGCCCGTGAGGCGCGCCAGGCGCATGTCGAGGATCGCCTGCGCCTGGGCGTCGGAGAGCTTGTAGCCGGTCTTCTGCAGCCCGAACTCCGCGCCCAGGTCCTCGGGCTTGGAGGCATCGGCGACGGCGCGCTTGAGCATCTCCTCGACCACCGGCGACTTCCACGTCTTCGCCAGCAGCGCCACCTTGGCCTCGGCCGGGGTCTGCGCCTTCTTGATCAGCGCGATGATCTCGTCGACGTTCGACAGCGCGACCGCGAGGCCTTCCTGGATGTGGGCTTTCTTCCTCGCCTCGCGCAGGTCGAACACCGTTCGGCGGGTCACCACCTCGCGCCGGTGCGCGAGGAAGGCCTCGAGCATCTGCTTCAGGTTCAGCAGGCGCGGCTGGCCGTCGAGCAGCGCCACCATGTTCACGCCGAAGGTGTCCTGGAGCTGGGTCTGCTTGAACAGGTTGTTCAGGATCACTTCGGGTATCTCGCCGCGCTTCAGCTCGATCACCACGCGCATCCCCGACTTGTCCGACTCGTCCTGGATGTGCGCGATGCCCTCGATCTTCTTCTCGTTCACCAGCTCGGCGATGCGCTCGAGCAGGGTCTTCTTGTTCACCTGGTAGGGCAGCTCGTCGACGATGATCGACTGGCGGTTGCCCTTCTCCACGTCCTCGAAGTGCGTGCGCGCGCGGATCACGATGCGGCCGCGGCCGGTGCGGTAGCCCTCGCGCACGCCGGAGACGCCGTAGATGATTCCCGCGGTGGGGAAGTCCGGCGCCGGCATGTGCTTGATCAGCTCGTCGATGCCCGTGTCGGGCTTCTTGAGCAGCGCCTGGCAGGCGTCGACTACCTCGCCCAGGTTGTGCGGCGGGATGTTGGTCGCCATGCCCACGGCTATCCCGGAGGAGCCGTTGATCAGCAGATTCGGAACCCTGGTCGGCAGCGCCGAGGGCTCCTGCTCCTTGCCGTCGTAGTTCGGACCGAACTCGACGGTCTCCTTCTCGATGTCGGCGAGCAGCTCCGAGGCGATGCGGTCGAGCCGGCACTCCGTATACCGGTAGGCGGCCGCGGCGTCGCCGTCGACCGAGCCGAAATTGCCCTGCCCGTCGATGAGCGTGTAGCGCAGCGAGAAATCCTGCGCCATGCGCACCAGCGCCTCGTAGGTGGCGCTGTCGCCGTGCGGGTGGTACTTGCCCAGCACGTCGCCGACCACGCGCGCGCACTTCACGTAGGGGCGGTTCCACACGTTGTTGGTCTCGAACATCGCGTACAGCACCCTGCGGTGCACCGGCTTCAGCCCGTCGCGCACGTCCGGGAGCGCGCGGCCGACGATCACGCTCATGGCGTAATCGAGATACGAGCGGCGCATCTCTTCTTCGAGGCTTACTGGGAGCGTTTCTTTGGCGAACTGATCCATGAGGGCTTTTCGAAAATCCGACTGCGGAACAGCCTGAAAAGGAGTAAATTTTATCAGCTTTGGTGTATGATTTCCGCGAGAAAATCGCGCGCAGGCGCGAGCATCATCCAGACTTCCAGGCGGAGGACACCGGTGAAGAAGCTATCCTTTGTATTTGGAGCCGCCGTCGTATTTCTCGCGGCTTGCGCATCCTCGCCCGAGCCCGCGTCCGCGCCGACACCTGCGCCCGCACCGGCGCCCGCGCCCAAGGAGAGCCTCCCGGTCACGCCGCCCGCGCCCAAGCCCGCAGCGGCCGCGCCCGCTCCGACGCCGCCCAAGCGCTGCGACGCCTCGGTGACGTTCCAGAACGACGAGACCTTCGCCTTCGCCAGGGCGGAGCTCGGCGCCGCGGCGAAGCAGCGGCTCGACAGCGACGTGCTCGGCAAGCTCGCCACCTGCGCGGTCATCGAGTCGGTGGTGGTCGAAGGACACGCCGACCGCCTCGGCAGCCAGCAGTACAACCAGAAGCTCTCGGACAGGCGCGCGGAGGCCGTGAAGGCCTACCTGGTCTCGAAGGGCGTCGATCGCAACAAGATCGAGACCATCGGCATGGGCAAGACGGTTCCGGCGAAGTTCTGCCCCGAGAGCAAGAACCGCAAGGACCTGATCGCCTGCCTCGCTCCCAACCGGCGCGCGATCACCTCCATCAAGGGTACGGCAAGATAAAAGCCGGTTTCGAAGGCAGCAAATTGTCACCCTGAGCCGTCATCCCGAGCGTCATCCTGAGCTGTCATCCCGAGCGTCATCGTCAGCTGTCATCCCGAGCGTCATCGTCAGCTGTCATCCCGAGCGTGAGCGAGGGAACTCTGCCGGCACGGCGTGCCAACGGAGATTCCTCGGGCTGCGCCCTCGGAATGACAACCACCCGTACTCGGAATGACAACCACCCGTACTCGGAATGACAACCCACCCGTAACATGCAATCCGCCACATGCAATCCGCCGATCTCCTCGTCAGCGCCCGCTGGGTAATCCCGGTCGAGCCCGCGGGCGCGGTGCTCGCCGATCACAGCGTCGCCGTGGCCGGCGGCCGCATCGCCGCGGTGCTGCCCACCGCGGAGGCCGAGCGCAAATACGAAGGCGCCCGCCGCGTGGACCTGCCGAACCACGCCCTGATTCCGGGCCTCGTGAACCTGCACACGCACGCGTCGATGACGCTGATGCGCGGCCTCGCCGACGATCTCCCGCTGATGAGCTGGCTCAAGGACCACGTCTGGCCGGCCGAGGCGAAGCACGTGTCCGCCGAGTTCGTCTACGACGGCACGCTCCTCGCCTGCGCGGAGATGCTGCGCGGCGGGATCACCTGCTTCAACGAGATGTACTTCTTTCCCGAGGCGGCGGCGCGCGCGGCGCTCGACGCCGGCGTGCGCGCGGCGCTGGGGATCATCGCCTTCGAATTCCCCACCGCCTACGCGGCGGACGCGGACGACTACATCGCCAAGGGGCTGGCGACGCGCGACCGGTTCGGCGAGGAGCCGCTGCTGTCGTTCTGCATGGCCCCGCACGCGCCCTACACGGTGAGCGACAGGACGTTCACCCGGATCGTCACCATCGCCGAGGAGCTCGACCTGCCGATCCACACGCATCTGCACGAGACGCGGAGCGAGATCGAGGACAGCCTCGCCCAGCACAAGGTGCGGCCCCTGGAGCGCCTCGCGGCGCTGGGCGTGCTCGGCCCGCGGCTGATCGCGGCGCACGCGGTGCACGTCACCGAGCAGGAGATCGAGACCCTGGCGCGGCACGGCGCCTCGGTGGCGCACTGCCCCTCCTCCAACCTGAAGCTCGCGAGCGGCCTCGCGCCGGTGGCGGCGATGATGGCCCGCGGCGTCAACGTCGGGATCGGGACCGACGGCGCGGCGAGCAACAACCGCCTGGACCTGCTCGAGGAGACGCGCATGGCGGCGCTCCTCGCCAAGGCGGTGGCGAGCGACGCGCAGGCCCTGCCCGCGCACGAAGCCCTCGCCGCGGCGACCCTGCACGGGGCGCGCGCCCTGGGGCTGGAGGCGTCCATCGGCTCCCTCGTGCCGGGCAAATATGCGGACCTGAGCGCGATCTCCTTCGAGGAGCCCGAGCTCGCCCCCTGCTACGACCCGGTGTCCCACCTCGTATACGCGGCGGGGCGAGCGCAGGTGTCGCACGTGTGGGTGGCCGGAGCGATCCGGGTCGAACGCGGAAAACTGGTCGGTTTCGAAAATCGCAGCTTGAATAACCGCGTTCTTCTGTGGCAGAATAAGTTAGCAACAGAAACAAAAGCTTAAGACGGGTCTTTTGGGAAGCCTCGAAAGGATCCGGACAGCGCACGGAAAGCTGCTCGAGCCCCGGCTCGAGCTTCAACCTACGAGAGGAAAGCATGAACAACAACCTGAGCATCACGCTGTCGGCGATCGTGCTGGTCGCGTTCGCAGGCTGTGCCAGCACGCCGGAACCCGCCGCTCCCGCGCCCGCCCCCGCGCCCGCCCCGGCGCCGAAGCAGAGCCTGCCGGTCACGCCTCCACCGGCGGCCAAGCCCGCCGCGCCCAAGCCCGAGAAAATCACCTCGGCTTCCACCGTCAACTTCGATTTCGACCGCTACGTCATCCGGCCCGATGCGCGCACCAAGCTCGACGACATGGTCGGCAAGCTGCGCGACGTGACGCTCGAGGTGGTGATCGCGGTGGGACACGCCGACCGTCTCGGCGGCGACGCCTACAACATGAAGCTCTCGGTGCGCCGCGCCGACTCGGTGAAGGCCTATCTCGTGAGCAAGGGCATCGCCGCGAGCCGCGTCTACACCGAAGGCAAGGGCGAGCGCCAGCCCGTCAAGGAGTGCAAGGGCAACACCAAGAACAAGGACCTGATCGCCTGCCTGGAGCCGAATCGCCGCACCGAAATCGAGGCGGTGGGCTCGATTTCGAAATAGCATCGACGCAGGCGAGACGCCTTGCGAAAAGCCCTGCCTCGGCAGGGCTTTTTTATTGGGGAGCTCGATATTATTGGGGAGCTCGATAGTGACTACAATGTCATCCTGAGCGCAGCGAAGGATCTCCGTGGGCACGCTCTGTGCCGTCAGAGATCCTTCGGCCTGCGGTCTCAGGATGACAGCTCGAGCAGCCCACTATGAACGCCGATCCGCAGGAGCTGGAAAAATTCAGCGCGCTCGCGCACCGCTGGTGGGATCCGGAGAGCGAGTTCAAGCCGCTGCACCAGATCAACCCGCTGCGCCTCGACTGGATCGACCGCTTGGCGAATCTTTCCGGAAAATCGGCGCTGGACATCGGCTGCGGCGGCGGCATCCTCACTGAAGCGATGGCGCGGCGCGGCGCGAAGGTGAAGGGCATCGACCTCTCGGACAAGGCGCTCAAGGTGGCGCAGCTGCATTTGCACGAGAGCAAGGTCGACGTGGACTACGAGGCGGTCTCGGCCGAGGATCTCGCGGCGCGCACGCCCGGCGCGTACCAGGTCGTCACCTGCATGGAGCTGCTCGAGCACGTTCCCGACCCGGCGAGCACCGTGCGCGCCTGTGCCGAGCTCGCGCGAAAGGACGGCCAGGTTTTCTTCTCGACCATCAACCGCAATCTGAAATCCTACGTGTTCGCGGTGATCGGCGCCGAGTACGTCCTGAAGCTCCTGCCCAAGGGCACCCACGATTACATGAAATTCATCAAGCCCTCGGAGCTCGCGCGCCACTGCCGCGCCGCGGGGCTCGAGGTGCGCGAGGTCATCGGCATGACCTACAACCCGTTCACCAAGATCTACTCGCTCGGCGGCGACACCGGCGTCAACTACCTGATGCACTGCGTGCGCCGGTGAGGCCGCGGTGAGGCTGAAGGGTGTGCGCGCGGTGCTGTTCGACCTGGACGGCACCTTTGCCGACACCGCCCCCGATCTCGGGCGGGCGCTGAACCGGATGCGGGCGGATCGAAGCCTCGCGCCCCTGTCCATCGAGACGCTGCGCGCGCACGCTTCGAGCGGCGCGCGCGGCCTCATCCAGGCGGGATTCGGCGTTGCGCCCGGAAACGGAGACTACGAAGCGCTGCGGGCGCGCTTTCTCGCGCTGTACGAGGAAAACCTGTGCGTCGACTCGCGGGTGTTCGAGGGCGTCCCGGCGCTGCTCGATGCGGTCGAGGCGCGGGGTCTGAGCTGGGGCATCGTCACCAACAAGGCGCAGCGCTATACCGATCCGCTGCTGCGCGAGCTCGGATTCGGCCGCCGCGCCGCCTGCGTCGTGTGCGGCGACACGACGCCGCACGTCAAGCCGCACCCGGCCTCCCTGCTGCGCGCCGCCGAGCTGCTCGCGCTCGCGCCCGCGGAGTGCCTCTACGTCGGCGACGATCTCCGCGACATCCAGGCGGCGCGCGCCGCCGGAATGCATTTCGCCGCGGCCGGCTGGGGTTACCTCGGCGAGGGCGGCGATCCGAATGCCTGGGGCGCGGACGCGGTCCTCTCCAGGCCGCAGGACATCCTGGCCCTGCTCTGAAGGAGAAAACCCATGCCCGCCTACTGGCTCGCTCGAGCAAGAGTCAACGATCCGGTGGAGTACAAGAAGTATACGGACCGCGTGCCAGCGATCCTCGCGAAATACGGCGCCAAGGTGCTCGCGCGCGGCGGGCGCTATCAGTCGCTCGAGGGCCCGGAGAAATTCAACCGTTTCGTGGTCATCGAGTTTCCGACCTTCGAGCAGGGCGTCGCCTGCTTCAACTCCAGGGAATATCAGGAGGCGGCGGCGTTTCGCCGTCGCAACAAGGCCGGAGAGAACGAGCTGGTGATGGTCGAGGCGGGCGAAGGCCAGCCGGTCCAGGCTACCTGAGACTCTTCAGCGCCGCCGCGACGATCGGCTTCGCCCAGCCCGGCGCGCGCGCCAGATCCTCCGGATTCCTGATCTTGCCCTTCTCCATGTACAGCACGAGCCGCGGCTCGGGCGTACGCCCCTTCGCGGGATCGGCCTCGGCGCTGTTGTCGTAGACGCGCAAGCTGGCGAGCTTCGGCAGGAGATGGACGAGGTTCAGCCGGCTGTGCTCGTAGCGCCGGCGGATATCCGCTTCGGGGATGTCGTGGCCGCCCGCGCGCACCCGGGCGCGTACGCGCGCCGAGTGCAGCTCGGGGCTCGCAAGGCCGATGTACATGACGTGGACCTCCGCGCCTTTTTCGGCGGCGAGCTCGAGCAGCCGCGACAGGGTGCTCCCGCCCAGCGTGGTCTCGAAGGCGAAATCGAGACCCTCGGCGACGGCGCGCTCGAGCAGCCTCCTGCCCTGGTGCCAGGCGGCGGCGTTCGCCTCGGACTGCTTCATGCCCGGCCGCGCGGCCATGAGCGCCCGCGCGGCCTCGTCCGGGTTGTAGTACTCGCCGTCGAAGTGGCGGATCGCCGCGCCGCCGATGCTGCTTTTGCCCGCGCCGTTGACGCCGGCGAGCACGTGGATGCGGGGCGGAGCGATTATCTGCGGCGCTTGCGCGCAGGTTTGACCGCCGCCCTCGCCGCCGCCGCGCGGCCCAGCTCAGCGGGCAAGGCCTTGAACGCGGCCTCGACGCCCTTCTTCGCCTTCGGGGTCTGCATGCGTTCGAGGAGCGCGTCGAACTCGGCGTCGAGCTCGTTCAGGCTCTGACCCCGGGCGTTGATCAGCGCCTGGAACTCCTCATAGGACACGAGCACCGCCTTGGGCGCGTCGTGGCGCGTGATCGCGACCGCGCCCCGCGCGGCCTCCTCGAGGACGGCGCCGAACTCGTTCTTCAGGCGGGTGGCGGCAACGCTGGGGACGTCGACCAGCTCGCCGAGGCGGTTGCGGAAAGTGAGCGTGCTCATGGCAGAACCTCCAATTTGGCCATTATAGCCATATTGGCTATATTAGTCATCCCGGGCGGCCGGCATCTGTGCGATAATCCTCCCAGTTGCAGGAAACCGGGGGCGACCTGGTTTCGACGTGGGCATCGACGCAGCGCAGGGCATGCCGAGGACCAGAACACCTCGTAAATCCATCTGGAAATCCATAAACGCCAACGACGAGCGTTTCGCTCTAGCCGCCTAATACCGGCTAGACGCTGCACTGGCTTGCTGATGGGCCAGGCTCCCTAAAAGGAGTGCAGCGTCATTCACATCAGCCTCTCCTCCGGGTGTGGCCGCTTCGCCCGGGGGATCCGTCGAAGCGGCTAGCCGAGCGTCAGCCTGCCGGTTGGCGGGCGCAAGGCGAAGCTCAAATGACCAGGCTAAGCATGTAGTCCTGACTGTTTAGGGTTTACGGACGCGGGTTCGATTCCCGCCGCCTCCACCAATCGACTGTCCAGGGAAGTCCACTGAAGTCCCGGGACGTCCATCAATAATTTCCCGCCTAAAGTTCAAGGACTCCAATTGACCTAATCAAGCCATTTAGCCTAATATATTAGGCATTATCTAACTTAACGCCTAATATTATGGGCATCAAGAAGACTCTCCCTACCCAAGTTGCGGAGCGTACTAAGGAGCTTGGTTACCGGGTACGTCTAGCCAGGACGCGCCGTGGGATGTCCATTGCGGAGGTCGCGGCCAAGGCCGGGATCAACCGCAACACGCTCAACGCGCTGGAGCTGGGCAAACCCGGCGTCGCGCTCGGTGCTTACGTCACCGTTCTGTGGGCGCTCGGCCTCGACAAAACGCTCGAAGCCGTCGCCCACCCCGACGCCGACTCCCACGGCAAGACGCTGGAGGCCTCGCGCAGGCCTGCGCGCGTGCGCAAATCGCAGAAGTCGAAGAACGAATATGACTTCTGAGCGCCAGGCCTACGTCTACGTCCAGTTGTCCGGCACGCTCGATACCGTGCCGGCGGCGCTGTTGAAGGTCGAGAAACTGCGCGACGGAACCTTCGTCGGTCGCTTTCGCTATGGCGACCGCTACCTGGAGCGCAAGGACGCAATCGCGTTCGATCCCTTCAAGCTTCCGCTCGGGAGCACCGTCCACGAATTCACCAAGCTGAAAGGCATTCCCGGCGCCGTGCGCGACGCCAGCCCCGACGCATGGGGGCGGCGCGTGATCGAGCATAAGCTGCAGCGCAGCCCCGGCGACTTGGAGGAAATCGATTACCTCTTGAACGGCCCCCAGGACGGCGCAGGCTATCTAAGCTTCGGCCTGAAGCTTGAGCCCCCCGCGCCGAAGCGAGGGTACAACCGAACCCACCAGCTTGCGGACCTGGTCGCGGCCGCAGAGGCGATCGAAGAGGGAAAGCGGATTCCCGCTCGAATCCTCGAGCAGCTCGAACCCGGCACCTCCATGGGCGGCGCGCGTCCCAAGGCCACCATCGAGGACGGCAATCGTCTGTGGATCGGAAAATTCCCGGAAAAGGCAGACCGCTGCAACTTGCAGCGAATCGAATACGCCACCATCGAGCTTGCCCGTCGCTGCGGCATCGCCGTCTGCAACGCGCGTATCGAGTCCATCGGCGGACGCGATGTGCTGATGGTCGAGCGTTTCGACCGCGAACACACTCAGGGCGGCTATCTTCGCTTCGGATTCGTCAGCGGGCTCACCTTGCTCGACTGCGACGAGGACTATCTCGATCGCGAACGCTGGTCCTATCCCCTGCTCGCCGACGAGCTGCGCCGCTGGTCCGAGAAGCCCGACGAGGATCGCGTCGAGCTATTCCGCCGCATCGTCTTCAACGCCGCCGTCACCAACAACGACGACCACCCCCGCAACCACGCGGTGCGCCGTATGGCACGCGGCTGGCGCCTGACACCGGCGTATGACTTGGTGCCCTCACCCATGGTCAGCCTCGAACGTCGCGACCTCGCCATGACGATCGGCACCTACGGCCGCACAGCGAGCGTCTACAACCTGCTTTCCCAATGCGAGCGGTTCGGTCTAACCAATGAGGCGGCCAGGAAAGAGATCGAGAAAATGGTCGCGACGCTGCGGACCTGGCGGGAGCATTTCCGCGCCTGCGGCGTATCGGCGAAGGACATCGACTACATCACGCCGGCGTTCCTGCCCGAATGCTTTTTCTTCGAGAAGCCGCCGGAAGGTTAGTTGGCGGCATTGCGTCGGACCCGCTGACTAATCACCAAGGCCATAGCGCCTTGAGGCGGCCGAGCATGCGGGCAATTTGCGCGAAATGCGAGTGAGGCCTGGGATTCACCCGGCGTGATAGGGATGCTGTTTCAGCCAGTGTCGCGCGATCTCGATGCGACGCGCGAACCAGACCTTGGGCTTTTTCGTCGCGTATTTCAGGAAGCGCTCGAGCGCCGCGAGCCGCCCGGGTCGGCCGACGATCCGGCAATGCAGTCCCACCGACATCATGCGCGGCGTGCGTCTGCCTTCTTCGTAAAGAACGTCGAAGCTGTCCTTCAGGTAGGCGTAGAACTGCTCGCCCGAATTGAAGCCCTGGGGCGTAGCGAAGCGCATGTCGTTCGCATCCAGAGTATACGGGACGACGAGCTGCGGCTTGCCGTAGCGCGTATCGTAGAAAGGGAGTTCGTCGCTGTAGTCGTCGGCGTCGTATACGAAGCCGCCGTCCTCGACCACCAGCGCCCGGGTGTTCGGGCTGGTGCGCCCCGTATACCATCCGAGCGGCCGCTCGCCGGTGAGGCGCCTATGAATATCGATCGCGCGCCGCATGTGCCCGCGCTCCGTCTCGATCGCCACGTGCTGGTAGTCGATCCAGCGCCAGCCATGGCTCGCGATCTCGTGGCCCGCTTTTAGGAACGCCTCGACTGCCGCCGGGTTGCGCTCCAGCGCCATCGCGACCCCGTAGATCGTGAGCGGCACATCGTAGCGCTTGAAAAGATCGAGCACGCGCCACACGCCGACGCGCGAGCCGTACTCGAAAAGAGACTCCATGGACATGTGGCGCGCGCCCTCGATCGGCTTCGCATCGACGATCTCGGAGAGGAAGGCTTCGCTCGCCGGATCGCCGTGCAGGATCGAGTTCTCGCTGCCTTCCTCGTAATTGAGCACGAACTGCAGGGCGATGCGCGCGCCGCCGGGCCATTTCGCCTTGGGCGGCTTGGCGCCGTAGCCGCCGAGGTCGCGCGGGTAGCCGGTGGTCACGTTTCTTCTCCCAGCAGATCGAGCAGGGTGAGCGCGACGATTTCGGTGGCGAGGCGCAGGTCGGCCAGCCTCAGGTTCTCGTCGGCGCGGTGGCCGTTCGCTTCTTCCAGCGTGCGCGGGCCCGCGCCGTAGAGCACGGTCGGGATGCCCGCGGCGCTGTAGTGGCGCGCGTCGGTGTACAGCGGCACGCCGTGCGCCGCGATGGTTTCACCCAGCACTTCGCGCGCGTTTTTCCGGATCGCCTCGACCAGCTTCTCCTGACCGAAAACGGGCGTGAAAGGCCGGGCGAGAAGGATGCGCTTCACCTTGCACTGGATGCCGGTCCATTTGGCCGCGAAGCCGTTCAGCTGCGCGATCAGATCACGCTCGGCTTCCCGCGGGTCCTCCTCCGGGATGATGCGCCGGTCGATGCGGAACGTGACCTTGTCCGGAACCACGTTGGTGTTGATGCCGCCGAGGATCAGCCCGACGACGAGCGTCGGGTGATCGATGCCTGAGATCGCGGAGCATTTCGCGGCATAGGTCTTGCGCAGCGCGTAGAGGTCGGCGAGCATGCCCGTCGCCGCTTCGAGAGCGTCGCAGCCGGTGTCCGGTCGTGCAGCGTGACCGGACTTGCCGATCACCTCGACCTCGAGGTGCAGGCAGCCGTTGTGCGCGACAGTGATTCCGTAGGAGAAGCCGGCGCAGATGGCGTAGTCGGGCCTGCTCACGCGTTTCCCGAGCAGCCGCTTCGGTCCGATCTCTCCGCCTACTTCCTCGTCGTAGGTGAAATGCAGCTCGACCACGCCTTCGAGCTTCGCCGCCGAAGCCTTCAAGGCGAGTAGTGCGAAGGCGTAGGTCGCGAAATCCGATTTCGACACGGCGACGCCGCGGCCGACCATGACGCCTCTACGGATTTTCGCGCCGTAGGGATCGCTGCTCCAGCCCAGGCCCGGCGGCACCACGTCGCCGTGCGCGTTCAAGGCAACGACGGGCACCTTGCTACGGCCGAAACGCTCGCGCACGACGAGGTTCGTCGCGCTTTTCATGCCGGCCGCGCGCACGAGCTTCTGCGGCACTGGATATCGCTCGACCCTGAATCCCAGGCGCTTGAGCAGGCGCGCTGCGCGCTCCGCGGCCGGCCGGCAGTCGCCCGGGGGGTTGTCCGAGGGCGTCTTCACCAGTGCGGCGAGGAATTGCACCTGGCTCGCGTGGTTCTTCGCGATGAGGCGGCGCACCACTTCGCGGGAGTCGATCGGCGTCTTGCTCACGGCTTCTGCGGGACGAAATCTGCAACGAAGCGCGCGAACACCCGTGCTCCGGCGGCAGCGTCTTCCTCGGTGATGGACTCGGCCGGGTTGTGGCTGATGCCGCCCTTGCAGCGCACGAAGAGCATGGCGATATCGGTGAGCGCGTGCATCGCCATGCCGTCGTGGCCCGCGCCCGACGGCAGGCGCCGCACCCGCAGTCCCTCAGCGGCGACCGCGCGATCCATCTGCGCCATCAGCCAGTCGGCGCAGACGGAGACACCGTGGTCCTGCAGCACCTCGACCGAAACGGCGACGCGGCGCGGCGCGCAGATCGACTCGAAGAGTGAGAGCATCTGCGCCAGCGCGGACTCGCGCAGCGAATCGCGCGGCGCGCGCACGTCGAGCGTGAAGCGGCCCTCGCCCGGAATGACGTTGATCGCGCCCGGGCTCGCCTCGATGCGCCCCACCGTGCCGACGAGCTCGGGCTCGCTGCGCGCCACGCTTTCCACCGCGAGCACGCACTCGGCGGCGGCCGCGAGCGCGTCGCGTCGCAAGCTCATCGGCACCGTACCGGAATGCCCCGCTTCACCCTTGAGGGTGACGCGCCGCCTGGAAAAACCGTTGATCGCGGTCACTACGCCGACCGGCAGGCCTTCGGCTTCGAGCACCGGACCCTGCTCGATGTGCAGCTCGGCGTAGGCGAGCACCTCGTCTTTCCTGCGCGCCGCTTCGCCGATGCGCTCCGGCTCGAGCCCGTAGCTCCGCATCGTCTCGGCGAGCGTGACGCCGTCGCGGTCCTTGGCCACCAGCGTGGCGGCGGCGAAGGTGCCGGCGATCGCGCGGCTGCCGAGCAACGTCGCGCCGAAGCGCACGCCTTCCTCGTCGCCGAACCCGACGACCTCGATCGCGAAGGGCAGGCGCTTGCCCGCGGCGGCGAGCGCGTGCACGCATTCGATCGCCGTCACCACGCCGAGCATGCCGTCGTACCTGCCGGCGTCGCGGACCGTGTCGAGGTGCGAGCCGAGCATGAGGCAGGGCAGCCCCGGCCTGTCGCCTTCATAGCGGCCGACGACGTTGCCGATCGCGTCCACGCGCGCGCTCATCCGCGCCTCGCGCATCCAGCCGAGGATCAGCTCGCTCGCCGCACGCTGCTCGGGCGACAGGAATACGCGCGTCAGCCCTCCGGGAAGCTCCGAGCACAGGGCGAGCTCGTCGCAACGGGACAGGATCCGCGCGGATTCAAGCATGCGCCGAGTTTATACTAGGCGCGCGATGCGCATGTCCGAGGTCAACGTGCTGAAGCGCGACGCTTTCACCGCCGCGCTGGGGGGCGTGTTCGAGCGCTCTCCCTGGGTCGCCGAGCGCGCCTGGCCGATGCGCCCCTTCGCCGGCGTCGACGCCTTGCACGCCGGGATGATGCGCTGCATGCGCGCGGCGTCGCGCGAAGAGCAACTGGCCCTGCTGCGCGCGCACCCCGAGCTCGCCGGAAAAGAGGCCGCGGCGGGTACGCTGACCCGGAGCTCCTCCGGCGAGCAGGAAAGGCTGGGATTCACCGCGCTCAGCCGCACCGAACTGGAGCGGATCGCCGCCCTCAACCGGAGCTACCGGGAGAAATTCGGATTTCCGTGTATCGTCGCGCTGAGGCTGCACGCCACGCGCGCCACCGTGCTCGCGGAGATGGAGCGCCGCGCCGGAAACGATGCGCAGGCCGAGATCGCTCTGGCGCTCGAGCAGATCGGGCACATCGCGCGCGGCAGGCTGGACAAACTCCTCGCGGAGGACTGATGGGCAAGCTTACGACGCACGTGCTCGACACCGCACTGGGACGCCCTGCCGCGGGCGTCCGTATCGAGCTCTACCGCATGCAAGCTGAGGCTGGCACGCTGATTGCCAGCGTGAGCACCAACCGCGATGGACGAACCGACGCGCCCTTGCTGTCCGGCCGGGACTTACGGACCGGAACCTATCAGCTGGTGTTTCACGTCGGCGAGTATTTCCGGGCTCAGGGCATGAAGCTTCCGCTGCCGGGTTTCATCGACGCGGTTCCGGTGCGCTTCGGCATTGCCGAGGACGGCGGAGACTACCACGTGCCGCTGCTTGCTTCGCCCTGGAGCTATTGCACCTACCGCGGCAGCTGAACTCGCGCCTTGGAAGCCTATATTCTCGACTGGCTGAACCTGCTCGTCCGCTGGGCCCACCTGGTCGTCGGCATCGCCTGGATCGGCGCTTCGCTCTATTTCATCTGGCTGGACGACAGGCTGGAGCCGGTCAAGCGCACCGAGGACCGGGCCGAAGGCGTCGCGGGCGAACTGTGGGCGATCCACGGCGGCGGCTTCTACCGCGCGCAGAAATTCGCCCTCGCGCCGCCGGTGCTCCCCGAAACGCTGCACTGGTTCAAGTGGGAGGCCTACTGGACCTTCATCACCGGCTTCGCCCTGCTGGTGCTGCTCTATTACCTGAACGCCGAGCTGTATCTCATCGACCCCGCGGTGCTGCCGCTCACCAAGGGCGCGGCGATCGGCATCGGTCTCGGGAGCCTCGTCGCTGGCCTGGTCGTGTACGAGGGGCTGTGCCGCTCGCCCCTGGGCCGGAACGACGCGGCGCTGGCCGCGGTCCTGTTCGTGCTGCTCGCCCTGGCGGCCTGGGCGCTGACGCGAACGTTCAGCGGGCGCGGCGCCTTCATCCATTACGGCGCCATCCTCGGCACCATCATGGTCGGGAACGTCGTGCACGTCATCATCCCCGGGCAGAGGGAGCTGGTGCGCGCCAAGCAGCAAGGCCGCACACCCGATCCGAAGTACGCGCTGGCCGGCAAGCAGCGTAGCGTGCACAACACCTACTTCACGCTGCCGATGCTGTTCGTGATGATCTCGAACCACTACGCCATGACCTTCGGCAGCCTCTGGAACTGGCTGGTGCTGGTGCTGCTCACGCTCGCGGGGGCGCTGGTGCGCGTGTGGTTCGTCATGCGGCACAAGGGCCGCGCGCCGGCGTGGCCGCTAGTTGCAGGACTCCTGCTCGTCTTCGCCACCGCCGTGCTGATCGCGCCGCGGCCGCAAGCAGCGGCGGCGCCGGCAAGTTTCGCGCAGGTGCGCCAGGTGATCGGGCAGCGCTGCGCCGCCTGCCACGCGCAGAAGCCCACGTTCCAGGGATTCGCCGAAGCGCCCAAGGGCGTGATGCTCGACACGCCCGAGCGAATCCACGCGCAGGCTTTGCAGGTCCAGCAGCAGGCTGTGGTCGCAAAGGCGATGCCGCCGGGGAACCTGACCGGGATCACCGAGGAAGAGCGCGCCTTGCTCGATCGCTGGTATCGCGGCGGGGCGAAGACCGAGTAAGGCGGGCGCACCGGCGTTGTGCGCCTCGCACCGCGGCGAGCTTCCATTGCCAGTCCCTGGGCGCCCGTTTAGACTCGTTACAACAGCTTCCCGGGAGAACTCCATGAGATTCATCGCGCTGCTTGCTGCCGCGCTTTTCGCCAGCGCCGCATCGGCCCAGAAGGAAATCCCGATCCGCTTCGCGCTCGACTGGCGCTTCGAGGGGCCCGCCGCGCCTTACTTCGTCGCCATCGACAAGGGCTATTACAAGGCCGAAGGGCTGGACGTCACGGTCGATCCGGGCTCGGGCTCGGTCGAGGGCATCAACCGGGTCGCCTCGGGCGCGTACGAGGTGGGTTTCGCGGATATCAATTCGCTCATCAAGTACCGCGACGAGCCGCGCAACCTGCCGGTGAAGGCGGTGATGATGGTGTACGACACGCCGGCCTTCTCGATCGTCACGCTGAAGAAGAACGGCATCAGGGCGCCCAAGGACCTCGAAGGCAAGGTGCTCGGCGCGCCCGCGGCCGACGGAGCGTGGGCGCAGTGGCCGATCTTCGTGCAGGCGAACAATATCGACGCCTCGAAAGTCAAGATCGAGAACGTCGGCTTCCCGGTCAGGGAGCCGATGCTCGCCCAGGGCAGGGTCGACGCGATCACCGGCTTCTGGTTCTCGTCCTTCATGAACCTCAAGGCGAACGGCGTGCCCGGCGACGAGATCGTGGTGCTGCATCTTCGCGACTACGGCGTGGACCTCTACGGCAACGTCATCATCGCCAATCCCGACTTCATGCGCACCTCGCCCAAGGCGGTGGCGGGGTTCGTGCGCGCCACCATCCGCGGCATCCAGGACACGGTCAGGGATCCCGACGCCGCGATCGACTCGCTCATGAAGCGCGCGCCCATCGTGAAGCGCGACATCGAGCTCGAGCGCCTGAAGATGTCGCTGGAGAAGAATGTCGTTACCCCCGACGTGAAGAAGAACGGGCTGGGCGCGGTCGACATGAAACGCCTGTCGCGCTCGATCGACCAGATCGGGCTCACGTTCAACTTCACGAACAAGCCCAAGCCGACGGACGTCTTCACGGCGCAATACCTGCCCCCGCGCGAACAAAGACTCGTCAAGTAGCGGCAGGGGATTCGCCCCCTACCCCCGGGTGACACCGCTCGTCCGGCTCGATGGCGTCTCGATGGCTTACGGCCGCGGCCCCGCCGCGGTCAAGGCCATCGAGGAGGTGAGCCTCGGGATCGATCAGGGCGAGTTCATCGCCGTGGTCGGGCCTTCGGGCTGCGGCAAGAGCTCGCTGATGCGGCTCGTCTCCGGGCTGCATCCGCCGCTCGCCGGCTCGCTCACCGTGGAAGGCCGCCCGGTGACGGGCCCGATCAAGTCGGTCGGCATGGCGTTCCAGAACTCGAACCTGCTTCCCTGGCGGAACGCCGTCGACAACGTGCTGCTGCCGCTCGAGATCGTCGAGCCGCACCGCCGCCGCATCCGCAGCGAGCGGCCGCGATACCGCGACAAGGCGGTGAAGCTGCTCGAATCCGTCGGGCTTGCGGGCTTCACCGAAAAATTTCCCTGGGAACTCTCCGGAGGCATGCAGCAACGCGCCTCGATCTGCCGCGCGCTCATCCACGAGCCCGAGATCCTGATGCTCGACGAGCCCTTCGGCGCGCTCGACGCGTTCACGCGCGAGGAGCTGTGGTGCGCGCTGCGCGACCTGCAGGCCGATCGCAAGGTCACGGTGATGCTGGTGACGCACGACCTCCGCGAAGCCGTGTTCCTCGCCGACACGGTGTACGTCATGTCGAGCCGCCCCGGGCGCATCGTGAAGCGCTGCGCGGTCGATATCCAGCGGCCGCGCGATCTGGAGGTGACCTATACGCAGGAGTTCCAGGACATCGTCCACGAGCTGCGTACCCTGATAGGCGGGAAGCACTGATGGACCGCAGCGAATTCACCATCAAGGTGCTGTCGCCGGCGGCGTTCACGATCGTGCTCTTCCTGCTGTGGGAGATCGTCTGCTCGGGGTTCAAAGTGCCGCTCACCATCCTGCCCGCTCCCTCCGACGTCTTCGGCGCGCTATGGCAGTTCCGCAAGCCGATCGCCGACAACTCCTTCGTCACGCTGTGGACCACGCTCGCCGGGTTTCTCATCGCGACCGTGTTCGGGCTCGCGCTCGGCATCGCAGTGGGCTGGCATCGCGCGATCTACGCGGGGATCTATCCCGTGCTGATCGGCTTCAACTCGATTCCCAAGGTCGCGGTGGTGCCGGTGCTGATCCTCTGGTTCGGGCTGGGCGAGATCCCGGCGGTGCTCACAGCGTTCCTGATCTCGTTCTTTCCCATCGTGGTCAACGTCGCCACCGGGCTCGCCACCACCGAGCCGGAACTCGAGGACGTGCTTAGGGCGCTGGGCGCCTCCAAGCTCGACATCATGAGAAAGGTCGGCATCCCGAGATCCCTGCCGTATTTCTTCGGCTCGCTCAAGGTGGCGATCACGCTCGCCTTCGTCGGCGCGGTCGTTTCGGAGACGGTCGGGGCGAACAAGGGCATCGGCAAGCTCATGCTCGACGCGCAGGCGTCCTTCCAGGTGCCGATCGTGTTCGCCGGGCTGCTGGTGCTCGCGTTCCTCGGCATCCTGCTCTACGGCGTCACCGCCGCGATCGAGGCCCGCTTCACCGCCTGGGCGTTCCGCGGCCAGGCTCCTCGGTAGCACCCGGGGCGCCCTCGCTGGGGGCGGACACCGGCGCACCGTAGTCGGGCCGCGATGCGCCTTCGAGGCGGTCGGAGGCGCCCGACGGGGCGGCGCGGGATTTCAGACGATTCGATGAAGAGCGCGAACAACGTGAGTCCGGTGAAGGAAGGGGAGGTCATCTCCGGACGATATCGCGTCGATCGAGTCCTCGGGTTGGGGGGCATGGGCGTCGTCGTTTCCGCGACGGACCAGCGGCTGGGAAGTCCCGTCGCCATCAAGTTTCGCCTCCCCCACGCGCTCGAGCATGCCGAAATCGTCGCGCGCTTCTCGCGGGAGGCGCGCGCCGCAGTCCGGATCAAGAGCGAGCACGTCGCCCGCGTCATGGACGTCGGCACCCTGGATTCCGGCGCCCCATACATGGTGATGGAACACCTGGAGGGTCGAGATCTCTCC
>Ga0137403_10001785_pt1 | contig 26859 bp, 25 predicted proteins | sample CZOMad2_1_16fung_FD_122057 | JGI IMG/M metagenome (GOLD analysis project Ga0137403, IMG submission 122057) | Vadose zone soil fungal communities from Angelo Coast Range Reserve, California, USA - CZOMad2_1_16fungal (Hybrid Assembly) | ecosystem: Environmental > Terrestrial > Soil > Vadose zone... | reverse complement strand
CCTCTGGAGGGGAGGAGAGAGATCCTACTTTGATTGCTGTTTTTGTTCTGCTTGCTTCTTCATATTCATGCGCTCCTGCCGATGTTGCTGGCGTTCCTGCATGAGTTGAAGCGCCTTCTGCCGCTGCTCTGGAGTGAGCACGGCATAGACTTGCGACCTCATGCGTTCCTTCTCCACAATCAAGTCAGTCATGAGCTGAGCTTGTTTATTAGCGAAGGTGCGGGCCTGGTTCTCGTCAAAAGTTCCGTTCACGTTTGCGTTTTCCGCCTGCTCATTCTGGCGGAGTTGCTGCATCATGGGCATGACCTTGGACTTCTCGTCCGCCATGATGCCTTTGATCTGGGTTTGCTGGGCCTCCGTCAGGTTCAACTGCTTGGCCATATGTTTGAGCATCCAACCATTGTTGCGGCCAAAGCCCATGCCGCGATGTTGCGCAAAAGCGGTTGTCGCCAGGCCTGCTGCCAAGGCCATTAGAATGGCGGCGAAAATGATCGATTTCTTATGCATAACCAACTCCTTTTACAATTTGAGTGGCAGCTACATCACCCCGGCACTGCGCTGGGAATCCCCGCAATGGGCTACCACTAGTGTGAACCCGGCGCGGAGAGAAACAAAGTTATGAGTTGTTAATTCGCGTAGTATGATTCCTTCACGATTCTTAACCCTGCATCGATATCCAGAGGGTTTAAGGTTGACAACGTATGGTCTCAGTCCTGCTCATTGACGACGACACAGAGTTAAGCAAGCTGCTGGAGGAATATCTCCAGAGCGAACAATTCGAACTGCACGCCGCGCATGACGGCCCTGGCGGTTTGGAAAAAGCTCTGGCCAATCACTATTCCGCCGTGATCCTGGACGTAATGCTTCCAGGCATGAGCGGGCTGGACGTGCTCAAGCAACTGCGGCAAAAAAGCTCGGTGCCGGTACTGATGTTGACGGCACGTGGCAGCGAACTGGATCGCATCCTGGGACTGGAACTGGGCGCCGATGACTACCTGGCCAAGCCTTTCAATCCCCGCGAACTGGTCGCCCGTTTGCGCGCGATCCTGCGCCGCGCTTCCACCGGCGGAACGTCCACTGCTTCGCAGCCCGTGCATCTGGCCGGCGTTGATCTTCACCCGGACTCGCGCAGCGTCACCTGCAACGGGAAACCGGTCGCGCTTACCGGGGCGGAATTCGACCTTCTGTATTCTTTCCTGCGCAGTCCGGGAAAAATCATCAGCCGTGAGGACCTCACGCAGGCCGCCCTGGGCCGGCCAATGTCTCCCATGGACCGCAGCATTGACGTGCATGTGAGCAATCTGCGGCGCAAACTCGGGCCTTATGATGGAGAGCAGGAACGCATCAAGGCGATTCGTGGCAGCGGTTACGTCTATCTCCTTCCGGGAGAGCAGCAGTGAAATACCGCAGCCTGTTTCTGAAGATATTCTTCTGCTTCTGGCTGGCGGCCGCGGCCATGATCGGGGCATTGAACCTGATGCTGTGGTTCTCCTTCGCGCAGGACCCCAACCCGGAGCGCAGACGTGGTGCTCTGGGAGAAGCGCTGAACCTGTACGCGGAGTCGGCAGTGCAGGTGTATGACAGCGAAGGACCGCAGGATTTTGAGCAATACGTCAATCGTTCACTCAAAGAAGCCGGCACCGAAATCGAATTATTTGACGGCGATGGAAAATCGCTGACGACGCCCACGGCGGCAGAAGCAGCGAGCGTTGCCGCTGAGATCAAGGGCACCCAGCAACATATCTCGCATGTCACAGCGCTGGGCAGGATCACCTGGGGACGGCCGGTAGTGGCGCCGAGCGGACGCGTTTATATCTTTGTTACGCGTTTGCGCCAGCCCTATGTGTTCCGGGGGCTGCCTCCGTTAGGCATCGCGCTCAGCATTCTGGCGGCCGGCGTCATCTCTTACCTGCTGGCCCTGTACCTCACATCGCCGGTAAAGAAATTGAAGTCCGTGGTCCAGTCTTTTGCTGAGGGAAATCTGGAAGCGCGCGTCGCGCCGGAACTCGGCAGCCGGCATGACGAACTGGCCGACCTTGGCCGGGAGTTCGATCATATGGCGGAGCGCATTGCCGCGCTCATCTCCTCGCAGAAGCGCCTTCTCGCCGATATCTCCCATGAACTGCGCTCGCCTCTTGCCCGCCTGACTGTGGCGCTGGAACTGGCGCGCAAAAGTACCACTGGCAAGGGAGAAGCAGCGCTGGACAGAATTGAAATGGAATCCGAGCGCGTCAATGCGCTCGTAGGCCAGCTGCTGGCTCTCACGCGTCTGGAAAGCGGCGCTGAGCGTGTACCTCCTCAAATGATCGGGTTGGAAGAATTGCTGGAGGAAATAATTGACGACGCCAACTATGAAGCCAAGCCTCTTCACAAAGAAGTAAAAGTGCTTCAGCTGGCGCCGTGCCGCGTACGCGGCTCATCGGAGCTTTTGCGTAGCGGAATTGAGAACGTAATTCGCAATGCTATTCGCTACACTGCGGAGGGAACGGCCATTGAAGTTTCTCTGACTACCCGGCTCGATAAAGCAATCCTGACGGTGCGTGACCACGGCCCGGGCGTGCCCGAATCAGAGTTGCAACATATCTTTGAACCTTTTTATCGCGTGGGTGAGGCGCGGGAGCGTTCCAGCGGTGGCGTTGGCCTTGGGCTTTCTATCGCTGACCGGACCGTCAAATTACACGGTGGCTGTATCCGCGCGGAAAATGTGAATGGCGGTCTGCTGATCACCATCGGCCTTCCGCTATCCGTAGCACCCACCGTTGTACAGCACGCGCCGGAAAGAATGCCAGTAGCGTGATCGCCGGCTTGCTTTTATTACTGGTGCTGGCTTAAAGAAAGCACGTTTCCGTCCGGATCTTTGAACCAGGCGACTTTGTCTCCGTTGGGTGTCGTCCAGATGCCCAGCTCACGGTCCTGGACAAAAGGGTATTTTTCAAACACCACGCCGCGTCCATTGAGCCATTTCACCATGGCTTCGATTTCGGTCACTTCCCAACCCATCACCGTGTACTGCGCAGGCGTGAAATTGGCAGCCTTGCCAATCCTGATCATGGATTCGCCGGCCTGCATCACCAGCGCAAATTGATCGTCGCTCGCAAATTGAAAGCCGAGTTTCCCTTCGTAGAATTCTCTCGACCGCTTCGAATCCCTGGTCGGAACGAACCCTATGAGTTTGCTGGCAGCGAGCATAGGTGACCTCCTGAACGTCAATGGCGAAACAATAGCACGTTGCAGACAGTTCAGGTTGTCGAACCAATAACTCAGGAATGAAGGATCAACAATTTAAGCAGCTTTTTCACCAGGCTCTTTAGCTTCAGGATGGCCGCGCTTTGCAGCGGCATTTTCGATTTCTGAATTGATTTCCCCACCCACCAGGATTGCCAGTCCGGAAATGTAAAGCCAGAGCAGGAGCACGATTACCGCGCCCAGTGATCCGTAGGTTTTGCTATAGCTGTTGAAAAAGTGCAGGTAAACGCGGAAGAGCAGGGAAGCACCGATCCACGTGAGAACCCCTACCACTGCCCCGGGCGTGATCCATTGCCATTGCTGCTTGGTGTCCGGTCCCCAGAAATACAGAAGCGCGAAAGACAGGACTACAAAAAATAAGGCAATCGGCCACTGCACAATGTGCCACGCAATCACGGTCACGCTGCTCAATCCGATATGTGAGCCCACGAAGTCAGCAATATCGCCTCCATAAAGAACAATCGTGAGGGCCACAATCGTGAGGGCCGCAATCGCCACCGTCATCCCGAGTGAAATCAGTCTCTGCTTCCAGAACGGGCGGGAATCCTTTACGTGGTAGCAGCGGTTTAACGCGTCCATGACAGAAACTACGCCACCCGCTCCCGACCACAGGGCAAGCGCTAATCCGAAAGCGAGTTTGAGCCCCGTGCTGCTGTTGGCGATCTCTTGCAGTGTCTTCTGTACCAGTCTATAGGCGTCTGCGGGCATGAACCGTGCGGTGTAATTCAGCAGGCTGGATTGCAGATCATGGCTCTGGGCAAAGAGTCCCAGCATGGCCATCATGAAAAAAATCATGGGAAAGAGAGCAGAGACAAAGTAGTACGCCAGGGCGGCTGAGCGCGTGAGTACCTCGTCATCGTTAATCTCATGGTAAACGCGCTTCACCAGTTGCAGCGGGGTGAGTCCGCCGAGTTTCCAGGGTGACGTGCGTTCCTTCACCGCTTCTGTATGAGGTCCGGTCTTTTCCGCAAATTTGTGGAGGCGCATCCGAAACACCCCGGCTGGCTTTAGAAATGGCGATCTGGATGTTGGATGAGAACCGGCAAAGAAGGGAAACTGCTGGCCAGAGCTGCTGCTTTTTATCACCCTGGGGGAACGGAGCGGATTACAGGGCCGACTTGCTTTGCGCTGAATTCTCTTTAGTTCTGCAAGAGAGATACTACGCATTGTGCGCCGGTTCTAATATTCCACTTCGCTCCCATCAGGGTGAGAGAGAAAAGAATGAATACTCATAAGACGCCGAAAACAGCCCGGAGTCATCAAAAATATGAACAAATAGATTGTAAAAAAAGTTTTACAAGATGGAACCTATTTTCGGGGGGGACGTATTACTAACCAAGAGCTGCAGACATCGTCAAAACAATTGCAGCATGAAAACAAACAGATTTTTCTGGAGGATGTTATGGATGCTAAATGGAACGATATCGTGGACAACACAATGGTGCGCATTGGAATGGTAGTGGTTGGTTTTGGCGCGTGGCTCGCGATCGGCTATGGTTTGCTGGCGGCCTAAAGGCGGAGTTGCTTTAACTATCAGCTCCGCCCCAGCTGTTCTTCACACCCTCGGGGCGAAGCGGCTTGTTTCAGACTCGGGCTACTTCCGCATTCTTGACTGAACCGTAACGTGCTTCCACGTACCCGTTCAGAATGTCAAAGAATTCGGCGACAATATGGTCGCCCTTCAGGGTCGTCATTAGTCTTCCGTCAACAAACACCGGCGCCTTGGGCTCTTCAAAGGTTCCAGGCAATGAAATGCCGATGTTGGCATGCTTGGATTCGCCGGGCCCGTTGACCACGCAACCCATCACAGCAACTTTCAGCTCTTCGATTCCAGGATACTTGCCCTTCCACACCGGCATGCTGGTGCGGAGATAAGTCTGTATCTGCTCCGCCATTTCCTGAAAGAAAGTGCTGGTGGTGCGTCCGCAACCGGGGCAGGCCGTAACTTGCGGAGTGAAGCTGCGGATTCCCAACGATTGCAGGATTTGCTGACCGACAAAAACTTCTTCTGCGCGGTTGCCGTTGGGAGCCGGTGTAAGCGACACACGGATCGTATCGCCGATGCCCTCCTGCAACAGCACCGCCAGTCCAGCCGCGCTTCCCACAATGCCTTTCGCACCCATGCCGGCTTCAGTCAGTCCCAGATGCAGCGGATAGTCACAGCGAGCAGCCAGGATGCGGTAAACGTCGATCAAGTCCTGAACGCCGCTTACCTTTGCGCTGAGAATAATGTAGTCGTGTGGCAGGCCGAATTCTTCCGCCAGTTCCGCTGAACGCAATGCGCTCTCGACCATCGCGTCCATGGTGACTTCACGGGCGTCTTTCGGGTTCGCGCTGCGGGAGTTCTCGTCCATCATGCGGGTGAGGAGTTGCTGGTCGAGCGAACCCCAGTTCACGCCGATCCGGACCGGCTTGTCATTCTTGATGGCCACTTCGACCATGGCGCGGAAATTGTCGTCGTTTTTGCGACCCACGCTTACGTTGCCGGGATTGATCCGGTACTTGGCCAGAGCCTGCGCGCATTCAGGATACTTGGTCAGCAAAAGGTGGCCGTTATAGTGAAAGTCGCCAATGATGGGAACGTGTATGTTCTGCTTCGCTAGTTCCTCAAAAATTGCCGGGACAGCCTGCGCTGCGGCGTCATTGTTCACCGTCACGCGGACCATTTCCGACCCCGCCCGGGCCAGCTGCGCTACCTGCTGAACAGTGGATTGCACGTCTGCCGTGTCAGTATTTGTCATTGACTGCACGACCACGGGCACGTCACCGCCTACGCGCACATTGCCTATTTTTGCTGTTACGCTCTTCCTGCGCTGAATGATTGCCATTCCCTCTAGTTTAACCGATTTTCGCCGTTAAAGCGGGTTACCAGAGGCCTTCTCCTCTGAGGTCTGAGCGACCTATTGCCGCAAAGCGTTTAGAATCTCTCCTGGACCCCGCGGTGTCTAATAAAAGTGATGGTTTCTGCCTTCTCTAAGTTGACGTGTCTGCGTTTATTCCTTTTGCTTACTGTTCTCGCCGGCGTTGTTTCTGGCCAGTCCAAAGCTCCAGCCGGCCCATTGCCGGCTTCCTTCAGCGGCTGGCGTGTTGACTCCCCAAGCGTGAAGACTTCCAGGGATCCAGTGCTGGCCGATGCGACTGACGCGCCGGTGCTCAAAGAATATGGCTTTACTGATCTGGAAACCGCCACCTACAACCGTAACGGCCGCAAAATGCGGGTCAAGGCTGCTCGATTCAACGACGCCACAGGCGCATTTGGGGCCTTCACCTATTACATCCAACCACAAATGCAGGTAGAGAAGATCGGCGACCGTGGCGCTTCCAGCAATACAAGGATTTTGTTCTTCAAGGGCAATATCCTGGTCGATGTGTCGGTAGAACATCTCAGCGCGATGTCCGGCGCTGACCTGCGCGCACTCGCTGACGCGCTGCCCCGCCTGACCACCGAGAATGGCAAGCTGCCCACGCTCCCGGCGAATCTTCCCTCTCAATCTCTGCTGCGCAACACCAGCCGATACATTATCGGCCCGGAGGCGCTGGCACGCCTGGGCGTTCCCATTCCCGCGCAGATTATCGATTTCAGCAAGAGTGCGGAAGTGGCCATTGGCAAGTACCGGACTTCGCAAGGTGAGGCATCGGTGATGCTGGTGGGCTATCCGACACCACAAATCGCCAGAGAGCGGATGGACGCAATGCAAGCCGCTGCACTTACAGGTGGCCCGTTCTACTTCAAGCGCACAGGCCCATATGTTGTGGCGGTCAACGGCAACATACCCGCCGACGAGGCGCAGTCTCTTCTCGCTTCAGTGAATTATGACGCCGATGTGATGCCGCTCCAGCCCACCAAGCCCAAACCAGTAGAAGACCGCGCCGGTTTTGTCTTTGCGCTGGTCATGCTTTGTGTGATCACCGTGCTGGCGGCACTGGTGTTTGGCTTCGTCTTTGGGGGGATCCGAATTCTGGCCAACCGGATGTTCCCAAATCGGTTTTTCAGCCGCCCTGAGTCGGTTGAGATTATCCGTTTGAATCTGAAGTAAGCCTTTAAGTAGCTGAAAAAGATATGGTTACGGTAAACAGAACGGCCGGAATGACACTTTTTGTCATTTAAAAGCAGGTGTTAATAAGATTGTTAAGTTATTGAAAACAAAGGCATTTATTATCCAAAAATCCCTTGACACTGCCTTTCTCTGGCCAATAAGATTTCGCCAGAAAGTTCTGATGGTCTTTTTCGAACTCCGTTGGAACTATTCTCCCTTGAAAGAGAAGGCCGTCCTGTTGCCGGGCGGCCTTTTCATTTGCTTTTGTCGCTTCGCTCCACACCGCTATAGAGCATTCCTCCACGTTGAATGCTTTCTGCTCCTGATGCTGGCCGCTCGGGCGGCCCACGGGCCTCGCGGCCTGAATGTGTGGATAGAATCTGTCGTTACCCTCCACACCGCTGCAGGGCATTCCTCCACGTTGAATGCTTTCTGCACGTGATGCAGGCGCTCGGCGCGCAAGCCGGCCTCGCGACCTGAATATGTGGGCACAATTTGTTGCTTCGCGACAGAGCTCCAGCCGCCAACTTACGATCCAGTTCGCGCTTTAGCGACGTAGCAGGACTCTAAACAAGTTGCTGTAGTCATCTGTCCAGAGCATGCGGTCATCAGGTTGGGGCATCGGCGCGATATGGCCGTCGAAGGCGCCAAGTTGCAAGGCTTGTGGGTTGCGAGCAAGCATGATCCAGTCGCTCCGCTCTCCCGAGTCGCCGTTATCACTTTTATTCTTATGGAGACGGACAACAGCGAGATGTTTTTGCGCGGCAAGGGCCACTAAAACGTAGCGCAGGTCGAGAACTCTGTTGGAGACATGGAATGCCAGAATAGAGTTCGGCCCGCGCAGATGCTCCAGGTAAACATCCAGGGCCTCTGAAGTCAGCAAATGGACGGGTATGGCATCACTGCTAAAGGCGTCAATCACAAGTACATCGAAGTTTTGCGAGCCTTGTTCCTTAAACTCGCGCTCCAGGGAAAGGCGCGCGTCGCCCAGGACCATTTCGATCCTGGCCGAGGAATCCCGCAGGAAAGTGAAATATGGATTTGTCCCCTCGGAATAGGCAATCACTTGCGGATTGAGCTCATAAAACCTCATGGTGTCACCGGGGCGACCATAGGCTGCAAGTGTTCCCGCCCCCAGCCCTACGACGGCAATACGCCGCGAACACGGTTGCGGACAGGCGTCTGCTCCGCCCAGTAGGAGTCCGATTCCGCTTGAGCGAGCGTAGTAAAGAGTCGGTTCTTTGGGATGAAGACGGGATTGAATCCCGTGTGAAGTCTGCCCGTGACGCAACTCCAATGAGTTCAATTCCGTCCCTTTCTGTATTTGTAGCGCGGAATAGAAATTGCGGTCGCGACGAACTTGTCTGTTCTTGTCAAACTGAATACCCTGGTAAAGAGCAGCACAAAGCGCAGCTAACACTGCCACAGCCGCAAATTGTGCAGTGTTGAAGCGACCGGCCTTAGCAGCCTCTTTTCGATTCGTAAAAATTACAACGGCTGTGGCCAGGGCAAGCAGGGTCAGAATGGGATAATAGTGGGCGCGATCCATCATTTCCGGGATCACAGCCAGCCCGACATAGCGCGAAATAACCTCAGGTACTAAAGCCAGCGCGAGCAGGATTGTCATTCCCAGATAAGGCTGGGCCCGGTGCCACCAGGATTCCCGATCGCTGATCAGGGCCAGAATAGCGACGACCACACAGCCGATCAAACCGACATGGAACTCCCAGAAGCCAGTGAAGATCAGGGGCGCGATCACAACAACAAAAATGCCTCCTGCTGCTCCGCCGGCAGAAACAAGCAGATAAAACCTGGTCAGCAATGCAGGCTGCGGTTGCAGCCGCACCAGCTCTCCGTGGCAGACCATGCAACACCCGAATAAAACCAGACTCAGCATGAGGATCTGGCGGCCCATGGGCGCGGTGCCTCCGGAGAGGAGTGCGAGAAAGGCGATCGGGAGGCCCACAGCCATCAGCATTTGAAAAAAGCCGCGCTGGTACCACTTTGGATTGTCAAAGCAAACGATAAAACTCAACAGGTACAGGCTGAGCGGCAATACCCACAAGAACGGAACCACAGCGACTTCCTGGCAGAGAAGGTTGGTGGTCGCCAACAGCATTATGCTGGCGCAGGCGGGAAGCAGAAACCACAATGCTTGACCCCATCGAGTCGGCGGCGCTACGTCTTCTTGGTGCGTGTCGATGGCAGGGGTATAGTCGAGTTGAGTCCGGACTCTTCGTGCACACACAATGCATGCGGCGGAGAAAGCAACATATCCCACTGCCCACAGCCACGCTTGCGTATGGAGACGGAGGTTGGGCTCAAAAACAAATGGATACGTGATCAATCCAAGTAATGAGCCCGCGTTCGATAACGCATAAAGACGATACGGGGATTGCGCGGCGTGCGCCCGCGCAAACCAGTTTTGCAACAGAGGTCCTGTGCTGCTCAAACATAAGTAAGGCAGACCAACGGCTAGCGACAGGAGGCTGAGGATGCCCAGCACCGGTGAATCCGGAAGGCCTGACCGCCAGGATGAGCCAGGCAACAACGGCGTCTTCCAAAAAATGGCGCCCAGGGCCAGTACTCCGAGAGATAAGCCCAGCAACGATATATGCACGATCGCCTGGCGCCGCAGGCTGAGTTTGGAGACTGCATGAGAGTAGAAATAGCCGCCCAGCAGCAGCAGCTGGAAAAACAGCATGCACGTTGTCCACACCGCAGGCGCGCCGCCAAACCAGGGAAGCGCATACTTCCCCAATACGAGTTGAACCTGGAAGAGAAGAAATGCCCCACAAAAAATCGCAAAGCCGTAGAGGGAAGTACTGGGTTTAGAGACCAGCTTTGAAGCAAACGCGACTTCAGCTCCAGGCTGGTCAACTACCAAGGCAGGCATGATAACTCGAACGTTAACACACCTTTGATCTCAACCAGATGGATTCGTTACTACTCCACAGCCAAAAGGACGTGACCTGTCGCAGAGTCAAAGCGTTGGCAGATCTGTGAAGCGCAACAGAACTCGATTTGCGGTCCATCCCGTACGCAAACTTGATCCATTTCTTTACTTCGGGATCAATGCGGCTTCGTCCCAGCGCCAAAAGCTCTTCGAAAATGGGGCGCAATGAGGAGCGGAAAGGATCCCGCTCCTCGTTTTTCTTTTAGAGCATCCATAAGTCCGTTATACTGCTCCGGTCATGCCAGCCGCCAAACCGGCATGAAGAAGCTGCCAGGAGAAGAAGAAAAGGCCCGCAGCCGCGGCTGATCCAAAATGCCGATCGTCTATCTCACGCTGGAATTGCGCATTGAAGGCGCGCATTCGCTCAAAGACAAGCGCCAGGTCGTCCGAAGCCTCAAGGACCGCCTGCGCAACTCATTCAATATCTCCATAGCCGAAATCGACGTTACTGATCTGTGGCAGCGCGCCACGCTGGGAGTGGTCAGCATCTCCGGTTCGCGCGACTACCTAGAAGGCCTGATGCGGAACGTGGAGCAGGCCGCCGTGCGCCAGGCCAATAACCTGGGCGCGGAAGTAGTGGACTCGTTTATGGATTATCTGGAGGGCTAGGGTCGCAGTTCTCGCGTAATGAAACGCATTCTCCGTTTCATGCACTATGTGGGAGTAACTGAGTAATGCGTTACATACCCTGCTTTACGAAAGGACAGCTGAACATGAAAACAGGAGTAGTGGTAGTGCTTTTGGCATTGGGAATCGTCGTCCTCAGCGCATGCAAGAAAGAGCCTCCAGCCGACAGTCAGGTTTCGGTCAACGCAGCGTTGGAACGGATCCGGGTTTACGCGGAGGAAAAAAACCCAGAGTTTCGTGACCAGCCCCTGGTAGTTCATTTAGGCCGGCGAAGCGGCGGTCTAGGAATATGTTCCTGCATACAAGTATGCTCTGCAAGCGGGCATTGCACTGCTTGCGTGTGTGATCCTCCAGGATGCACAACATGTTTTACGGAGGCAGTGTTTAAATCTGCCACCACAGCGCTCGACAAAACGGCACCCACAAACCCGCCTAAAAAGTAAGAAGGACGACCGCATCTGTGAGCGGTCCCCCTTTCTCTGTTACGCGTTTAAAGGGAGTTTTGGGCGATACTTGCAGAGGCTAAAGGCAGGAGTTCGATTTGAACAGGAAACAAAAAAGGCGTCCATGGCCGGGACGCCTTTCTCTTTTGCAGAACATACTTTTTTCGAGAGCGAAGCTCTTATTGCTGCACGCCTGCGGCCGGCTTTTCTGCCGGGGTGCCGCTGGCGGTGGTGGCGCGCTGGGCGAAGAAGTTGTGGTCGTACAGGGCACGATAGAATTTGCCGCTGATTTCGGCGGCCTTGGGGCCGTAGGTGGGGCGGCCACCCTGAAGGAAGACCACGGTGACGATGTGTCCGTACTGCGTGTCGGCATAGGAAGCGAACCATCCGAAGCGCGTGCCGTCTTTGGAGCAGGTGCCGGTCTTGCCCAGGATCTGCTCTTCACTAAAGTTCAGGCGCAGGCTGCGGGCGGTGCCATACTGCACGGCGCCGGTCATGCCTTCAGCAATTTCAGGAACCAGCGGGCCGATATCGAGCTGGCGCTTCACGCGCGACTCAAAGCTGATGACCTGGTCAACCGACGTGGGGTGCTGGAGGTAATAAAGCGTGCCTCCGTTAGCGACGGCCGAGACCAGAGCGCCAAGCTGCAGCGGCGTCATGGAAATGCTTTCACCGAAAGAGCACATCTTGCCTACGCCGCCGAGACTGGCGTCGAGCTCATGGGTGGGGAATGTGCCGAGATGCTCGCCATCGATACCGTAACCGGCAAGCTCGCCCAGCCCGAACTGATGGGCGTAATAGCTGACCTTGGTGAAGCCGAGTCGGCGTCCAACGGTCTCAAAGTAAGCGTTGTTGGAATGCGCGAGCGCCTGGGTAAGACTCATGTGCGAGCGTCCGCCGAGCGCGATTGATTCTTCGCGGGTGATGACCTTTTCATTCAGACCGGCGAGGGCCACGGCGACCTTGATGGTGGAGCACGGCTGCGCGCCTTCACTGAGCGCCAGCTTCTGGTTGACCATGGCAAGAATGCGTCCGCTGGTGGGATCAATGGCGACGACGGTTCCGTTCATGTTACCCAGAGCATCAACGGCGGCCTGGCGGACGATGGGATCTTCGCCTTCAACGATGTCGCCCTCGGTAATGTCGTCGGCGAATGAGCTGGCGGTGAAGCGCTCAACCCAACGATGGCGGGCATGACGGCGGCGGAGGCTGACGGTCTTTAGGGTCGCGCCGGAAGCTCTTGCCCCGGTGGCTCTTGCTGTGGTGGCGCGTGCCGCGGCGGATTTTGCGGCTAGATGCCTGCGGGCGGCGCGCTGGTGGCGCAGCCGGGCCATACGTTTCTGGGCGCGGGCGCTTTCAGTTACGTGTCCGTTAACCTTGGATTTGGTGGTAGTGGTGCTTGAGCTGCGCGCGAATGATGCGCTGGAGAGAACGAGACTGGAGACGATGAGGACGAGGAGCCGAAGACGAAATGTCATTGAAATCACTGCCACCTGAATACCCGGGAAAATTCTTTGTTGTGCTGATTTCCACGCGTCGTCCGATGAATCATCGGCCAGAAAAATCGAGGGTCAAACTTGAAAAATCAAAAGACCGACGCGGAAATCAGAACTCTTTTGCGATAGTACGGGAAAATTTCTATCGCGTGCAACGGCGAATTCGCCTAGTACCGAAGTAAGTACCCTTTCTTCTCAATTAATAAAGATGCAGCTGCTCTCAACGGAGTGGCTGCATGCTGGTTGTTTTTGTTGGGCAGACTGCTGAGGCTCCAAAGTCCTCGCCAGTATTAACCCTAAAGCCGAGCTGTTGTTTTTGCCTTAAAGGCGCATTAATGTTGCTAATTTCGCGGCCGCCACCGGGAAGCTGGCGGCCACGGAATGGGTTGAGGTTCGGGCGCAGCGCGGATGAAGCACCCGAAACCAGCCCTAGTTGATCTCTCCGCGCTTGCGGATAAATGCCGGGACATCCAGGTCGTCCTGTTCGACGGCGCTGCGGATAGACTCGGTCATGGTGGCCAGGTTCGGGCTCTCGCGCGTCGGTGTAACAACGCGCGCGGGAGAAACGGCGTGTGCGGCGTGCGTGGCATGGTGAACGGAGTTTCCGTTGGTGGAGCTTCCATTCACAACTCGCGGCACCGACGCGGCCGCTTGGACTTGGTAAGCGGAAGCGGTGCGGGCGGTGGAGATAGCCGCTTGAGTCGCGTTCACGGTACGGTCCTTGCGCGCTGGCACGTCATTCTTGAACCCGGTCGCAATAACTGTAATTTTTAAATCGTCCTTCATTTTTTCGTCTTGCACCGCGCCAAAGATGATATTGGCATCTTCATGCGCGGCCGACTGAATAATGGTGGATGCCTCATTGACCTCTGCCAGCTTGAGTGACGACGAGCCGGTAATGTTGATCAGGATTCCCCGCGCACCGTCAATGGCGCCGGCCTCGAGAAGAGGAGAAGAGATGGCGGCCTGCGCTGCGTCGGTGGCGCGACGCTCGCCCTTGGCCACGGCTGTTCCCATCACGGCATAGCCCATGCCGGCCATGATCGTCTTCACGTCAGCAAAATCGCGGTTGATGATGCCGGGAATTGTGATGATGTCAGAAATGCCCTGTACAGCCTGACGAAGAATGTCGTCGGCAATGCGGAACGACTCAAAGAAGCCGGCATTCTGCGCCACCGCCAGCAGTTTTTCGTTGGGAATCACAATCGTCGTATCGATGCTGTCAATCAGTTCGGCCAAGCCGCGTTCCGCTTGCGCCATGCGACGACGGCCTTCAAACGCAAACGGCTTGGTTACCACCGCCACGGTCAGGGCACCCATCTCGCTGGCCAGTGACGCAATGATCGGCGCAGCGCCCGTCCCGGTTCCACCACCCAGGCCGGTCGTGACGAACACCATGTCCGCGCCTTCCAGGGCTTCAATAATTTTGTCTGCATCCTCCAGCGCACCACGACGCCCCATTTCAGGGTTGGCGCCCGCGCCCAGGCCGTTGGTGAGCTTGGTGCCCAACTGGATCTTTACCGGCGCTCGTGACATCTGCAGCGCCTGCAAGTCAGTATTGGCCACCACAAACTCCACGCCCTCAACTCCGGCGCAGATCATCCGGTTGACCGCGTTCCCGCCTCCGCCGCCCACGCCGATCACCTTGATCTTCGCGTTTGTCCGAGGGTCTTCATTGAATTGGATTCTTACTTCTCCATCCGCTCTTTTTTGCTCATTGCTCATACATCACACTCCTGATCCGTTTGGTTCCGCCGACTTCCATCACCTGGTTCCTGCATTAAGAGTTTGCGCTCCACGCTGCTTCTTGAAGCGCCCCGCTTCCCCCATCCAACCAAACTTTTTGCGCTACGCTCCCAGCTTTGCCAGTAACGCGCGGAGCTTGTGGCCAAATCCCTGTTCCGGATTCATCTTCGCCATCGTCGTCCGATGCGCATACATTGCCAGGCCAACCGCCGTGGCAAACTCCGGCTCCGACAATTGTGTCGGCATATCCGCAATCGGAGGCTCTGGAACCGCCAGCCGGATTGGCCGGTCCAAAGTTTTCTGGCAAACTTCCGCCAATCCCGTCATGCGCGACCCGCCTCCGGTCAGTACCACTCCCGCCGGACAAAGTTCGAGCACGCCAGCCTGCTTCAGATGATCACGCATCAGTTCGCACAGCTCCTGCGCGCGGGGTTCGAGTATCTCGGCCAGAAACCTTTGCGGCATCAGCCGCGACGGCCGGTCTCCCACGGCCGGCACTTCAATCTCATTGCCATCAGCCACCTGGCTGCTGATGGTGTGGCCAAACTGTTTTTTGATCTTCTCTGCGGAAGCCATCGGCGTTCTCAGTCCGACGGCAACGTCATTGGTGAAATGGTCTCCGCCCACAGGCACCACGCCCGTATGCGCCACCATTCCGTCGGAATAAACAATCATGTCAGTCGATCCTGCGCCGATATCGGCCAGGCACACGCCCAGCTCTTTTTCGTCAGCGCGCAGCGTACTGTCCGCGGACATAAGCGCTTCGTAAACGACGTTGTCCACATGCAGTCCAGCGCGGTTCGCTGCGGTGACAACATTTTGCGTTGCGCTGGCGGAAGCCGTTACCATGTGCAGGTTCACTTCCAGCCGCCGGCCCATCATTCCCGCTGGATCGCGCACGCCCGCCTGCTCGTCCAGAATGAATTCCTGTGGCAGCAGGTGCAACACTTCGCGATCGTCGGGCAACGTCACCGACCGCGCCTTCTCCACCGCCGTACGAATGTCTTCGCGGGCCACATCTCGCGGACGTGTACCCAGCGTTACGCCGCCGCGGCTCGTTACTCCCTTAATATGTGAGCCTGCCACGGAAATCACAGCGTTGCCCACCTGGCATCCGGCAACCTTCTCTGCTTCTTCCACCGCTTTATGGATACTCTGCACCGCTTTATCCAGCTCAACGATGATGCCTTTGCGCGAGCCTCGGCTCTCCACCATGCCGTGGCCACGATACTTAAGCCCTGCGTCGGTGGCCTCACAGATCAGAGCGACCGTCTTCGCGCTGCCAACGTCCAGAACCGTAATCATGTTTGAAGGATGTTTGCCGTTACTGCCCATATTTGCGTCCTTATGAATAGCTCTTGGCCATTAGCTATTGGCCTTTAGCCAACTACCTCTGCGTTCTCTGCGGTGGATTCTTCTTCCATTTCGCTGTCTTCGGTTTTACCGCTTTCGCGCTTCCCGGCTTGGTCGCCTGCTTCGCCGAGACCGCAACTACCTTTCCTCCGCTTACTCCGTTCCTCTGTGTTTCAGGGGTTTTCGGCTTCTCCGATACCGCCGGCTTGTCCGGGTTCACAATCACCTGTCCTTCATACCGCAGGTCTACTGACTGCACGTTCTGGAACTGCTGCCGCCACTCCGCAATGTGCGTCACATAAAGCTTGTAGCGGGGCAGAAAATCCTGCGCTCCCAGGTGGACCACCATCGTTCCGCCGGGATCATTCGCCGTAACCCTCACGTTCTCCGGATCGGACAGATCAACCTCGCTCAGTTGTTTGACGTAGTTCGGACTGCTCGATGCCGCGCTCTCTCCTTCGGTCGCGCCCAGTTCACTTACCAAGCGGTTGTAAATTTTCATCGCCGCCGACCGCGAAGACAAAGGTTCGGTGTCGGTAATGCCGCGGATCACCGGGAAGGAATATTTGGTCTGGCGGTTGGCCGGCAGCCCCATCACCACGCCGTTGGCGTCGATCAGGCTGATGCGTGAGCCGATCTGGGCAAAAGCCACCGGCGTCCGCTCGTGAATCGTTACTGCTATGCGGTTGGGCAGCAACCGCATCACTGACGCTTCTTCCACCCAGGGAATCTGTTCCAGCTGTTTCTTGCGCTCGTCCAGCGGGACAAAGAAGATGTTGCGGCCAATGTCCGCTCCCGCCACTTCCATTACGTGCGCTCGCGACGCATTCTTTACCCCGGCAATCTCCACCGCATCGCTCGACTGAATGCGGAACCGCCATGAGGTCATGCCATAGCCGTAAGCCCAGGCTGAGAGCCCACCACACGTGATGACCACCGCAGCAACCACGCCGGCAATTTTTAACTGGCTTGCTGCCTTTTTCGGAATCGAGCCACGCCGCACCGGCACGCGCCTCTGTGTGCGTAGAAACTGCGCTTCTTCGCCATCCAGATCATCCAGGTCCAGGTCTTCGCGATTGATCAACAGTTCGGAATCGCCAAAGTCGGTGGAAGCCCCGGACTTTAGTCCGGGGTGAGCGGAGCGAATACGCGCCCTCGGCTGTGATTGATCTTCGTTGTCGGTGGGAATTCGGGAATTGGCTTGCGCTCCGAACTTCAGCTCAGAGTTGGCGGAGCGGCTTGAGCGCCCCTTGGAGACAACATCATCGTATTGTGTCAACTCGATAGAGTCGCGCGCCATTATGCAGCGGTCGACGGAGTTGTGCGCCAGCACGAATCAATATATCCGGTTTCTCTCCTTTTTGTTACCAGAATTTTAGGGTCACGCCGTTTTTTTTCGGGTTTGCAAGGGAGTGGCGATAGGGAGTCGTCAGTTTGCCGAATTTTGATTCGAGGCGCGCACAACCATCAATAACCTAATAGCTCGCCGCTTCCTTCATCTGCGCCTGTTTCTTCTTCAGCTGCTCCAGCACTATCGGCCCCATCTGGGACACGCTCCCCGCGCCGAGAGTAAGCACCATGTCGCCGGGTTCGGCCAGCGCCGAGACCTGGCGTGCCGCTTCATCAAAAGATCGTGCGTAGCTGACAGTGCTGCGGCCGTCGCCAAATAGCTGAATGCTCTGAGCCAGACGTTCGCCGGTGATGCCGGGTATGGGCGGCTCGCTGGCGGGGTAGATATCAAGCACGGAGATGGTGTCAGCGTCATTGAAGGCCGCGCCGAATTGTTCCAGCAGGTCGCGCGTGCGGGTGAATCGATGCGGCTGAAAGATCACGTGGACGCGTTTGAATCCGCAATGGCGTGTCGCTGCCAGCGTGGCCAGGATCTCCGTGGGATGGTGGCCGTAATCGTCGATTACGCTCACGCCGGCAGCGCGGCCCCTGAGTTGAAAGCGGCGGTCGACGCCGCGAAAGTTTTCCAGCGCCTCGCGAATACGCTCCGGCTCAATATCCAGTCCCACGCCCACGGCCACGGCCGCAGCCGCGTTGAGCACGTTGTGATTGCCGGGAACGCGCAGGTGGAAATCGCCCAGCGACTTGCCACGGTATTCCACCGAAAAATGTGCATAGTGCTTGTTGCCGGCGCATTTGCCTTTGGCGCCGCCCACGCGAAAATCCGCGTCTTCATGCACGCCGTAAGTTGTAGCGCGGCGGGCCAGGCGAGGGAGCATGTTGCGCAGCCGCTCGTCGTCATGGCAGAGCACCGCCATGCCATAAAACGGCACGCGATCAATGAAGTCCAGAAATGCCTGCTCTACATCCGCCATGTCGCGATAGCAATCCATGTGCTCACGGTCGATATTGGTCACAACGGCAAGAATGGGCGAGAGCTTCAGGAATGACCGGTCGCTTTCATCCGCCTCAGCCACCAGATATTGTGACTTGCCCAGCCGCGCATTGGAGCCCATGGCGTCCACACGTCCGCCGACAACGACTGTAGGATCAAGGCCTCCGGCTGCCAGTACTGCTGCTACCATGCTGGTGGTAGTGGTTTTGCCATGCATTCCGGCAATGGCGATCCCGTATTTCAGCCGCATGAGTTCGGCCAGCATCTCCGCGCGCTGGATTACCGGAATATGCTCGGCATGCGCCGCCATGATCTCGGCATTGTCGCGCTTTACCGCTGAACTGGCCACCACAACCTCTGCGCCGGTGATGTTCTCCGCACGGTGGCCTTCAAAAATGATCGCGCCCTTTTCCGCCAGCCGCTCGGTAACGCTGGAACTCTTCAGGTCCGATCCTGACACCTTGTAGCCGAGCGTCAGCAGCACTTCGGCAATGCCGCTCATGCCGATGCCGCCAATCCCGACGAAATGTATCCGCTGAATCTTTGCAAACATTGTTTTGGTCGCTTCGCGACAAACCGCTATACAGCTTCGCTAATCGCTAATTTTTACTGCACTTGCATCATTGGGCTCGCCCCTTTACGTTACGTCGATGACTGGGTCGCTGTGGTGTCGGCCTGCAGTAACACCACAAGGGGCTGAAGCCCAGTTCTATTTAACGCTCTTACGGCCCGAGTAAACTCGTGCCCTGATACCTCCCACTCCAGCCAGCCAAAGTCGGGCTGCCTGGGGACCCCGAACCTGTCTCACCAAGGCACTTTCCAGCCACTCCAAGCTGTCTCATCTACTGAATGCCGAGTGCTCACGCTTTTCAATTTCGGCGATTTTGGCAGTCATGGCAATTTTGGCAATCCACTCAACTCCGCCACCATCCTCGCCACTCGGCCTGCCGCGTCATGGTGAGAGAGCGCCCGTGCCCGCTCCGCCATTTGCTTTAGACGCGGGGGATTTGCAAACAGCTGCGTAATAACTTCCGTCAAGCGCTCTGGCGTAAGTTCTGCTTGCGGCACCAGCACAGCCGCGCCACCCTGCGCGATCGCCTCGGCATTGCGGCGCTGATGGTCGTCCGCCGCCTGCGGAAACGGAACAAAAATTGCCGGCTTTCCTGCCGCGGTCACCTCGGCTACAGTGCTCGCTCCCGACCGGCACAGCAGCAGATCGGCCCGCGCAAAAGCCGCAGGCATGTCATCGATAAAAGCAGAAACCTCCGCCTTCACACCTGCCTGCTCGTAAGCAGCCGCCACGTCATTATATTCACGCTCGCCCGTCTGGTGGATGATCTGGAGGCGGGGAATTTGTCGTAGTACTACCGGAGCAGCCGCCACCATGGCCTGATTGATCGCCCGCGCGCCCTGGCTGCCACCAAAAATCAGCAATGTCGGCGGATGGTTGCTGTCCAGCGATGGCACGTTAAAGAACTCTGCTCGCACCGGCACGCCGACGACCTGGGCATTGCGAAAATACCTTTCGGTTTGCTCAAAATGTACCGCTGCGGCCGATACGCGATGTCCGACGATCTTGTTGGCGAAGCCGGGAACATAATTTGGCTCAAACGCGAGCGTAGGAATATGCATCATGATCGCCGCGGCCATGGCCGGCCCGGAAGCGTATCCGCCCACGCCAACCACCACATCCGGATGGAAAACTTTGATGATCTTCCGCGCATCCACTACGGCTTTGGGCAGGTCGAACAGCGTTCGCAAGCGGGTGACCAGGCTTACGTTTTTGAGCGCGCCTACTTTCACCCGCATCAGCCCAAAACCCGCTTGTGGAACCAGACGGTTTTCCATGCCTCTGGCCGTTCCCACAAACAGGACTTCGGCATCGTGGCGGCTTTTCAGTTCACGGGCAATCGCCAGGGCGGGGATCACATGTCCGCCCGTGCCTCCTCCCGCTATCAGAACGCGCATAAGAAACCCAGTGTAACTGCAGCAGTGTATTTTCGATTAGACCATTTTATTTGACCATGGTATATTTATCTGGTCATGGAAGAAGTTTCTATCTCCGAGTTTAAGGCTAAGTGTCTGGCAATTCTGGAGCGGGTGCGTAAGACTCGCAAGCCTGTCCGTATTACCCGCTTCGGAAAACCTGTGGCCGAAATAGTAGCTCCTTCGCCGATCAAGAATCGGGGGGAATGGCTCGGACGGATGAAGGGGACAGCCAAAATAGTCGGGGATATCGTAAAGCCGGCCAGTGATCCCACCGATTGGGAGGTTCTGCGCGATTGAACTTTCTTCTCGATACTCACATTTGGCTCTGGAGCTTGCTCGAACCGAACAAACTGGGCAACCGTCTTCAACGTGAACTGCAGCAACCCGGAAATGAGCAATGGCTGTCGCCAATCAGTGTCTGGGAAGCAACGGTTCTTCAACGCAAGGGCCGCCTCCTTATTCCCGGAAATGCAGTCGATTGGTTTGAGCGGTCACTCGGTGGTTTGCACGAGGCGCCTCTCACTCACGAGATTGCGCTCCTGGCGGAAAAGCTACCATTGCATGGCGATCCAGCAGACCGTTTTCTGGCCGCAACAGCCAAGGTGCTAGATCTGACTCTGGTCACCGCCGACGAGCGGCTGCTTGGTCTTGGTGATATTGCCACGCTGGCCAACCGTTAGCGTCGGCTGTTGGTTACCCCAGTACCCAAATTCTTATTTTCAGAACAGAAACCAAAAAATCCGCCGCCCGCCAGCCTTTATGCTATGTTTTGTTCAGAAACCACAATCCCGTGCTGCGAGACTAGCTGAAATCGGGGTGGTTTTCAGGTGATTGCGCGCCATGATGCTCAAAGCTGCTGAGGATTTCAAAAAACGCACGTTAAGCGCTCTGCCCACCCTGCTGGAGAAAGTGGCTTATATCTGTTCGCTGCAGACCGGCAGCGGAGGTTACATGCACTGGGGCTTTACGCGCGCTTATGGCAACCGTCCCACTCAGGACGCCATTTATGCCGCCCACATGGAGACAGCTTTAGCTCTCAGCCACGTGCCTGTACGTGAGATTTATCAGGAGTATCAGGAATCTGTCACTCGCTCCGGGCGCGTTGCGGAAATTCTTGACCCGGATTCATTCATCCTGAAAGCGCCGGTCAACGGCGACGCAATTCTTTCGGCTCACCTACGTCTTCTTCAGGACTCTGTTGTTGCTCTTGCTCGTCAGGAGCGTACCACTCACCAAGTCGCATAGCCACGCCCACCACCTGGCCCAGGACTTCAGCTTCCTGGGGATGTTTAAGAATGCGCGCCGGCACCGGCGAAAGGGGATGGGATTGCAGCACAATTTCTCCACGACGCACCGAGCACCAGCAGCAAACGTGGCCTTCACGGGTTTCCACAAAATAAATCGGACGCTCGAGTTCGGAACGCCACTTCTTTTCTTCTACGCGGCTGCGGTCTTCATCTACCTGGATAAACGTACCCGGCAGCAGCAGCGGATACATTGTCAGGTCTTCCATCCCGATGTAAGCATAAGTGTATTTTTTCTTGGAAAGTTCCTGCAGATACTGCATGGGGACTGTACCCCAGCTCTCAATCATGCGGCCCAGATCGGTGGAGCGGCGGACATCAAAACCGGGATCGAGCTTGGTCGGGATCTGCACATTGCCGCGCCCTTCCGCGATTTCTATGCGATGCGTCTTGCTGGGACTGCAAATGGAAAAATCGGCCGCCGTAAAGCTCAGGTCCACGCCATATAACTTAAGCAGTTCCGTGAAATCGGCCCGATAAATCACGGAAAGCACATACAGCCGGTAGATGCTGGGAATCACCCCTTTGGTTTCAATGTCTGACAGGCGGCTGGGATTAATGATGAATTCTTCAATCCCTCGCGATTCAGCCAAAGAAGTGCTGGCGAGTTCCACGTCTCGCAGGGTGTGGCCCATGTGCTCACGCAACTCGCGTAACTTTTTGCCCGCTGACAACAACACTGTCTATGCCCCTCGGCCCGCTCAAGTTTCTCCGTGGTCGTCGGACTCTATTTACGGCCGCCCGCTACAGAGACAAAAAATCCTAATCATTCATGCCGGAAGATTATAGGTGTAGTGGCAATTGCACTCTTAAGCTGCCCCCTAGTTTAACCCCAAGGCTGCCAGCTTTGGTAAAGAAAACCTCTCCCTTTGTCCGCGGATTTCTCAACCAAGCGGTTAATTCCGGTAAAAGTTCATCAGTGCTTCAATTTCGGCTTTCTGTGCCGCCGTCGGGGGAAGCAGCGGCAGCCGGGGCAGCCCTCCATAATACCCGTTCAGGTCCATCGCGTACTTGATGGCCGGAATGCCCAGTTGGGAGACCACTCGCTTGGTCGCCGGCGCCAGGCCCAGCTGTTTCGACCGGGCGAGGTCAAGGTCGTTATCCTTAAAAGCCGCATGAATTTCAAAACAAATCGTCGGCGCAGGCGCTGCAATCCCCAGCACCCCGCCGCTGGCGCCAGACAGCAATGAGTCCAGCAGGGTATGAGCCGCGCCCACCAGCACCTGAAATCCCACTTCTTTGCTGCGAGTCTTAATTCTGGGCCTGGCAGCCACGGCAACGTCAGATCCGCCATTTAGCTGGTTCACGCTGACCAGTTGCCCTCCATTTTCGTCTTTGGCCGGAGCAGCCAGCATCCGCGCTGTAACCGCCTGCTGGATTTCCGTAACAGTCGCCGTTCGCTTGATGTGCCGGGTAGCCTTCACCATGGCGGCCACTTTCTCCACATTGCCACTCGATTCCTTGATCCCGATCACATTCGGGTGCTCCGCCAGCTCCGTAATCACTTCCAGCGGCAGGTCATAGGCGGTAAAAGGAGGCACAGTGTAAAGCAGCACCGGCAGCGGTGACCGGTCCGCCACTGTTCGATAGAACGCCAGCATGGTCTCCGGCGTCATCTGCGGACGGTAAAAATGCGGTGTGCGCACCAGCGCGACGTCATAATTCAACTTGGCAGCCAGCTCTGTCAGGCGTAGCGTTTCAATCGCTGACTCAGCGCCCGTGCCGGCAATCAGCACTTTTTCCGGCGACGCTACTTCCGCGGTCACGCGCAAGACCTCGCGCCGCTCATCGTCGCTCAGCATCACGGCTTCGCCGGTCGATCCCAGCACCACCATGCCGGCGATCGGCGTCCGCGAATAGCGGTCAATATTGTGTTCAATCTTCTTGTAGTACACCGCTCCGTCGGGATAGAACGGCGTTGTCACAGCGGGGAAAATGCCTTGAAGGAGCATGTGCATATTCTAAATCTAAAATTAGACCGCCCAGAATTCTAAGAGTCTTAAAGCAAAGAAGCCCTGCGCGCCTGCACAGGGCTTTCTTTGGTTGAAATCAAATGTTAGATGGCGGTAGCCAGCGGGATCGGGGTCTGTGTTTGCAGATCGCCCAGACGCCGCACGTTCTCCCTCAATGACTGGTATTTGGGCACCAGGAGAGCCGGAGTCAGTTGCAGCGACGGCATGGCATATTCCAGTGAAAGCTTGGCCAGCGCCACCAGGCATTGCAGGCGTATCTGCGCCGCCAGTTCCATTACCTGGGTGGCAGTTGAGGCCACTTCAGGCGTCGGACTCAGGCGCGCCGTTTCACCTATGTGCAGCACCGCGGAAGCGTTGGAGGCAATCCTGGCCACGTAGCGCACAGTCACGCGAATGCGCTGCCGCTTGAGACGGGTAAATTTCGAGTGTGGGAGCTTTTCTTTCATGAAGAGCTCATCGTCCCGGTCCATAAGAGTGCGGAACGCGTTTAGATCAACCGGGCGGAACGATTGTGCCGCCTGTTTTCTGCGGCTGCGTACTGCCGTGTAAAACAACACGACAGCGCACAACGCAAGCGCAATTACAATCACAGTTATCATCTACTTATTAGCTCCATCACTGCCTGATTCCACTGCTCCAACTGGGCCCGTTTAGGTACCTCGACGGCGGTGGTTGCACGCTCTGGCGCCAGCATATAACCCAGCCAAATAAGAAGGCTCGTTGAAAAAGAAACCTCGTGCGCCAGGTTAAACGCTTGTGCAGTAGTCGAACTCACATGTCCGATCAAGGTCACGGCCACTAAGTTCACCGCCGCAAACATGCCCAATCCGAGTGCCATTCCAAAAACGTTCTGTCGCCAGTGCAATCCGAAAGCGCTGGAGGACAAGAACAGAAACATGATCAGCCCAACTTCCACGATGCGCGCCGCTTCTTCAGCCAGCAAAACAGCATGAATGATGCTTTTCGCATTTCCCGATTGGGCGTATATGACTCCACCCGCAAGCACAATGAGCGCTACAACCGCCACGCGGAAAATGATTGTCGCGAGCTTGCGCAAAGCCGGGTGTGGGGAAAAAACATTTGTGAATATCTCCCGCACCACTCCAAGTCCTAGGACAATCCCGATCGATTCACATGCAAAATAGGTGTAAAAATAAACGACCTTGTTCCCGAATACCGCGTAGCCGATGGCTGCTCCAAACAGATTGAAAAAAACGTACGCTGTGAACATCGGATACGTCTGCCACGTTCTTTTGGCCAGCATCACCGCAGCAAGCAGAACTTGCAAGGCGATACCAACAATCCAAACATCGTGACTGACCAACCGCAGCGACATATGCTCTGAAAGCATACAGCCTAAGAAAGCGGCAAACAAGCATTTCCGTCAAGCAGTTAGATCATTTACATTACCCTTGTCACAGCACCTGAATTACACACGGGATTGGGGTTGGGCCGCAGGTCGGAATCGGCCCAGGGCCGTCGAATCTGACGGATTCCATTGGCGCCGCCGCTGTTATCGAGAGCGATAAGGTTCCTAATATCAATATCTTAGCGAGTATGTTCTTCATTCTAGTTTTCTCCTTGGTTAATAGAACTGGTAAGTGTTAATCGCTGTATCGTATCCATCACAATCCATTGGCTTTATTTGGGAATTTCCGAATATGGAACAGGTTTTTCCCAAAATGGGAATCAAGGGGGAGGGCGATCTCGCACTGACAATTAGAGCCCTTTTTGGGAATAAGAATAGGCTTACGGAGGGTCAATATGAAAAATAGGCGCTCGGTATCTTTACCGCTCCTTTTTCCTGTCGATGGGAAGCAGAGCTAGCGGGCGGACAAAAGCTGCGCAGATAAACACCTTGCCACTGGCAATCCTGTCAATCTCAGCAGAAACGCCCAGACAACCGGCCCCGAAGGCATTTTTCAAGTTGGCGGTTTTGGTTTTCGTAACGTTTCTGACACTGTTCCGCCCAGGCTGTCTTGGAATCCTTACGCACTATTTATTCTGGAAATCGGAACAGTCCACCCGAATTCTTACAAAAACTCCGCTCCGACCCGGGAATCCCGATCCCGGAAAAATCGGTTAGAATGAAATCTCCCTGCTTCATCCTGTCGGGGCGTAGCGCAGCCTGGTAGCGCACCTGCCTTGGGCGCAGGGGGTCACAGGTTCAAATCCTGTCGCCCCGACCAATCAATCATGTCCACTGTAACGCGCGACTTGAATTTGTCACTATCCATGCGGGGCTGGTTCAAGGAATGGACGGCTCAAATCGCCGAAGAAGAAAAGGGCCCGTACGGCTGCGGCGAATGGCCCATCTGTTGCGAAAGGACGATAAGAACATGGCAAAAGGGACTGCTCTTCGAGTTGTATTTACGATCCTGGTGTGTTCTGTAGTTGTTTCTGCCGCTGACTGCATGACCGAATGCAATCAGCGTTTCAAGGACAAAGTCGCTATTTGCGACAAACTTTTCGAATCTACCGGAAGTGCTTACTACCACGATACGGCCTGGCACAAGACTTGTCTGGATAATGCCAGGACTGAATTCGATAGCTGCAAGTCAACGTGCAAATGAAAAGTTTCTTGCATTGGCCCTGCACAGCGACCTTTCAGCTTGACTTTTCCGTGCGTGGGTATATCGTGGCTGGATTCGTCGGAGGCCCACGATGGCAGCGAACTCAATCCCCAGCCCAGAACTGGAACTCACAATAGAAAAAAATGCGGACGAAACCACCGTCCGGTAAGATCACGTCGGCTTCGGCCGATTATTTCCAGACCACAATCCGTGGAGTTATTCCCGGCAACAAGCGCATTGTGCTTGACCTTACAGGCGTTGAGTACATTGACAGCTCCGGCCTGGGCGCGCTGGTCAGCGTCTATATGGCTGCGGGCAGAGCGCATTGCGAACTGGAGCTGGCAAACCCGAAGCCGCGCGTACGCGATTTGCTTAAAATCACCAAGCTCGCCACCATCTTTGAAGGACACCAGTTTGGTGGGCTCTGATTCAAAGGGATTTCATTCGCAGATCTTTGATTCGGAGATCTTTGATTCGCAGATCTTTGACCATAGCTTTACTATTGGCGATGCCAGCACAACTCATCAGCGACCAGCCGTCTCATGCGGCTGGCCCGCGGCGTACACCTGAGTAGCGGTTACCGCAACCCAATCTTCCGTAACCCACTTCCCGCCAAGCGACGCGCGGCCAGAATGCCAGACGCAAGAAACGGTTTGGGATCGGTAGAGTTCCACCAGCCGTAGGATTTCGCCCGTGCCACATGGCCCCAAAAAGTCATCCGGCTGATCGGATGCTGGGGCGTTGTTTTTTTAGCGCCGGTTTTTCCCGATCT
>Ga0137403_10001784_pt1 | contig 26872 bp, 14 predicted proteins | sample CZOMad2_1_16fung_FD_122057 | JGI IMG/M metagenome (GOLD analysis project Ga0137403, IMG submission 122057) | Vadose zone soil fungal communities from Angelo Coast Range Reserve, California, USA - CZOMad2_1_16fungal (Hybrid Assembly) | ecosystem: Environmental > Terrestrial > Soil > Vadose zone... | reverse complement strand
GCGCTTGGCTTGCTCGATGAGTTCGGTGGTGGCAGCGGCGAGCTGGTCGTTGGCTTCGGTGGCGATGGCTTCGGTGTCGTCGGTGATGAAGTTCTCCTGGACCCAGCCGGCGCGGGCGGCTTTGATGGAAAGGTCGCGAAGCCGATCTTCGGCTTGGGCCATGAATTTTTCGGCTTCGGCGACGGTGGGGGCTGAGGCGGCGTAGGCTGGGGTGGCGAGCAGGGCTGAAAATAGTAATAAAAGGATGGGGAACTTCATCGATTTCTCCTGGGGGAGAATTATGCATTAGAGCAGGGTGGGTTGTCAGGTGGGTGTGGGGGGACGCACGTATTTTTCCCAAGCCCGAATAGCTATACTTTGGACAGCGAGGAGGCACTATGCCGTTTCTGCGGTGCGAGATTTGCCCGGCTATCTTGCTCGCCCTCAGCACTTTCTTCGTTACTCCGGTGTCGAGCGCGCAGGGACTTCATCGGACGGAAGCCCAGCTCGATGGCCTGGCTGGGCCGGTTCGGTCCGTTTCCACTGTGGCGGCGCGTAGCAATGTCAGATGGCAAGAGCCGAACGGCCCGAGTCTCGTCATTTCGATCGTGTGCCAGGATTGCGACTATGACCGCGATGGATTTAAGACCAAGTCGGGTCAAGTTGTCGACGGAGCTTTTACCGGAGAGATCACTCGACTGGTACGCGACGGCAACGGGCAAGTCATCGATCGAGTCGTCGTCTTTACTGCAAGTGGCCAAATTACGCGCCACGACATTATGGGTCCATTCGGAGCGACCGAGAGAACTACTTACGCCGACGGGAAGGCAGACTCGCACCAAACTTATAGCTATGACCAATACGGAAACATGACCGAAGCGTTGGGTTTTGACAGTGCGGGAAAATCCCTGGGCAGGTCGCAAATGAACAGCGAGCCGGATGGGACCCTCAAGGAAAGGTCGGTCTGGGGTGCGGACGGCCAACTCAGCCACCAACAGACATTCGATCCGGAAACGCACGTGGAGCACTTCACGACCTTCGACCACGGCAAGGTAAACTTGACTTGGACAGTGGTCGCTGGAAAGCTAGTTTCCTTTTGGGAACTTCCAGGACCGGGGCGTCAGTTCGGAGATGGTTTCATTGAACCCGCGGACAACGACGACAAAGACAACTATGAGTGTCACGCCGACGGCACGTGCGATGTTTCTCGTGTGCACTATGAGTATCTCGACCAAAAGAACCGGAATCCTCAGAGCGCGGAATGGCGGGATGCGGAGGGGAAACTAGAGTATGCGGTCTACTACGACTATGAAATCGACTCTTTCCGTAACTGGACGTCGCGGCGAGTGTGGGTGTGGTCTCGGGAGTTGGGTGCGCGCAAACTCTATGAGACTGACGCTCGCGAGATCACATACTGGCAAGAATAGGGCGAGAGGCTCGTCGAGGAGCAATAGGCTGAAGCTCCTTTTGTTGGCAAGACGGGCGGCTCGCTTGGAGGCATGCCCTGATAGGAAGCCTAAATCTCACCTCAGCGGCTAAAGTCGTCCGTTTCGGGCAGCGGGATGGCAGGGCTGAAGCCCTGCGCCGCCCAAAAGCTGGAAGATGCAGGGCATGGCTGCAACCAAAGGCTTGGGATCCAAGAACCTAGGCCGAAAAATGGTGGGTTCAGCCATAGCTTTTGGGCGGCGCAGCGCTTCAGCGCTGCGATTCTAGCTTGCCCGGATGAGCGGCTTTAGCCGCTGAGGGCAGGGGTCGAGCACAAATCCGGCAGCGGCGGAACTATAGGGGTAAAGAACTCCTTCAGCACGCAGCCTGGCCTTGACTGGATTCAAGTGGATGTACTCGCGATAGTGGCAGTACTCTTCCCAATCCCGCACGCGCCAGTCGTGGAAGCTCTTTTCCCATATCTCGCCAGCGAAACCTAATTCTTTCCTCGCGCGGTAGGAGAAGCCACCCTTGATGAGTTGAAGTGCTCTCTCCAGAGTATCGGTTGGAGTGAGGAGCAGATGAAAGTGGTCGGGCATGATGACAAACTCGTGCAGCAGATACTTGTTTTGATCTCGGTAATGGAAAAGCACATCGAGCAGCAGGCCTGCCATTCTGTCGCTTTGGAGTATGAGTTTCCTTTGACTTGTGGCGGATGTGATGAAGTAAGAACCGAGGCCAGTGTTTCCGCGAATTGGAATTGCCATAACCTGCCCTCAGCGGCTGAAGCCGCATTGACATAGGCAGGTTATCGCAGCGCTGAAGCGCTGCGCCGCCCAAAAGCTGCTGAGGTGAGGATATTTTTGCAGTTTGTCCCACATTGGGAATGATAGCCGATGCTTACTCATGACTTTTGCTTGATTGCAGCGCTGAAGCACTGCTCCACCCAAAAGCCTCGATCACTCTGGGCGGGAGATTTGGAGGCAGCCTAGAGTGAAGGCGAAGGGGAAAGGGCTTGCGTCGCCGGTGGGGCGGAGGCCGTCGAAGAAGATGATTAGGTTGTTGGGAGCAGAATCGGAGTAGCGGAAGGTGGGCTTCCAGGGAGCGGAGTGCCAGCCGCGGTCTTCGGCGGTCATGATTTGGATGGGGGTGCTCCAATCGGAGAGCTGGGGCGAGGGAGTTTTCGAGTGGCACCACCAGAGGCCGGTCTCAGCGGGTGGCGCGGATTTGGAGACCCACACGCGGGAGAAGATGGCTTCGAAACCGGTGGGGCGTTCGAGAACACAGAAGTCGAAGAGTTTGAGATCGGGCGGGGCGAAGAGTTGGTGGGGGGTCCAGTTGGTGGCGCCGTCTTCGCTTTCGGAGTAGCCGTGGACGAGGTAATCGTCCTGATTGGAGCCGGCGACGTACCAGAGTTTCCATTTGCCATCGTGATAGATGAGGTTGGGTTCGTAGACGCTGCCGCGCTCCCAAGGTTCGTTGGCGGTGAAGACGGGCGTGGGTTGGTCGATCCAACGTTCGTCGCCCCCAGATTGATTACCCCCGGTATCGCCGTTCCATTCTAGATAGCCGATCGTGTAGGGTCCCCAGAGCTGTTCGGCGGAGCCGGCGTAGTAGATGCGTTCGACCCATTCTCGGCGGTGCGGGTCCCATCCTTTGACATAAGAAGGACAGTGGCGGCCGCCCTGAAGGTCCCAGGTCTTGCTGTTTTCCTGCGAGGCGAGGAGGGCGATGCGCGTGGGATCTTGTGGATCGGGCGTGAGGATCCAGCCCGTGGCGGAGAGAGGCGCGCCTTCAGGGAGTGAGGCGCTGAAGAGATGGACTCCGGCATCGGTAGTGCGCTGGCCAGCTAGATAGAGCCACCATCGATTGGGGCGATGGGCTAGCGTGGCGTCGGTGAGTTCGTAGGCGTCGGTGATGGGGGCGAAGCCGAGAATGGGATCGAAGACTTGGGTTTCGGACTTTTGGATATCGGGCATGGAAGTTTGAAATTCTAGCAGGGACGGCGGTGCAGCGGTGGCAGGGGTCCCCTTCGGCAAGCTCAGGGCAGGCTCTCCACTGCGCGGTGGCTTCGGTCGGGATGACAGTTGATCTAGGGATTCGACGAGCCGTGGGGAGCGAGGGTACCGACCGGGCACTGAGCGTGGCGGGGGGCGAAGGTGATGGCGTTGTCGGTGGATCCGCTGACTATGCGGCCTTCTACGTCGGTGGTGACGGGGCCGGTCAGGGTTCCGTTCGGTTGCAGAGTGAGGGTTAGCGGGGTGCCGGATTTGTTGAGGTTGACGCGTAAGGCCGTGGCGTCGTTCTGGACTGTATAAGCGGCGGCTACGTGGGCCTCGCCGCAGTCCAGTACCGCGCCTTCAGAGGCGAACTGGATTTTTAGGCCGCCGGAATTCTGGTAGCGACCGGACATGCGCGGGCCGGCTGGGGTGGTTTTTACTTTCGAAGCATCTCCGCTTACCACCGAGAAAAGAGCGGGCAGGAGATCGGAGGAAGCCACTGGGCCCGTTGATCGCATGGGGGCGATTGTGCAGCGCTCGAGTTTCGGTCCGTAGATGGGCTCGGATACCTCGTGTTGGCTTCCTGGAACGATGGTGTTGTCGCTAACGCGGCGTTTGTAGGCCATGTAGTGACGGTAGCCGGTGATGATCTGTCCCTGAACGTCGGTGGGGCCGGGGCCGGAGAGGTTGCCGTCAGAGCCGAGGGTTGCCGTGAAGGGCTTGGGATTGTTGGCGAATTGGATCAGCAGGGACGGGCCTTGCCTGGTGACTGTGTAGGGGAGCGGCTGGTCGATTAACTTGCCGCACCCGGCCAGGGTGGCCGTGTCGTCGCCAAACCGGAAGAAGACGCTGTTCTGGCTTTGGTACACTCCGGCGATCACGAGGCCCGTGCGGGAGGACTTGGTGACGGCGTTGAGGCTTAGGCCGCCCATTCCGAGCATGTCCATGAAGCCTGTGGATAGGCCCTTGCCCACGCATTCGAGATCGCTGCCGCCGAGTTCGACGCAGCGGCGGGCGGCCAGGGTGCCGGGATCGTTGCGGACGAACGTTGAGTTTCCCTTGTTGGCCGCCGCGGTCTTCGCCTGAGCAATCTCCGCGTCGGTGGGTCCCTGGCCGATGCGCTTTTCTTCTTCGAGATGGGCCTGGTACCACTCGTTGGCCGAGCGGTCGACCTTGCGATACTCGTCCATGAATGCTGGAGAAAAAAGCTTGAACATATCGCGGAAGAACACAGAATCCTCTTCGTAGCGGCCGTGAAGACGGAAGAATTCCTGGGCTTCGGCGGGGGTGTGCGTTTTCTTGTAACTGTCTTCCAATTCCTTGGCGGCCAGAAGGTATTGGCCACAGACCCTTTGCTCGTCAGGGGTGGCGTCGTAACGGTGCCGGTCGGCGATGAGAAAGCGCTGGGTAACGAGAGGCATCTCATTGAAGACGGCAACCTGGCGGGCCAGGGTGTCGGTGGGGTCTTTGCCCTGAATTTCGCGCTTGATCTTGTCGATGGCGGGCATGCCGCTGAGATACGGCGGGTTGAGCGGCCCGGTTGGCAAGACGGCCTTCGTGGCGGACGATGTGGCGGACGGCGCGGCTGGAGCGGCGGCAGGGGCGAGAGCTTTGGCGTCGACTTTGCAGATTTTGAGCCATCCATCCATCTGGCTGCGGATGTTGAAGACCTCGACAACGAGTTGGCCGTTTTTCTCGACTCGCCAGAAACAGACTTCGCCGCGGGCGTTGGATTGGCAGCGCGTGATGATTTTGTCGGTGCCATCCGTGCAGTGGTAGGGCACGTTGAACTGCAAGGGCTCCTGCGCGATTCCGGCGGAGGTCGCGCCTACCACGAGGAGCAGGGCAAGCAGGAGCAGATGCGTTTGCGGGTCAGGAATGCTGGGAACGCGGGTATCGTCGTACGATGGGGCGGTCGGCATAAGACCGACATTATCCAATCGCAATGGGGTAAACGACAGGGCACAAAAGTTGTATGGCCGCGGCACTGGACTTCCTAATACGATCGCGCTCAGGAGGTCTTATGGGCAACTATCCGTGGGGGCCGCATGGACCACAGACGGGTCCGAATGAGGTGACGCCGAACCCGACACCCGCATATGTGCCGCCGCCGATGCCGGAGTATGTTGCGCCGGCTCCGTCTTATGGCGCGCCTGCTTCCTACGGCGGGGGACCTGTGCAGTACGCAGGACCAATAGAACAGTACATGGGGCCGGTAAAGCCGCGGCCGAAGGGCTACATCATCGCATTGATTTTGACGTTTCTTTTTGGACCGCTGGGATTGTTCTATGCGACGAAAAAAGGGGCGCTGGCGATGTTGTTGTTTCTGGTCGGGGTTCCGGTGGGGTTGAGCGCGATGGGCGCGCTGCCTTTCGGATCCGCTAGCCACCCATTTGCGGTGCTGGACCACAGTTCCGTCATGGACGGAATGTGGTCGCTCTCTGTGATTCTGTCGATGTTTTGGGCGGTGATTGCGGTGAATCGGCGAAACGCGGGACTCAAGGTGCGCGCTTAGAGGGCTGCGGATCTCTGGTCGAGTTACCAAGTAGCCCATCAAGCCAAAAGAAGGCTTGAGTGGGGCACCCCGCTACCTTCGGTTTCAGTAGTGGTTGGTGAGGAGTTGTTGGTTGGCGCGGTTCGCGCCGTTGAGTGCGCGCAGGCGACCTGGCTCTTTTCTTAGGGTGGCTTGGTATTGCTGCAGGGCTTGCAAGGAGTCGTTCCGTTTCAGAAACAAATCGCCCAGCAACTCGCGGGCTGAGGCGAGGGGGCCGGGGGTTACGGCGCTCTTCTCGGTTCCATCTTCTAGTTCGGCTGCGGATCTCATGAGACGCAGGGCCTCGTCTTTGTTCCCTTGGGGCTTCCCTTCTGCCACTCGAGTCCAGGCTTCGACTTCGAGTTCCTGGATTTCGACTTGTTGCACCCAGTAGTCTTCGCCGGATTGGGAGAGGCGGGCTTGGATCTGGCGGAGAGCTGAGGCGGACTCCCTGGCTTGGGTGATTTGGCCCAATCGCGCTGCGCCCAACCCACGGGCGAACCAGGTGATGGCATCGGTGTGGGGGAAAGGGGTTTCGCGGACTGGGAGTTGCGAGGCTTGCTTCCAGTCTTCGCGTTCGAGAGCGTAGCGTGCGGGGATTGCGGCGAGGGCGAAGTATCCGACGGCGGGGCCACCTGCGCCGTTGATTACTAGTTTTGGATCGAAGCGGGCGGCTATTTCCGGCAAGGCATCTACGATGCGCTTGGCGGCTTCAGTCTGGCCGGTTTGCAGATAGGCGTAGATTTCGTAGTCGGTGGCGTGGAGTTCTTCGGCGGTCTGGCCCTCGCGGCGGGCTGCATCTGCCGCGGCTATGTTGCTGGCGATGGACTCTTGCCAGTTACCGGTGCGGGTGAAGGTGTGCGAGGGCATATGCAGGGCATGCGGGGCGTCTGGGGCGATTGCCGAGTAGCGGCGGGCGGCGACCAGGGCGCGGTTCGCGAGGGCTGGCACGTCGTAGGTATGGATGATGTAGTGGGCCAGGCCGGGATGCGAGGGCTCTTCCTCAAACAGTTGTTCCAGGATTGCGCCGGCCTTGAGGCGTCCGATGTAAGTTTTGTCGGCGGGGTCTTCGGAGGCTGCGATGGAGAGGGCGTAGAAGATTTGGGCTTCGTGGTCGGTTGGGTATTTTGCGGCGACGGCGGCCATGGCGTCGCGGTAGGCTAGCAGGCGGGTACGCTGGGGAGTGGTTTCAAAGTTGGCGTAGAGCCTGCTGACTGCATTGACGTAGGCTTGTTCGCGTTCTGATTGTGCGCCGAGGGTTTTGCCGTGGTCCGCGTTCTCGAGGCCTGCCTGGAGTTGGGCTTGGTCTTTTGCGCCCGTGGCGAAGGGGTTGCTCCAATCGCTGAGAGCGATTCCCCAGTAGGCGATAGCGCAGGAGGGGTCTTCGGTTAGGGTGGCGTGAAATCCTTCGATGGCGCGGCTGAACTGGAAGGAATGGAGTAGGGCTACGGCGTGGTCGAAGTCTTTTTGGGAGGGGTCGTTGCAGGTTGTGGTGAAGTGGACGGCGCCCAGCTTCTCGGCGTGCTCGTGCGGGTGGTCCTGGGCTGGAGTGATTGACGCCCGCAGAGTTAGGAGGATCGCCGCAAGGATTCTCGCTCGGACCATTTCGCTCCTCCGTGCCCAATATTATAGGCACGGCCGAGGAATCCTAAACTACCGGGAGAAGGAGAGGGGCATGCGGATTGCTTGTGTGGAGTTGTGATCCGTGGGAGTCGGCGTTGCGTCCGGATTCTCGAGAGCGCGTTGGCGCCAGACCGCGTAGATGGCTGGGTAGACCAGGAGTTCGAGGGCGAATGACGTTAGGATGCCGCCGACCATGGGGGCGGCTACTCTCTTCATGATTTCTGAGCCGGTGCCGGTGGACCAGAGGACTGGGATTAGGCCGAGGCACATGGTGGCGAAGGTCATGAATTTGGGGCGGATACGTTTGGCTGCGCCCTCGACGATGGCTTCTTCGAGCTGTTCTTCCGTTAGAGCCCCGAAGCGGCGGCGGGCTTTTTCGTAGGCCAGATCGAGGTAGAGGAGCATGAAGACGCCGGTTTCGGCGTCTACGCCGAGCAGGGCGATTACTCCGACCCAGACGGCGATGCTGAGGTTGTAGCCAAGGAGGTAGACCATCCAGAGTGCGCCTACGGCGGAGAATGGAACGGCTAGGACTACGATCATCGTTTTGACGGATGATTGGGTGTTGGCGTAGAGCAGCAGCAGGATGATGGCGATCGTCAGCGGGACTACGATTAGGAGGCGGTCGTGGACGCGCTGCATGGATTCGTATTCGCCGCTCCACTGGAGGCTGTAGCCTGCGGGGAGATGAAGTTGGGTTTCTAACTGGCGCTTCGCCTGATCTACGTAGCTACCCGGGGCTAGGTCGCCGATGTCGACATACACGTAGCCAGTGAGCAGGCCGTTCTCGTTACGGATCATGGCGGGGCCATTTAACGTGCGGAGCGTCGCTAGTTCTGAGAGGGCGACTTGCGTGTCACCGGTGACGGGGATCAGGACGCGGCCGAGGGCGTCGAGGTCGGAACGGAAGTCGCGCAGGTAACGCACGTTGATGGGGTAACGCTCTTGTCCAGCGATGACTGTGCTGACGTTTTCTCCGCCGACTGCTGTCGAGAGAGCGGCTTGTGCGGCTTCCAGCGAGAGGTTGTAGCGGGCGAGAGCTTCGCGGTCCCAGACTACGTCGAGGAAATAGCCATCGCTGGAGCGCTCGGAGAAGACGTTGCGGGTGCCGGGGACGGAGCGCAGGTCGGCCTCGACTTGGCGGCCGACTTCCTGGATCTGGGCTAGATCTGCGCCCTGAATTTTGAGGCCTACCGGGGTGCGGATGCCGGTGGTGAGCATTTGCGTGCGTCCGCGAATGGGCATGGTCCAGGCGTTGGAGAGGCCGGGGATTTTGAGGGCGGCGTCCATTTGCTGGGTGAGTTCTTCTGTCGAAACGTGGTCGTGGGTGATGCGGCGCAGGACAGGCTTCAGAAACGATGGGGCCCAGGACGAATACCAGACCTGCTTGGGGCGCCACTCGGACTGCGGTTTGAGGACGATCACCGTTTCTAACATGGAAAGCGGGGCGGGGTCGGTGGCGGAGTCAGCACGGCCGGTCTTGCCTAGAACGTGGTCGACTTCGGGGAAGCTCTTGAGGATGGCGTCGGTGGTGCGGAGGAGCTTTTGCGACTCGGCGATGGAGATGCCCGGCATTGTCGTGGGCATGTAGAGGATCGCGCCCTCGTCGAGCGGGGGCATGAATTCGGAGCCGAGCTTCCACATTAACGGTAGGGTGATGACGACTATCAGAACAGCAACGACGATGACTTGCGTTTTGCGGCGCAGGGTCCAGCGGACGATTGGGTCGTAGAAGCGGATTAGGGGGCCGGTGATGGGATGGTCTTCCTCAGAGCGGATGCGGCCGCCGAGAAGGGAGTGCCAGGTGCGACTGAGCCAGTTGCGGGCGGCGGCTGCGCCGGGCTTCTGGACCAGCAGCAAGCGCAACACTGGATCGAGGGTCACACAGAGGACTGCTGCTGCCAGCATGGCGAAGTTCTTGGTGTAGGCGAGAGGCTTGAAGAGCTTCCCTTCTGGGCCTTCCAGGACCAGGACCGGCAGGAACGCTACCGCGATGACCAGCAGAGCGAAGAACGTGGGTCCGCCGACTTCTTTGACGGCCTGGAGAATTACCTGGTCGTATTGGAACGGCTGGCCGGAGCGCTCGGCTTGTTCGAGCTTCTTGTGGGTTTGCTCGACGACTACGATGGCGGCGTCGACCAGGCCTCCGCAGGCAATGGCGATGCCTGCCAGGGACATAATGTTGATGCTGACTCCGGCGTATTGCAATGGGATGAACGCCAGCAGCACGGCGACGGGGATGGTGACGACTGGGATGGCGGCGCTGGGGAAATGCCAGAGGAAGATGAGGATGATCAGAACAACCGTTACGATGACTTCGATTACCGTTAGGCGCGCGCTGGAAATGGAGCGGCGGATTAGGTCAGAGCGGTCGTAGACGGGCATGACCGAGACGCCTGAAGGCAAGCCCGGTCGGATTTCATTGAGGCGGGCTTTGACGCGGTCGATGACGTCCAGGGCATTGCTGCCTTCGCGCATGATGACGATGCCGGAGACGGCTTCGCCTGCGCCATCGAGATCGGCGGCGCCGCGGCGAATGTCGGGACCGAGCTGGACCTGGCCGATATCCTTGATGCGGATGGGCGTGCCTTTTTCGGACGAGAGGACGGTGTCTTCGAGGTCTTTGGCGGAGTGGACGTAACCGCGGCCGCGGATCATGTATTCGGCGCCGCCGAATTCGAGGAGGCGTGCTCCGGTTTCGTTATTGCTGCCGCGGACGGCTTCGGCTACGCGGGAGATGGGGATGCCGTAGGAGCGGAGGCGGTTGGGATCGACGTTCACTTGGTATTGCTGGGTGAATCCGCCTACGGTAGCGACTTCGGAGACTCCGGGGACGGCTTTGAGGTAGTACTTGAGGTACCAGTCTTGGTAGGAGCGCAACTCGGCGAGGCTGTGCTTACCGGAGTCGTCTTTGAGTACGTATTGGAACACCCAGCCGAGGCCAGTCGCGTCGGGACCAATTTCGGTTTTCGCACCATCGGGCAGGCGTTCGCGGACGCCGGAGAGGTACTCCATGGTGCGCGAGCGCGCCCAATAGATGTCAGTTCCCTCTTCGAAGATTACGTAGACGAAGGAGAAACCGAAGTCGGAGATGCCTCTTACTGTCTTAACTTTCGGGGCCCCCGTCATGGCGGTGATGATCGGGTAGGTGATTTGGTCTTCGATGATGTCGGGGCTGCGGTCCCAACGCGAGAGAATGATGACTTGCGTTTCGCTGAGGTCTGGTGTGGCGTCGAGCGGGAGATGGGTCATCGACCAGAAGCCCCAGAGGCATCCGGCTAGGACGATGGCCAGGACCAGGACTTTGTTGCGGGCTGAGAAGTCGATGATGTTGTTGATCATGATATTCCGTGCCTATAGGCGCGTTGTGGCTCGACTTTTTCGGAACACACCTGAAGGCGAGCCCTGATACATAACTTACCCTTAAACCTTACCCCATACGTCGGCGGCTAAAGCCGCTTTCCTTAACAACTTCTGTCGCAGGGTTGAAGCCCTGCGCCGCCCAAAAGCAAGAGCAAGTCCCTCAAAACAGGTCCCTCCACTGCGCAGTTGCATCGCTTCGCGATGCAGCTGCTCCGGTCGGGATGACAAGCTTTGTTAAATCAACTGCAGATCCCTCTCGCTGGCCCGGATGACAATCCTTGTTAAGGAACAATGCTTCTCGAACCTGGCAACAATTCTTGCAAACATAATCGTTCTAAATCTGACGGTACTTCTTGCAAACATGGTCGTTCTAAAATCCGACGGGAGCCCTTGCTAATCGATTGTAGATCCCGTCCCGCTGGCAGGGATGACAAGCCATTTTGAAACTACGGGGCTCCGATGCCGGCTTGGGCGGAGGAGGTGGTTTGGGCTTTTTCGCCGGTGTATTTTTCTGGGTCGGCTTGGAACTTCTTTTTGCAGTTTTCGGAGCAGAACACAAATTTGTGGCCGCGGTAGACGGCGGAGTATTTGGCGGTTTTGGCGTCGGCGGCGGAAAGGGGCATGCCGCAAGCTGGATCGACGGTGGATTCGACGGCGGCGGGCACGGAGATGTTTTCGTGCATGGAGGCCATTATGGGTTTGCCGTCGGACATTTCGTGAGTCATTTCATTGGCCGTGGTAGGAGGAACGCCAAAGGCGTGGGGCAACGTGGACGAATCCATGCTCGAACCAGAGGGGGCTTTGGCGATTTGCGGGGCTGGGGTACGCATGCGGCTTTCGGAATCGATCATGAAGTTGCCTGCGGTGACGACGCGGTCGCCAACGGCGAGACCATTCTTCACCGCGACGCGGCCACCGAAGGTTTCGCCGGTTTCGAGTTCGCGCGGCTCGAAGACGCCGTCGCTGGTTTCCACATAGACGATCTTGTGCATTCCGCTGTCGAGAACGGCGTCGGCGGGGATGGAGATTCCTGCGGGTGCCTTGGAGTCGAACTCGATGTCGACGAACATATCGGGACGGAGTTTCAGGCCTGGGTTGTCGGCTTCGAGGCGCAGCTTGAGGGTGCGGGACGTGGGATCGAAGACCGGAGGAGCGCCGCTGACGGTGGCGGTCAAGGTCTTGTTGATCGCCGGAACGGCGACGTGTACATGGGCGCCGGCGTGAAGGAGATTGGCGTCATCGCCTTTGAGGTCGGCGAGAATCCAGATCTTACTGATATCCGCAATGCGATAGAGTTCGATGTGACCATCGAACCTCTCCTCGCGGGAAATGTCGCGCGACAAGACGATGCCATCGGTGGGCGAAGTTACTTCGATATCGCGGGTAATTTGCTTGGTTTTGGCGAGTTCCTTAATTTGCGGGTCGCCCATGCCCAGGGCGCGGAGTTGCTCTTCATTGATGCGGAGGTTGGCGTCGCCGCTCTTGGTGGAATCTTCGGGATCGCGTCCAGCATTTCTCAGGCGCTCCATGCTGGTAAGCGAGCCGAGGTAGGCTTGTTCCGCATTGCGGAATTCGCGGCTATAGAACGTGGCCAGGACTTCGTCCTTCTTGACGACAGTGCCGGGAGGGTTGTCGCCGAGCGATTGCACGCGGCCTTCGGTGACCGCCATCAGGCGGTAGACGCGGTTGTCGTCGACCTGGACGCGGCCGGTGGTGCGGATGGTGCGCGAGCCGGAGTTCTTCGCCACGGTCTCGACGCGGGCGCCGATGCGTTGCTGGCTTTCCGGACTGAGAGAAACGGCGCCGGGAGCGAGTTGAAGCTTGGCGGCGGGAGCATCGCCTTCGTAAACGGGCTCGAGGGCCATGCCGCAGTCGGGAGCAATGCCGGGCTTATCGGAGCGATAGGCCGGGTGCATCGGGTCGACATAATAAAGGACGCGCTTGGCGGATGAGTGAGCGGGCGCGCTGGAATTGCTGGTATAGCGGCCGGCGACGAACGCAGCCAAGCCCAAGACAAGTACGGAACCGACAGCTGCCGGTTTATTCATGAGATTCCCCCACGACACACCAGCTAGCAATTGCGATGCCGCCAGCGCCTGTCGTCCGATGTTGCTCGAAGGGCAAGGAAGGCCTTTGCTTGGGCCAACTTGCCGATGCGATGAGGGGGATTCACCAAACCACAACAGGCGCGCCGGATTACTTTGGGCACCTGCTCTACGCAAAAGATTAGCACATTTTCGGTAAAAGTTTGCGAGAGCGGCCGATGGCATGGCCCGTTTCGGCCTAACCGATTTATTTAGTTAAACTTACGAACAGATATCGCATCGGGCAGTGGAAGCCAAGCTACTTGCCTGGGCCCTTTGGGGCTTTCTTTTTCGGCCTCATCTGTTCGTATCCCTTTGGAACCTCGAACAGGGCGCTCGACAACTTTTCCTGCTTGTTGATGTTGCGGAGTTCAGCGGCAGCGCTGGAATCTTCCCACTTGGCCACAAAGTTGAGGGTGGGATCGATCCAGACGGCGGCGAGGGGAGCGGCGGGGGTGGCGGCTTTGTTTTTGTACTTCACGGTATCGCGGCCGTCGACGACTTCATGGCCTACCTTTTCGCAATCAAGTTTGCGCTCCGACACCTTCTGCCAGTCGGGGCAGGCGTTTTCCGGATCCTCCACGTGAAAATATTGGGGAGGTCCGGAGCTCAAGGGCTGGTACTCCTTTTTCGGAGGGAACAGGGCGATCACGGAGTGCTCCTCCCAGTTCACGATCAGAACGGTGCCCGTGATTCCGAGCGTCTCGAGTCGGATTTTGTTCTTGCTCACATACAGCCGGGAGGGTGAATGGAGGGCGGGCGGCGCAGCGGCAGGCACGGCCTTAGTGGCAGGCGCAGCTTTGGTGGCAGGCGCAGCTTTGGCAGGCGCAGCTTTGGCAGTAACAGCTTTGGCGGCGGGCGCAGCGGCGGGCGTGGAACTGGAGGGAACGACGTAAATGACATCAGCGGAGAAGTCCTGCGCCCGGCCCGGAACCGGAATCGAGGTCAGTACGATTGCTGCTAGAAGACTGGTGACTTTACGATTCATGCTTTGTCCTTGATTTTAATGTTCCGATTCCGTCAGTTGCGGGAACTGGAGGCGTAATCAATGCTCCAGGGACGGCGTGGTGGCCTTGATCCAATCCTCGAGACTGCGTTGCGGCTGATCGGGCTTCGGTATATTTCGCAATATGAGGGGATCATACTTCTTCTTCTGCTCGTCCGTAAGTATGGCGCGGATCTGGTTGACGGTCTGATCCTGAAGAGCACGGAACTGGCCGATGCGAACGTTCCCCGGCGCTTCCGAATTACGAATGCGCAGCGTCTGCTCCTGACGCAGCACCAAGATCTTTTTGACGGCGTTGCGCTGCGCCTCGGTTAGTTCCAAGTTCTTGCTCAGCACGGCGATTCGGTCGTCGAGAGTGAGGCGTTGGCTACGAGCCGAAGCATGGTGCCGCGGAGCGACCGGGGCTGATGTGTCCGCGGCAGGTGTGGCAGAGGCGGGTGTCGCAGGCGCAGAAGTGTCCGCGGCGGGGCTTGCAGGAGCTGGTGTGGCCGGAGTTTGTGCGGCGGGTGCCGGTGTGGCGGTCTCTCCCGCCTGCGCCAGCGCGGACTGAACGGTTGAGAGCAAAGCGAGAGAGAGGAAGGCGCCGCAAGCAGCGAGCTTCAAATTTGTTATCGAGGTCATGCGAGGAAAGCCTTTTATGAAGCCCGCTATTGCAGCTTCGCGAAGCGGGTATCATCCAGCTTCGGGTTCACTGTGATCTTCAGAATCTCGATCTTTTCGGTTTGCTTGACTCCCTGCGTCACTGTTTCCATGAGATGGGGCATCATGAGACCGCTTTCTCCCCTGAAGTCACGATAGTAGATCTCGACGTTGTGCATCTTTCCATCCAAGCGGCGGGGCGTGCCTTCGATCTTGGTTTCGAGGAAGGTTTGGGAGTTGATCCACAGCTTCTGGGACTCACCGTTCTTGAAGGTGAGTTTGAGGCGGTAGTTGTCTTTGCCGCCCACCTTCTCGACGCCTTCCATCTCGATCTTGGTGCCTTTGGCGGCGTAGTCGACTAGGGGACCGTCCAAATCGGCCTGGCGCGCGGCCTCTTTCAACTGATCGGGATTGTAGGGCTCGACTTCATGGCGGTTGAGGAAGGGGCGCAGCCTCCAGCCGTTGGTCCCGTCGTAAACCTGGACTGCGGTCTGGCTTTTAAAATCCAACTCCAGGCGCGTCTTGCGGGGGCGTTTCAGTTCCATGCGAAAGGGTAGCTGGACCTGTTCCGCGGGACGTATCTTGGGCACGGAGGCACTGGCGACCGCTCCGGGAACGCGCAGAGTAGCAGCGGACTGTTCGTTGCCGCCTGCGTCCATCTTGCCGCTCATCGACAGAGTCTGGACCCCGCGCCAGACCTGGAGGCCGCCGCGAGCGGCAATATTCTTTTCCACTACTTGTTCCGCTGTGAGATTGGCCGCTGTGGCGGGCGCATCCACAGCAAAGGCAAAGGACATGGTTAAGGCCAACAGACTGACGACTATCGCCGTTTTTCGGGACATTGGTGATCGCTCCTATACTCTCGGATGCATAAATTGTAGGGGGAGAACTGCCAGAATGTTACTGGACGGGAAGGCCCTCGGCCTTAAAGGTACCAATGACGACACTGACCCGGTGCCCGGGTTTCACCTTGCGGCCTTTGTTGGAGAAAGCCATCCAATATACTTTCCCGGCTTCCGGGGTGCTGCTTTGACGGAGTTGACCGACCTTTTCCAAAGACGGGACAACGAGGCTGACACCGGCCTGAGGATCAAGGAGGGCAGGTTCATTTTTCTTGTTATTGAGAACCTTAGCCTTGGCCGGGTCGAGGACGCGGTAGCTGAAGCGGATGATCTCTCCGGATTCGACCGATTTTATCGAAAGGTCATCGACGCCCCAAACCAGGCCGTAGTATTCACGCGCGCTCTTGGGGAGTTGAGTGGAGCGGAAGCGAGTGGCCTTGGCTGCGCCGGCGTTGGCGGCAGGAATGGCGGTCCTAGGGGAAGTGGCGGGAGGAGCCGTTTGTGCGGACGCGACGGAGATTGTGAGACAGCCGACGAGAACAAGCATGCCCAGCGCCGGCTTTGTGCTGGATTGAAGTTTTCTTAGCATCACCATGGTCCCCGCTTAAAGCGATTCTGCTGCAAGAAATCAGGCGCTCGATTAGGGCGTTCTTGCACCTTAATTCGGGCAGCTGAAGTTCTGATTCTAGCAGGTTTGACCCAGCCTGGGATTGGCCCGAAGGTGACGTTGGTGTAATGCGCTTGAGCGGAGAAAAGGTTATGGGCCGGCAGCCGAACTGCGCGCTTACGGCCGCGTCAGAGGTTGCCGACCCATCCCTATGCTTAGTGCGTTGGCGTTAGCGGGTAACGTTGATGGTCGTGGTTCCCGAGACCGCGACGTAGTGACCGTTGGTCAAGGCGAACTGCTGGGTGGTCGTGCCGGTGTACTTCATACCGCTGCGGATGCCGGAGAATTGACCCGCCAACTGGTACTGGCCGCTGGGCAGCTTGGTCCAGGTCCCTTTCAAGGGCCCGCCAAATACGGTCGCATTTTTGGAGACGAAATTGAACATGCCAGCCGTAAAGGTGCCGCCAGCGCTGACGCTGCCCGTGAGGGCGCCAGTCTTGATGGTGAGGGTACCGACAGCTCCGGGCCCAAGTAGGCCTTCCGCGGAGGTGACCGTGTCGACGTTCGTGACTACGGCTCCGGTGGCCAGATCGCCGGACACGTTGCCTTGATTCGTAAAGCTAAAGTTGGTGTTTACGCTGTCCGCCAGCACCGGCGCCGCGAACAACACCAGGATCATTGCACACTTGCCAAAAAGTGCCTTCATTTTGAGGTTCTCCTTTAGAACTTATCGACCTGATTTAGACCACTCGACCCCGTTGCAACGCAGGCCGCCCCGATGATCCGGCGAATACTTTCAATACCTTTGCATCCGGCCCATCCGGCTCGCAATGGCACGAAAGTAACCAAGGGCGCATGACCAGCGTTTCATTTCCACGGCGGGATCAGTTAGGACAGGCGAACTCGCGAAAAGGGTAGCGAGCTGCGCCTGTTCTGACTGGTTCCTGCCGTGTAGCTCAGTTCGTTCCTGGGGGAGGGTTTGAAGAGGGGGGAACCGCAAGCAAACCTTTGAAGTCTTTACTGCTGCGTTCGACTACGAGGTAACAACTGCGTGGTTGAAGAAAACTATGCTGCTCGCGGGAGTTTCCCGCGAGCAGCACTTGGAACGCTTGGTTATCGACCCGTGGCGCCCAGGAATTGTGGGCTATTCAGGCCGTTGTCGGTGAAGGTAGCGACCGCAGCGCGCGGGAGGATCGGTGGGAGGCCCGCAGGTGCGTTGAAGGTAATGTCGACCGTGCAGAATGCTGCCACGGCCAATCCAGTACCTCCGATCGGACAGTTGTTGGTCTGGGTGAAGTTGGTCCCGACCAGTTGATTGAAGGTGACGCTGGTGAAGACCACCGGCGCGCCGCCCGTGTTGGTCACGCTAACGTGAGCCACCGTGCTCGACAACGCCGCCCGAACGCCGAACTGCACGGACGGAACTCCAAGAACCGGCCCAAACGTTACGCCTGTCGGTATTGGAGAGGCGAGCGCGAAGGTCAGTGCTCCTGGGCTGAAGGCGTTGCCCGAGAGCGCTACCGGCGAACCCGTTACCGTGACGCTGGCGGTGAAGGTAGCCGTGCCAGTTGCCGCACCGGCCGCGGTGGGCGCGAACGCCACCTTGACGGTGCAATCTGTGGCCGCAGCCAGAGTAACGCCGCAGTTCGGTGCGGCTGCCGGGAAGGTACCCGTATTGACGCGGACGAATTGAGCCGAGGGCGCCACGTTAATGGCTGTCAAGGTTGCGGTACCGGTGTTGTGCAAGGTCAGGTTCTGAGTAGCGCTGGTGGAACCGACCGCCGTTGTTGGGAACGTCAACGGCCCACCTGTGACGCTAGCGACTGCCGCAGAGGTAGCGGAACCGGTGAACTCCACCGCTCCGATGTCAACTGCGGGGTTGGCTGCGGTCTTACGCGCGGTGCCGAAGAAGTCATCCGGCGGTGCCGCAGTGTAAGTCGTGTTCGAGTTGGCTGTGGTGATTTGGTCAATCGCCGCTACCGAAGCCGCCGAGAGCCCGTAGTCAGCCAGCTGAGTGCCGCCGTTGGCAGCAGTCCGCCACGGAACGGTCTGAGCCAGCGGACCCCAGCTGATGTTGACCCAGTTGTTGCCTTCGTCCACCGTCGCACCCGCCGTCAGACTGAAGATCGGGTTGGGCACGTTGGTTTCGTTGGTTCCCGGCGGTACGCTGTAGCCGCAAGGGATGACTGCGCCGGTGTTGTTGTCTTTGCAGACAGCCTCAGGCGGACGCTTGGAGCCGTTGCAGTACTGGGCGACGACGGTGGGATCGCTGGCGGAGTTGGCCTTGAAGCCTGCGCCTCCACCCGGATACCCGGTAGTGCTGCTGAGGATGGAGCCCTTCGGGTCATAGGTGACACCCGATTCATGGGTGGTCGGGCTGGTGTCGCCACGCAGACCCAGTTCCCAGTAGGTGCTAGGCGAGCTGAAGCACTGACCGGTGAAGGTCTGGTTGAACGACGGAACCAAGGCGACTGTCGACTGCAAGGCACCAGCTGCCGGATTCGTCACGACGACGTTGAAGGCTCGGTTCTGCCAGATCACGTCGTTGTACAGAATCGGGTAAGAGGCCCTTCTGCAAGCGCCATTCGTAAGGCCTCCCGTGCCGGTTCCACCATTACCGTGACCCGTGGGGCAGTTGACGGTGGTGATGGGAGCCAAGGCCGTGAGGAATTCACTCGAGTGGGCGGCACCGGATACGCCAGCCGGCTGACGGCTGGTCAGCGGATAGCATGGGATGTTTCCACCCTGAGCGTCCTTCGGGCACGGGGTTGGGGAACCAGCCTGCGGAGCGTAGAAGGCTCCGAAGAGGGTTCCGGACGAAGCCGTCGCGTCGTTGTTGATGATCGTGTTGTTGATCATGTTGACGCCGATGGAGTCCTGGAGCGATACGCCGCCACCGTCCCAGCCTGCGACGTTGTTGGCAACGATGTTGTTGGTGAAGGACACGGTGTACCAGCGCGACGGGTTTGCCGGGAAGGTAGCCACGTCCTGGCCATTGACACCCTGGAAGCGCACGCCGCCGCCAGCACCGGCTTCCGCTGCGTTGCCGAGGATGAGGTTGGCGTTGATCTTCAGGTTGCGACCGATACCGTCGCCGACCGCGCCGTAGGCGTGGGAGCAGTCCGCATCAGGCTCGCCGGGGCACGTAGGATCCGTGTCCGGAGCGCTCATGACGAGGATGCCGCCACCGTTGCTGGGCGTGGTTGGGTTGGTCCCCTGGTTGAAGATGATGGTGTTGTGCTCGATGTCGCCATCCCAGATGAAGCCAACGTGGGAGACGCCAGCGCCGTCACCAGTGCTCAGGTTGCCGCAAACCCAGTTGTAGTTGAACTGGTAGTTATCGGCGCCGGAACAGAAGGCTACGCCGCCTGCTCCTGTCGGAGTCGCTGAGAACAGTTCATCGCCTTCGGACGAGTTCTGCGAGATCCAGTTGTGGTGAACGTTGACGAACCGGTCGAAGCAGTAGGGCAATTGCAGGTTCGTCGTGCTGCTGGTCTGGCAGGAACCCGGATCCGGATTCGCAACGGCACCTCCCTGCACGTAGCCGTCGGGGTGTTCGCCTTGGCCGATGGCGATACCGCCGGCCAGGGTTCCCTGGTTGTTGTAGATACGGTTGTTGGCAATTTCCAGGTTGTGCGCCCAGGCGTGGACGAAGATACCGCCGCCACCTTGAGAGCTGTTGGTGATCGACAAGCCGTCAATGCGCGACGGGTTGCACTGGAAGTTGCTGGTGAACGGGTTGGTGCCCGTATTGTTGCAACCGCGGCCCGCGTTGCTGCCCGTGGCGTTCGTCAACAGACTTGTAGGCGTCGGGAAAGTATCGGCCGCGAACTCGCTGTTGTTGTTGGGGAACAAGACGCCCTTGGCGAGCACGGTAATTCCGGCTCCTTCATAGGCACCCATGAGGGACGGTTCCTGGAGCTGTTCCGCCAGGTTGCCGTTCAGCGAGGCATCCCAGCCAACCGTGGCTTCGAGAGGCAGACGATCGATCTGTGGGTTGGAGTTCGTTGCTCGGAAGCCGAACGTAGTGCCCCAGCTCGAGGAGCAACCTGGAGTCCACGACTCGTGCCTGCCGTCCAGACCAAGGCCGAACAGACAAACGATACGTTCGCGCCAGGGGTTCAGGAGAAGGCCCGAAGGGTGCGTGTTGGCATCGAGCACGACCGAGGCCGCACCGACACCTTGCAGGCGGACCGGCTTCCACATGATCAGCAATTCGTGATAGGTGCCCGGCGGGACGATGATGAGATCGCCCGGCTTGGCAGCATCAATCGCGGCCTGGATCTTAGAGCCCGCAGCCATCACGGTGGGCGTTTTGCCACCAATCGTGAGGGTTACGGTGTCGACGGATTTCTTGCCGTTGGCGGCGGTGATGACCAGCTCACCGCACTGAGCGTTGGATCCGCCGTACTGCGCCTGCTGTTGAATGGAGCAGGCCGGCACGCCAGTGGGAGCGGGGAAACTGATCGTGGTGTTGCTCCAGGAGACGGTGCCAGTCGGTACGGTGATTCCACCGATCGAGACCGTTCCCTTTGTATCGCCGAAGCCGAAGTTGCGGTTGACCGTCTTCGCATTGAACCCATTGACGGAGTCTGTTGCGCTGGGACCGGAGTACCCATAGTTGCTCACCGGCTTGATGCCCAGAGAGGTGACGGTGAAGATGTGCGTGGCACCAGCGGCGCTCACCCACGGACCAGCAACCCCATCGCTACCTGTGACGGACGCGATGGCCGGGGTGGTATCCGGGTATGCGCAATCCGGGTGGTTGTATTCCGCTGCGAAGGCCGAGGTGGGAATGACCGGAGTATCCAGGTATGCCGTCTCGCCCGGCATGAAGGACCAGGTGTAGCAGAACTGGCTGTAGTTGGCCTGATAGAACGGATCGGGGTCGGTACCGGTACCACGATCGTTCATGCACATGCTGAGCATGTTCGGGATGTAACCGCTCGGATCGGGCGGGTTGACCGCGAACGTGGAGTAGGTGAGGCCGTTGTATTCTCCGTGGTTGTCAGAGATGACGCGGGCGATTTCGTTGCCGGCCCAATCTTTGACGGCGACGGGCAGGTTCGGCGGCGAGAACTTTTCGCCGAAAGCCGGAGCGAACGGATCGAATTCCCCGGCGAAGTCGTCGGAGATGATGCCCGTATAGTGCGAGGCGACGTGGGTGGAACTGAAGACATAGAACTTCGCCAGCACTGACATCTGGTCTTCGAGAGTGACTTCCTTGCGATCGCACAGGTTACGAGTGGCTCCGGCGAACGGGGCGTTCTGGCCCGAACCCGGGAACAAGCTCATAAAGTCTGGGACGATGCGCGATTCACCGACGCAAGGCCAGAAGACTTCGATGCTGCCCGTGTCACCTTCGTGGCGGGGCTGGGCGCCTTCATTCGTATTCGGGATGAGCGGGTTGTTGGCGTTGTAGCTGCCGGCAACGGAGGCCTGGTCCGGCATGATGAAGATGTTGCCGAAGCCGGCGAACTGCGAGGTTACTGGAGCCTCGTAGGTATCGCCGAGCAGGATGTTCTTGTCTTCTTCCTTGACCAGCTCATAGCCCGGGGGCGTAATCATTTCGACTACGTACTTGCCCGCAGGAAGCATGTCTTCCTTGCCGAAGCGGAACGCGTCGGTCGGGTCGGTGTTCTTGACGCAGATGGTGCAGTTGGTTCCGGCCGTGTTGCCGGTCGTTGGATTCCTGCTGAGCACGCTGGGGAACGAGTACATGCCGTCGTAAGGAGCCGGTTGCAGCTGGTTCCAGTTGTGCATGCCGTCAAAGCACTTGTACTGGGAGTTGTTGGGCAGCGGAGTGACCGCAGTCCCGCCAGCATGCTGGGACTGATAGAAGTCCAGCAGGTTGGGCTGATTCATGATCGTGTAATAGAACGGATCCGTGGTCGACTGACCAGGGCAGTTCATGTTGGGCACGTGGTCGGTGCGGAAGCCCTGGGCAAAAGCATCCCAGCTGCTGGTCACGGTGTGGTCGACCAGGGTGAGGGTAGGGGTTACATTGTCAGCGGCAAAGCCTTCCTGGTAGAGGTTGATCTGCACGTTCGGAACCTGAGGCTCCCAAGTGAGCTGGAGCAGCAGGGCCGGATCGTCAAAGGGACGGGTCGAGGCATATACGACGTGGCCGCGGATACCACCATTCTCGCCAGCAGCGAAGGGCTTCTTACCGAACTCGATGAGCTGGTTTTGGCCCATGAAGCTCTGCCAGCCATAGCTGGTAGCCCACGGAGGATCGATACGGGCAGTGGACAAGGTGGCCGAGTTCGAGCTGCTACCGGGCCCGTTGGCAATGGAGAAGCCGCTGCAATCCGCGTTATCGCAATAAACGGCGCCGGGAACCCGCAAGAGCGCGGGCACCGAGAAGTCCTCCGCGGTCCTGGTCATGTTTCCCATGGCAGTGGCGGAACTGGAGGTGCCGCAGCTCGGATAGCCGGCTTGGCCGCAACCGGAAAGACCCGTGGAGGCGTCAACCGGACCACCCGCGTCGTTGATGACGTGGGTACCGGTGTTCTTGTAACGGGTCGAATCCGTCTCCATCACGTACCAGTTGAAGATGGGGAAGACTTCATTAAAGCCCGCGTTACCCCCCAGATCGGTGCTGTTGAGGTTGGAGATGCTGCCGTCGCGGTAGCGGATGTTGGTGGCCACTAACGTCAGTCCCGGCTCGTCGGGCTGACAGACACCATCGGAAGGAGATCCCGCAGTTCCGTTACCCAAGTCGAAGCAAGTCCGCGTGTAGAGGTTGTTCTTCCAGCCGTGGGAGCCAATCTCTCCCATATTGACGTCGCCGCCAGCAACGCGGACCGGCGTTGTAATTCCGTCGACGATCTGGTCATTCCATTGGTCGAAGACGGTAATCTTCCAATCGCCAGCCGGGATGTTGGGCAGAGTAAAGCTGCCGTCGTCCTGGCACTTGGCGAAGCGGATGTCGGCACCATCGGGGCTGCCCAAGCTGACGTAGCACTGGGTGTAACCGAAGGTATCGCGATTGCCGCTGCTGTAGAGGCGCTGATCGGGAGTGCGGCTCATGCGCGCGCCCGTGATTACGCCTGTGACCGTGTGGGTACAGGCCGCGGCTCCGGTGAGGCCGGCGCAGAGCACATTGCCCTGGTCATTGATGAACTTCGGATTGGCGAAGCCGATGGAAACGTGATACCCCGCCGGTCCAAATTCCTGGAAGTAGGCTGGTTCGTTGACCTTGATGAAGGCCTCGTGATCCTTACCGCCATCGAGGGTGTTGGTCTGAAGCCACTCTTCACCGCGGGCAATGCGGTCCGCAGCTGGGGTCGCGACGATGCCGTAACGTCCTGGCGACATTCCGTTAACAACGGCCTGACCGGCAAGAGGAGACAGCGTGGTGCCGTCCGCTTCGTACTGCGGACAGACAGGGATCACGCCCGTGATTCCGGCCTCGACTGGGTCGGTATTGCGTAGCGTGCCGTCAAATCCGGTGTACGGATCTTTGACGATCGGGCAGGCGTCGATTCCGCCGTTCGAGGGATCGGGGGTCCCCGCCAAGGAATTGGACAGGGGTTGGTTGAACTCGTCGTAGGTCATCTGTCCGGCGGAATCGCCGGAACCACCGACCAAGTCGAGAATGGTGATGTTGAAGCCGCCGAGGCCGGGCTCGTTGGGCGACAGAGTGTCGATACCGCCGCTGGCATCGTGCTCGCCGTTCATCGGATGATCATCTTCGAATACGAACACGGAGACTTTGGCTGGGGGCTGGCTCTCAGGTTCGACAATAACGGTTACCGGAGCGAAAGTACCGGTGCAGGCGGTTAATGGCGGCACCGGAGTACAGGCAGCAGCGATCTGCGCGCCGCCCATCGCGTGTCCCGGATCCATGGCATCGCCAGGAAGGACCGAGATGTAGTAGCGCTTGGTCGGATCCAGAACGACTTGGCTTGGATCCACTGCGGTCTTTTGCGCGGCGGTTGTCCGGCAGGTGCCGTTCGCGCCGTCGCACGCGGCAGGAACGCCGAGGAGGGACTGACCGGCTTCGCAGGAAAGTGTTCCCGTGCAGCCCATGGCCACGACCGGCATGTAGCTGGTGTGGAAGTTGGTGCCAAAGATAGCCGGAGTTCCCTGCGGAGTGGCCAAGGGGCAGGTCGCCGGCAGCGGGTTGGCCTGGCAAGCGGGGTCGATGAAGAAAGTGCGATCTTCCTCAATGATCCAGCGGTAGTCGGTGACGGTGGTGGCTTTGTCGATACCGTCGAGGAGAGTGATCGCCGGGCCGTTTCCGGCCGGGAAGGTCAGTGTCACCGTCGCGGTGGCAGCACTCTGCGTGCCCTGTGAGTTCTGGGCTTTGTAGGTGAACGTGTAGTTGCCCGGGGCCGGAACGGTCGCACTAAAGGCGCCGCTCGGATCCACGGAAAGGGTCCATCCGCCGCCCGAGGGCGTGACGCTTGCGGCGGTAAGACGATAGCCCGCCCCGTCTTTGTCGCCAAGCAGAATGCCAGGGGACTCGATTTTCAGGTACGTGGCCGTGTTCGAGGTGAAGGCCTTGTTGCTGACCGTGATGCCGCCTGCGGCTTCGATGGTCGCGCCGGCGAGGGTTACCGTGGCGCAAGCCGGGCCCGAAAGGGCACCGTTGCCGCAATAGGTGAAGCTGGTTGCGCCGCCGAGGTAGCTGAACGTACCGTCGGCATTGAGAGTCAGACCGAGTACCGGGGCCAGGGTACGCGCGCCCAAGACGTTGACGTCGTTTGCGAGCAGGCCCTTGCTAGGATCGGAAACCGTAAGGGTCTGGCCCGCGATGAGGGCGTTATAGGTGTCGGGGTTGGCGGTCGCCGTAAATCCGGTTGCGCCCGCGGGAAGTGTGGAACCATTGACGCCGATGTAAGCGAGCATGCCGGCATCGCGGGCGGTTTTGTTGCCCGAGAGGCTGAGTTCGCGATCATAGAACGGCAGCGCGGTTGTGCCCGTGGGAACGTCGATCATTACGTCGTAGGTTTTGCCGGCGGCGAGGAAGACTTCGCTCTGAACTCGGGAAACGCCCGGAAGAACGTTGCCGTCTTCAGCAACCAGCGAGAAACCAGGTTGGGCAACGGCCGTGGTGCCCGTCGTGACGACCAGGGGGGTGGTCATTGATCCAACGATGGAAGGCACGTGCATGCGCAGGCCAGCGTTCACAATACGGACCAGAACGTTGCCGGTGGTCGTGACTGGGAACAACGACGCTGCGGAGTTGCTCTTGCTGAATGCGACGCCGTTGACCATGTAGTACAGGGGCGAGTAGTTCACGGCTGGCGGATAGCAATTGCCGGAATTGGCAGTGAGAGGATTGCCGCAGCCGCCGGGCTGGCCGGACCAGACTGCGTTCTCGTCAAAACCTGCGAGGGTGACTGCGTTGGCGACGGCCGCGTTCTGTACGGGGTCGATCTCACTCAGCAGCATCGGGATGTCGCCGCCATAAGTGACCGCGGGAGTTGTTCCAGCGGCGGGATAGGCGATTTTGCCGACCGCATCTGTAACCACCAAGATGCCGTAGAGTCCCATGGGACCCTGGATCGAAGGGTGGGTGCCGGATTCCAGCAGATAGGTGCCGGGACGCAGGGCAGCCCAGGGCGGCAGTGCCGTCGTGGCGCCTGGGGCAACCTGTGTGCCGAACGACTGAACGCGATCCTCTTGGTGAGGAGGCGTGTTGGTCGCGTCGGCGCCGGAAGCAGGCCAGGTCAGTGTCTGAACCGGGTGGACCGGGCTCGCCACTTTCGTTGGCGTTCCGAGACCGCCACCCAGCTGGCCGACGATGGTCAACGAAGTCGGCACACCTGCGGGCAAGCCGTTGGCCAGGCTGATCGTCAAGGTGCCCACAGGCACTGTGATCACAACCGGCGACCAAGTGCCAGCCGGAGCGGCCGGATTCAGGCTCACGCAGGTGGCGGGAGCGGCCACCGCTGTGCAAGTGTAGCCCCACATGGGTACGGTTGCGCCGTCGGGCGTGATCAGGTTGGCTGGCGCCGCCGTGAGAGTCACGCTCTGGGCGACAGCCAGACTCGCTCCGAGGAGGAGGACCGTTGTTGCGAGAATCGCTGTCTTCAGGCTGGTTTTAAGAAAGTTGAATCGCATTGCCGCTCTCCTCGTGGTATCAGTCTTCAGAATTGAAATGGGAAGTAAGTTAGTTGGATTCATCGATCACAAACTCCCGGGAGTCCACCAGCATCATCATCATCATTCCGCCGGGGAAGATGTTGTTGGTGGTAATTTCGCGCTCGTTGTGCGAGTGCCACATGAAAGCGAAACCAGCCTCATCGGTGGGAGAGTTGGCAACGGTGCCCGATGGAGGAATGGTTCCGGTGGAGCCGACTGCGCGAACGGTTGCATTCGGACCCAGGTAGGCGCTGCCGCCGTACCAGGCGCCGAGGGCCATGATGTTGGGATCCGGCAGACTTACCGGACCGCCACTTGCGACGTCGCCGAACGGATTCGCTTCCAGTGGCTTGTTGTGATCCTGGCACCACTCGAAATAGTTAATTGCGGTCGGGGCGGTGGTATTGTAGCCGTTGCTATCTGGAACACAACTGAGCTTGGCGTTGGCGTCGGACGAAGCAGGATTGTGGCCGTACGGGTCCCAATTGAGGCCCTTGCCGGTCCAGTAGTAGATGCCGTCCATGGCCGTGCCTGGCGTGGTGGTGGTAGTGAAGAGCGCAGGACCAGCGAGGCTATTGGGATCGGTGGCACTGAGAATCAAGTTGCCGTCGCGACCCAGAATGCGAACGTGGTTGCCGTGCTCGTGGAAGGGGTGCTGCATGCGGCCCTGGCCGAT
>Ga0137403_10001783_pt1 | contig 26874 bp, 25 predicted proteins | sample CZOMad2_1_16fung_FD_122057 | JGI IMG/M metagenome (GOLD analysis project Ga0137403, IMG submission 122057) | Vadose zone soil fungal communities from Angelo Coast Range Reserve, California, USA - CZOMad2_1_16fungal (Hybrid Assembly) | ecosystem: Environmental > Terrestrial > Soil > Vadose zone... | reverse complement strand
GTAGCCGCGTTCGGCGCTGACGTGTCTGGCGTGGTCGTGACCGAGATTCTTGGCCATCGTCTTTGCCCCTGTCGTTGAGGGGTGATCCGGCAACTTGAATAACATCATCGTTTGAAAGAATATGGGTATTGCATCCGCGGAACATGCGGAATCCACGGCGCTCGTAACGGGGGCATCCACAAGGCGGTGGAACAATGACCTCGAAATCGCAATTTGTTTTCTTGCTGGTCTTGGCGAGCTGGAGTCTTACTTCGCAGCCGCGGGCCCAGGCGCCGATTGATCGCCCGGTCAGCAGTGGCGATCTCCTTGGCGGATACGTCCCCAATGGAGAATGGATCGAAGTAACCGGCCATGCTTGGGTTTCCGACAAGGGCATGTTTTTCAACTTCAATCAGCCGTCGGCCCGTTTTCCGATGCGCGTCGACATTGCAAACGTCGATCCCGAGCATAGTCGTCGGCTGAATTCCGAATGCCGCTCACTGGACCAGTTCCGCGGAGGATGCTGGTTTGCAACCTGGCGACGTGATTCTGGAAGTGAATCGCCACAAGGTTCAAACCGCAGCCGATGTTCAACAGGATTTGGGCAAAGTTCCCGCCGGGCAGAATGCGCTACTGCTGATTTGGTCCAACGGTGGAAACAGCTTCCGAGTCTTGCATCCGACGCAGAGCTAAGGATGACTGGTACTGGGTGCCCCGTCCTTGTCGCGCCAGCGACAGGGCGGGGCTTTTGTTTCCAGGGCCGGTACGCAGTCAGAGCGTAAGCACCCTGTGACCAAATCTCAAGCATCGCCGCCATAAATGGGGAGGACCGCACCATTAACGTCCTTGCCCGCCTCTCCGGCTAGCCATGTGATCAGTCCCGCAACATTTACCGGTTGTACCCATTTGCTGACATCAGCGGTGGGCATCGCTTTCCGATTCGCTGGCGTATCCATTGTGCCCGGCAAGATCACGTTCGCGGTGAGGCCGGCGTCCTTGTTCTCGAGCGCAACGGTGCGTATCAGCGAGACCATTGCGGCCTTCGACGCGCTGTAAGCTCCAACACCAGCTCCCGGATCTACTGCCGCACGGCTACCGATGGCGATAATGCGCCCGCCCGCAGTTTTCCGCATCACCGGAATTGCAGCCCGCAAGAGATAGAACGTGCAGTTCAGGTTCATGTCCATCATGCGCTGGAACGTGGCGTCATCGGTTTGCGCGACGGACTGGCCGCCCGCGAAACCGCCTACCGTGTGAGCCAGGACATCCAGCCGGCCGAACTTGGAGACTACAAAATCCACCACGGCCTGCGCCCCAGCGGGCGACGAGAGTTCTCCAGGCAGTGCGGTGAATGCTTTGCTGTTGAATTCGGCGGCCTCAATCTTGCGCGACGTGCCAACCACCGTCGCACCTGCGTCCAGCATCGCCTGAGTCACGCTCCGCCCCAGTCCGCCGTTCGCTCCTGTTACCAGTATGACTTTTCCATTCACTCCATCACACTCTATCTCCCGAACGGCCGTCAGATCCGATCCGCTTAGGCTTTTGATTGGCGCAGGTTAAGTTCTGAAGTAGAAACAGACGACTCTCCCATCACCCCTTCGTTGCGCGTTCTTCCCGGGCAGTGAGCCAGTCTAGAAAAAGTTGCAGCCATCCAGAGACCGGAGCTCGATTCGTCGCCCGCATACCAAAACCATGCCCCACGCCTGCATATACGTGGAGTTCCGCCGAAACGCCGGCCCGCTTGAGTGCCAGGTAGAGTTCCGGAAGACCCTGTGCAATATCCGGCCGGTCCTCTTCGCCACAAACCAGAAACGCAGCCGGGGTTTGCTTCGTCAGAACCAAACCCTGCGGAATGCCAGGGTAGAGAAGTGCCTGAAACGCCGGCCTGGAGCTCGCGCGCTCGATAGGATCCGCCGCGGCTGCATTGCCAGCGTCGTACTTGTTGCTGGCGAGCGCCGCGAGTTGGCCACCTGCGGAAAAGCCCATCACTCCGATGCGCTCCGGATCGAGCCGCCATTCCGTTGCGCGGCTTCGTACCAACCGGATGGCGCGCTGAATGTCGGCCAATTCGTTTCCCTCGATGGTGTAGGTCGAATCTTTCGCTCGCGCCAGCCTGTATTTCAACACGAAGGCCGCTACCCCGTGATCGCTCAGCCATTGCGCGACCCGGTAGCCTTCGTGGTCCATCCAAAGTTCGATATGCCCGCCTCCCGGTACCACAATGACGGCGGCTCCGGTGGAGTTTTCCTTCGAGGGAAGGTAGGGAGTAATGGAAGGATGGTGAACGTTGGATACGACATGGTCGCCTTCTTCGCTAATTCGGACGGTCTCCTCGGAGTCCTTGCCTTCCGAACCGGGCGCACCGTTTGGCCACAAGAGGATGGCCTGCAGTTCTGAGGCGGCAAGCGTACCGCACAACACCGCCGCGACAAAGACTCCGTGCAAGATGCGATTGATCATGGGGATGATCGTGGGCATGACTATCGGCAGGTTCGACTAAGGAATTCGGGTACTCGACTGAATTGCCATCTCGCGGGCTGCTCTCAACTGCCCGACCGGATCGCCCGTGGGCAGAAACTCCATCGCGACTGTGCCGCGGTATTTCAGCTCACCAAGCTTGCGAAATATGCTTTCATAATTAATCTCGCCCGTGCCGGGTTGGTGCCGACCCGGAACGTCGGCGATATGCACCAGGGCCACGTGCGCGATGTTCTTCTCCAGCTTGTCAATCAGATTGCCTTCCGCAATCTGCTCGTGGAAGAAATCGTAGAGGAACTCGACTTGCGGATGGTCAACTGCCTTCACGACCTCGAAAGCCTCGCTTGCAGACGTCAAGTAGTACTTCGGATTTTCCAAAGGATCAATCGTTTCCAGCAAAAGCCGGACCGGCTCTCCGGCAATTTTCTTTCCCTCGACCAGCTTAGCCGCGGCCTTCAGGCTGTCGATGCAGCTCTGGTGCTGGGCTCCGCGGCTCAGTCCGGGCACGACATCGCCGGAGAGGAGGATTATGCTTGGGCAGCTCAGTTTCTCCATCGAAACAAGCGCTTCGCGCAAGTCCGCCAGGAGTGCTTCACGGTCGGTTGGGTTGGCGACGCCGTGCTTCAGTCCCGCTGTCGCATCGAAAGAAATGCCAAGTTCTTTGCGTTTCGCGTTGGCTCGCACATAGTCCTCTTCGGACCACTTCTGGTATTCGCCGACGAGTTCCACATTCTTGTAGCCTGCCTCAGCCACCTTCTCCAGCCGTTTTTCAAACGGAAGATCCCTGAACACCGTCCAGAGCATGACGGAAAGTTTGAACGGAACATCCGAGGCGATTGTTTCGGGCACCAACGGGTTTGCCGCTGCCCCGAGAAGCTGCTTGGAAGTGGTCAAAGTTGCAGCCAGGGAGGCGGCCGCACAATTGCGAGCGAAGGATCGTCGATTCATAGATTTGGCCTGCCGACAGATTCTAGCCCATCGGCGGGCTCCCGGTCGTCGGGCCGTTGTGGTATCGCGAAAACGGCGACGGGTACATGCCGTGGCCGGCAGTCCCGCTGCGCCAAGCGCGCGACTGAACCGTCATCCTGCTCAGTGTTGATCGTCCTCTGCGTGCTCCTTAGTCGCTTCCCCAATCTTCACTTCGGTCGCGTGCAGCATGTCGCCCATGGGCATGGCGTGGATCACCACACGGTCCCCAACTTTGATGTCTTTTTGAGTAACGGCTGCTCCGTTCTTCACAAACTTGGTCCCTTCCACGACCGTGACCGTTTTCTCCGCGCCGTCGGCTCCCTTCACGCTGATGGAAGATCCCTCGATTTTGGTGACTGTGCCCATGACGTGTTGCTGGTGCTCGTGAGCCCAGGCCATGGCGGCAAGAAATAGTACTGCGCTGACTGCAAGAGTAGTTCGTTTCACTGTTCGCTCCTAGTGTTTGGATTTCAGTGGTTTTCCGTTCAGAAAATCTTCCTCTTCTTGCTCTTCTTCGTGCTCCGCTGCACTTTTCGGATTGAATTTCTCCATTTCTTTTTCTTCAGATGCGGTTAATTGGGGTAAGTGCCGGATGAAGAGCACCAGCATCCAGGTGTCGTCGTCGTGATCTCCGTCTGCCGGACTTCCCCAGGCCGGCATTCCGGTCATCCGGACACCGTTGCGAATGACGTAGTAGAGTTCTCCGTCGCTCAGAGACTGCGTGTCCGGACCCCGCATGTCTGGGGTCTTCGGATAGAGATTCCTGCCAATCTCCGTCTGACCGCTGCCGTTGTTCGCGTGGCAGGTGGCGCAGTGGTCGGCCCAGTGACTTCGTCCGTGCTCGAGCATTTCGGCGGTTGCGGGCACAGGGTTTTTCAGGTTGCTTGCTCCGGCTGGCATCGCCCAGCGACGCGCTTTTTGGGCCACGAACGCCTCGGCAACACTTGGTTGCTCGCGCGTGCTGAATCCTCTCTGGATGAGGCGAACGCCATAGATGCCGACAGCAACCACGGTCATTGCACCCAGAAAAATCGTGAATTTGCGTTCTGAATTCATCGCAAGGTCGTTAGTAGTGGAACCGATATCGCAACTGCACGGAGATTTCCCGTGGATTGTTCCAGTGGAAACCGCCGAAAGTCTGGCTGTTGTCGAGGTCTACGCGGCGGTTGGCCACGTTCAACGAATTTACCGATGCGGAGAAATGCTCGCCAAAGTCTTTGCCGAGCGAGAGATCGAACGTGGCGTGCCCCGGCAAGTGATCTCCCGGATACGGCTGATCCTGGAAGGCATTACTGAAGCCGGAGCCGTAGTAGACGTTCGTGGATGCCCAAGAGTGCCACGGCAATGTGATGTCCCCGCCAAAGTTGAGCGTGTTCCGTTGGTCGTGGTCAAGCGGACAGAAACCAGGGTCGGGATCGCAGATGTTGGTCGTGAAGTCCGTGAACCCGCCATTGATTGCCCCCGCTGCGGTGGCGATCTGATTCGAGTAGGCGAGATGAACCTGGCCACGGTGGGCAATCCGCGGAGAGCGCAGGGTCAGTTCCCAGCCGCGAACCTTTGCCCGATCAATCGTAAGCGGAAGGCACAAACCCGATCCGATGCAGCCGTGATCGAAGAAATTGTGGGCGTTGGTCTGGAAGTTGTCCGCGTCGAGGATCCAGCCGCGGAAGGGGATTGTGACGCCGAACTGATGCTCTTCGTCGCGCTCTCCCCGTAACGGCAAGAACCCACAGCTACCCGTTATGTTGCATGATGTCTCCAAGGGTCCCCCAACGGTTAGAAGCGGAGCAGCTTGGTAGTACTGTCCGTAGAAAGCCCGGAACGTCCAATTCAGGCGGGGAACATGAAGTGCAGCGCCGAAACGCGGGCTGATGGCATTCTCAGAATTGCCGCCGCTGAAGTGAGTGGGGCGCATCCCGGCGCTCAGGGTAAGCCAGGAGAATGGTTTGAATTTGTCGTCAATGAAAAAGCTTGTCAGGCTGCCGGTAGCAGGATCGCTCTCCGCCAAAGGTGAAGTGCCTGAGCCGTCGTTGTAGATAATCCCGAAGAACTGGCTGTCGTTTTGGTGAAAGCCGTAAAAGCCGGCTTGCAGATCGTTCTTCGCCACGTTGGCGCTGAGACTTACCTGTCCGCCGGCGTAAGTCGAGGTGTGGTGGTCGGTGGTCGCGAGATCAATGTCGGCTGGAGAGCTGTCGTAGTTTGCAGTGTTGCGATGGTAGAAGGGTGAGGCTGTCAGAAGTACCTTGGAATTGAACGTGTGCACCCAAGAGAAATTCACGAGAGCGTCGGCCTCGTGATTTCCATCGCGAAGACCGAGGCTCGGGTATTGGGCCGCGAATCCATTCGCCGCGATATCCGCATTCTCGATGTCGTTAGGGTAGGGATCATACGGGATCTGGTTGTAATCCTTGCGGGCTGACATGACGAGACGCAATTGATCCGAAGGATCAAGGTTGAAGAGCAAGGAACCGAAGCCGCCGTACCCATTGACCGCGTCGTGAATCGGTTTCGCAACCGGCGGCTGCAATCCGAGATCACTGCGGTTACCGTTTACGCTACCGTAGTAGGCAAAGCGCTCCGTATGGCTGCCGAAGCTGAATTGATCATTTGTTTGGTCAAAGTTTCCAGCGCTGAGCACTAGCTCCGCCTCATTGTTGCGCTCAAAGCCGGAGCGCGGAACGATGTTGAACACGCCATAAGTACGGTCGCCCAGTTCCGCGCCGTAGCTGCCGCGACTGGCCTCCAGATAGTCGACGTCCTTGGGATCAAACTGCGGGCCGATATTCGAGGCAATGTTCGTGTTCGGCACTGGCACTCCATCCACGAGCCAGCTCGTTTGATGACCGCCACGGATGTGCAGTTGGTCGTGGGTGACGTAGGCGCCAGGGACGAAATTCGTAATCATTGCCATACTGTTGCTGCGGGATGCTCCGGGCGTTCGTTCGATGTCGAGACGGTTGACCAGGGTTGTCGGCGTGGCTGAATCCGTTGGCACCACCTCAAGATTTTCGGTGACGTCGACCGTTTCCTTAGCGCTGGCAACTCGCAGTTGAAAGTGGACGACCGGTGCGGAGCCAGAAGTGATTTCGACCGTTTGCTCGGTTTGTGCAAACCCGGCACCTGCCACGCTGACGGAGTAGTCGCCGATAGGAACGGCGTTGAAAGAGAACTGGCCTTCGGCGTCCGTATCCGTGGTTTTCTCCCAATCGGAGGTTTTTGCGCGCACCATGACCATGGCGCCCTGGACGGGGCGATGCTGCGGGTCATGCACAATCCCTCGCACCGATCCAAAGATCGTGGCGAAGGCGCTCGAAGCAAAAAGGATAATGGCAACCGCCGGGGCGGCGAAAGTCGTGACAATGCGATTCATGGATTCCTCTTCTGACGCACGCGTATTCACGCGGAAAAACGCTGAACTCGCGTAAAAACGGGCGAATGCTAACAACTCCTGTTGTCGAAACTAACTTTGGGAAAGTAGAAGTTTAGATGGAGGAAGGGGGGCCGCGTTCTGAGTTGCGCAGGACCGGCTGAGAGGCAAAGCCGAAGGAGGTGGGCAGGGAAATCAGACTGGCGTGAGGGAGCTCTGGCGAAGAGAAATCAGAAGGTGCAGCCTGTCCCGCAGATGCTGGAGTCGCGCTCAGGGAGCGACGTGGACAACCCGGCGCAGTGGCTCGAAGCCCGGACTCATGTGCGGATGCCTGCGACATGCCGGCCATGTCCGACATCCCGGACTCACAGTGGTGCTTTCCGTCCCGACGGCAGCAGGCGGGCGTATCGGCATATGCGGCCGCAAAAGCGACCGGAACGACCGAAGAACAACCGATCGTCGACAGCACGAAAATGGCTAGTAAGCGCCGCATTCCTAACGCAACGTAGCACATAGCGGTGGGCTGGGCAAATAAGAAGCGCAAGCTTTGGACTTTCGGGAGGGGTCCGTTGTTTCCGCGCAATCCGCAGATGCCCCAGGGGCCCTAAACCATAAACTCAATGCTTACAGTAAGTTGCAGACACCAGTGCTTGCACACAAACTCATGCAAAGCGGCCAAACCGCCGATAGAGAAGCCGTGGAGGTCTTCCAAATCCCTACCGGCAAGGAGATGGAGAAGCTCGCTAGGGTGGCGCCGCCCAGCCGGTTCTAGAAATCAGTCGAGCCGGTTCTCGAGTCCGTAACGAGCATTTAAGGAGCAATACGTGTCTCCCATCCGTATCCTTGTCGTGGACGATTCGCTGGTTATGCGCAAGGTTGTGTCCGACGCCTTGAACTGCGACCCTGCCTTCGACGTAGTCGGAACCGCAGGGGACGGGCGCATCGCCTTATTGCGGATAGCCACCCTACAGCCCAACGTTGTGGTTCTCGATGTGACCATGCCGGTCATGGGCGGTCTGGAGACGCTCGCGATCCTGAAAAGGGATTACCCAAAGATCCGTGTCGTCATGTTTAGTACGTTGACAGGGCGCGGTGCCGCCGAGACGCTCGACGCGTTGGCGCTGGGAGCTTCCGACTATGCCACGAAGCCCACTCAAAGTGGCAGTCTGGCGATGAGCATCGAAGCCATTCAAAAAGATCTTATTCCGAAGATCAAGGCGATCTGCGGCCTGACAGAGTCGGCCTTTCCAGCCCCGTTTCTGTCGCCCACAGGAGCGCGGGTGTCGGCGAAACGGATCGAAATTGTGGCCATCGGCGCATCCACGGGCGGACCCAACGCTCTTGCGGATCTGATTCCCGAGCTTCCGGCCGACTTTCCCGTGCCGATAGTGATCGTTCAGCACATGCCGGCGATGTTTACGGGCCTCCTGGCCGAGCGTCTGGCTCGGACCGCAAAGATTCCCGTCGCGGAAGGCAAAGCGGGCACTGTTCTGGCGCCGGGTCAAGCCTGGATTGCCCCAGGCAACTTTCACATGACGGTAGCCGGGAACGCGGGCTGGGGAAAAAACTGGCGTTTGGGATTGAACCAGAACGATTCCGAACACTCCTGTCGGCCCGCGGTGGACGTGCTTTTCCGTACCGCAGCAGCGGCAGGGGGAGCTGGCGTTCTCGGCGTGGTTATGACCGGCATGGGCGCAGATGGGGTTCAGGGCGCACGAGAGATTCGCGACGCCGGAGGCGAAGTCATCGTTCAAGACCAGGCCTCTTCGGTGGTATGGGGCATGCCGGGTTCGGTTTGTGCCGCCGGCCAGGCCGACGCAGTCTATCCTCTCAGCGAACTAGCGGCCGAGATCACACGCCGCGTGTTGTACAAGCGCGTGATGCACACCGCAGCCGCCGCAGCGGCTCCAAATCTCGCGAAGTGAGCTCCGCAAGATGACGGCTGCTCCCCAAACCGCAATCTCGCCCATCAAAGCGGAACGCATCGACCCCATCTTTCGACAGATTCGCGATTTGGTCTACAAGACTTCGGGAATCTACCAGCAGGAGGAAAGGCTCTACCTGCTGGCGGAGTCCAGCGGACGGCGCATCAAGCGGCTTGGTCTGCGCAATGCCCGTGAGTACTGGGAACTACTCAACGCTCAGGTCACCCGGGATCGCGAGATGCGTCAGCTTCTCAACGAAGTCACCATCGGAGAAACCTGCGTCTTCCGCAGCCAGCCTCAGCTCGACGCCGTACGCAAGATCATTCTTCCCGAAATCGTCGCCGAAAAAACCAAGCAGCTCACGAAACGGCTGCGCATCTGGAGCGCCGGATGTTCCACGGGCGATGAATCCTACACTCTGGCCATGAACATGATGGAGGAGGCCAACGGCCTTCTGAAGGGCTGGACTATTGAAATCCTCGCTACCGACCTCAATGACCGTTCTATCGAGACCGCGAAGGCGGGCATCTTCGGCGACCACGCCTTGCGCCACACGACGAATTACTACAAATCAAAATACTTCACGCCCATTGACCAGAAGATCGATGACCAGCAGATCAATGACCAGAAGATGTTTCGCGTGCGTCCGGAGGTCAAGAAGCTCATCACTTTCAGCCGCCTCAACCTGCAGGAGGATTCGAAAATGCTCTTCATGAAGGGTATGGACCTGATCTTCTGCTGCAACGTGCTCATCTACTTCGATGGGCCGTCGAAATCGAAAGCCATCAATCATTTCTTCAGCAACTTGAACTTCGGCGGCTATTTCTTTCTGGGCACCTCGGAATCCCTGATGAAGCTCAATGACAACTTCCGCCTCGTGCATTTTCCCGGGGCCATTGGGTACCGGAAACCATCGCCCAAAGGCGGGGACGTGTGAATTGGAGATGAGATGAAAGGTCCGCGTCAATTACTGCAAGAATGCTGCGAAGATGGTCGACCGCAGAGCGGTCTACTCGCTAATCTGGAGAGCAATTGAGACCAGCAAATTTTCAAAAAGAAGATGGAGTTCGATCGCCGGTACGGCCGTAGTCGAGTGCAGGCTGTAGTCGGTCCCGGTGACGACCGTAGGTACCGAGAGCATGCAACCGTCGCCCAAGCCGGGAACCTTGTTCTTGAAGTTGCCGGCTACCATATTGCCGACTTCGCCAAACGCGTCAAACACCTCATCGTCGGCCTCGCTCATTTCCATGGCGAGCATTTTCGAGGCCATGAGCGCGGCTGTTTTCCGACTGCATCGGATACTCAACAGACCGCAGAGCCGGCCAGCGAGGCCCACCATCGCGGTAACTCCCGGTACCTCCTGGTCCGCCTTCGCGGACCTGGTGAGCGAAGAACTCAACATGAGGTCGAACACTTCCCGTGCTGCTTCCTCCAGCAGGGGCGTCCAGCTTGCGGGATCGCCGGAGGCCGCCGATACGGCGCTCGCAGGCGTCATGGTTTCCCCGCAAGGATGGGAAGGATTTGCTCCTTGACCTGCTCCGCCGTGAAGGGTTTGCGGATATAGCCGCGAGCGCCGGCCGAAATCGCCTGTACCACGTGGGCTTCGCTACCTTCGGTCGTGATCATGATCACTGGGACGCCCTTGGCGTTTACTACGGTCGGCAACTGCTTGATGAATTCCAGCCCGTCCATTACGGGCATATTGATGTCGCACAAGATGATGTCGACCAGATTGTCATTGAGGATACCCAGCGCCTCGGCGCCGTTGGCAGCCTCGAGGACCTGCTTGAGGTCCATGCCTGCTTGACGCAGTGAGCGTTCCACAATCTTTCGCATGACCGAAGAGTCGTCCACGATTAATGCGCTGATGCTGTTCATGAGGGGGCTCAATCTCCGCGAGGCGTAAGAATCTCTCCGTGCGCTCTTGCGTCCGCCACTTGGTGTATCGGCAGGACTGCGTCGGGACTTGAGCCTGGAGGAGGCCGGGTCGAGGGCTAGGTTTTGGCGGCCAGAACAGGCAGGATTTGCTCGCGAACCTGTTCCACTGCGAAAGGCTTGCGGATGTAGCCGCTTGCACCGTATGCCAGAGCCTTCACGACTTCCGACTCGCCGCTCTCCGTTGTGACCATGATGATCGGCGCGCCCTTGGCAATTCCGCTGGAACATACTTGTTGGAGAAACTCCAGCCCATTCATTACGGGCATATTGATGTCGCAAAGGATCAAATCGACGCTCTTGACCTTGAGCACGGACAGAGCCTCGAGCCCATCGGATGCCCCCAGGACCTGCTGGATTTGGATTCCAGCTTTGCGGAGAGCATGCTCAATCATCTTGCGCATCACCGAAGAGTCGTCCACGATTAGTACGCGTAGTTCGTCCACAGTCAGACTCCTTTAAACCTTCCGGGTGAGGAAGGGCACAATTTGCTCGCGCACCTGCCGCGTCGTGAAAGGCTTGCGAATATAGCCGCTGGCTCCCGAGGAGAGCGCCGCTATGACCTCCGCTTCGCCGCTTTCCGACGTGATCATGATCACGGGCACGCCGTCGCCGCTACCGACTGGGCGCCGCTTCAAAAACTCCAGTCCATTCATTTCCGGCATGTTGATGTCACAAAGGATCAGATCCAGGGTGTTGTCCCTCAGGACGGCCAGCGCTTCGTTCCCATTGCCGGCTTCAAAGACTTGAGCGATTTCGACGTCGGCCATCCGGAGGGCGCGTTCCACCACCTTCCGCATGGCCGAAGAGTCGTCGACAATCAAAAGGCGAATGCTGCTCATGGGGCGGACACATTTCCCGTGGGAAACAGGGAGGTCTTCATCCCCATTAGGGTTTCCTCAATCATCGGCCTGAAGGCTTGAGTACTTTAGAGACTGCGTGAGAGCCGCGTAAGAACTAAGACTTCGAGGATAAAGTGAGATGACAACGATTCCTTGCCGCGAAGCGGCTCCAGAATAAAGCCCACGGCGTAAGCCGTGGGCCAAAGCGGAAATCCAATCAGCCCCGAAGGGGCGAAAGACCGGTTCTCACGCAATCTCTTCAGGATTTGCTTTGGCTTTTTACGCGGCCAGTTGGGAATCGAATGCGGCTTGGTTTCCCGACCTGTTCGCCGAGTCAGAGCTTGCCTGTTGGCGTATTGCCCCGCCAGCGTTATATCCTCGGCACGTGCCAGCCTCGTCTTTACCGCAGCGGTCGCCCACAGCAGGATTGCTGCTTGGCTTGGTGCTGACGCTTGCGGCGGTGGTCGCGTACTCTGGCTACATCACAGGACAAATTCGGGGACTACGGCAGTTGCAGAGCGACTTGGCGGACCGGAACCGCAAGGACTCCCTGCAGCTCTTGCGCATCCAGAATGATCTGAACTCGTTGGCGCTAGCCATGCGCGATATGCTCGACGCGGACGAACCATATCCTTTGGCGGCATGGTCGGCTCAGTTTGAACGCATTCATGGCGATTTGGACGACGCCTTGCGCCGGGAAGAGTCGGTAGCTGTGGTCGAGAGTTCTTTGGAGCAGCGGGCCTTCTTGCGCAGTTCTCTGACTCAGTTTTGGGATGCCACCGAGCGCACGTTTGCGCTGGCGCGCAGCGGCAAGGAAAAAGACGCCCGGGAGGAAATACGGCTTTCCTTGCAGGCGCGTTTGGCAGGCTTGAATACGGCTGTTGCGCGCCTATTAGTCCAAAATAACGAAACGGAAGAACAGGCTGGAGCGCGGGTGGGAGCAATTTATGATCGCGTGCAGAATCGCGTCTATTTGTTTTTGACGGCTACCCTATTCGCAATTTTGCTAACGAGCCTCTACGTGATTAGCGCCAATCGTCGTTTGTTCGAACAATTGACAGAGATTTCCCGCCAACGGAGGGAGTTGGCGCAGAAATTGATTTCAACCCAGGAGTCGACACTCCTCCATATTTCGCGGGAATTGCACGACGAGTTCGGGCAGGTGCTGACGGCAATGGGATCCATGCTGAAGCGGGCCGGGAACCACGCGCCGGAAGGCTCGTCGTTGCGCGCCGATTTGCAGGAAGTATCGGAGATTGCCCAGTCGTCGCTCAATAACGTGCGCGGACTGTCCCAGGCGCTGCACCCGGTAATGTTGGAAGAAGCGGGCCTCGAAAAGACGATTGAGTGGTATCTGCCAGTCCTCCAGCGTCAAACTGGAATTTCGATTTCCTACGCAAAAACCGGGAGGGTCTTTGCCATAGACAGCAGCGCGAGTGTCCACATTTATCGCATACTGCAGGAAGCCTTGAATAATGTGGTCAGGCATTCCGGAGCGCGCGAGGCTTGGGTGCGACTGCGCTTCTTGCCGGCGAGACTGCAGCTGGAAGTCGAGGATCATGGCAAAGGATTCGCACCTCAGGTTGGACAGCACGGCATCGGCCTGGTGGCGATGCGGGAGCGCGCGGGCTTGCTAGGGGGCACGCTCACCATTGAGAATCTGGTGGGAGGCGGAACGCTTGCACGACTGGATGTTCCACAGAACTAACAGGAGCCCATGGCTGACAACATCGTGAACAAAATTACCGTTCTGTTGGTGGACGATCATAGCCTGGTGCGGCGCGGTTTCCGTCGCATTCTCGAAGACGAGTCCGACCTCGCGGTCGTCGGCGAAGCCGGTGACGGCGCTGAAGCGGTCCGAGTTGCCAAGGACCTTCATCCGCAGGTGATCGTGATGGATTGCGCTTTGCCGAACATGAACGGATTGGACGCAACCCGGAAGATTCTTGCGGCCAATCCCGCTACGGCGGTGTTAATGCTGAGCATGCACTCGGAGGAAACCTGGGTCCATCAGGCCCTGGACGCTGGCGCTCGCGGCTATTTGTTGAAGAGCGTTGTCGATATGGAACTGGTCATGGCGATCCGGCGCGTCGCCCGAGGAGAAATCGTACTCGATCCGCAAGTGGCGAAGACGGCCACGCTGAAAGGGGAGAGTTCGTCCGCGCTGACGGCTCGGGAACTGGAAGTGCTGCAATTGATCGTCGACGGTCAGTCAAATAAGGAAATCGCGGCCAAGTTGGGTCTGAGTGCGAACACGGTTGCTGTCCACCGCGCCAATATCATGGACGCGCTGGGAATTCATAAGACCGCCGAACTCGTGGTCTATGCCATCCGTAATGGACTGGTTAACATTCCATGAACCGGCGCCATTTCCTCGGCGGAGCAGCAGCATTCGCATCGGCTACTTTCTTGGACAAGAATGCTCTTGGGGCCCCAGCGCCTGCGCCCGGGTTTCGTTTCGCCGACGTGACCGACGCTGCGGGAATCCGTTTCCATCACAACAGCGGAGCTTACGGCGGCAAATTGTTGCCCGAAACACTCGGCTCGGGCTGCGCTTTTCTCGACTACGACGCCGACGGATGGCAGGACATTCTGCTGGTCAATGGAATGGACTGGCCAAATCATAAGAAGCAACATTCCACTCTCCAGCTTTATCGCAATAATCGGGACGGCACGTTTACCGACGTCACGCGACGCGCTGGCCTCGATTTGGAAATGTACGGGATGGGCGTGGCCGTGGGCGATTTCAACAATGATGGGTTCCCCGACATTCTGATCACCTGCGTGGGACAGAACCGTCTCTTCAAGAACACGGGTAAGGGCACCTTTGTCGATGAGACTCAACGCAGCGGCCTCGGCAATCGCCTCGGTTTCAGCACCTCTGCTCTTTGGTTTGACTACGATCGCGACGGGCACCTCGATCTATTTGTGTGCAACTACACCAAGTGGTCTCCAGAGCATGATGTATTTTGTAGCCTGGACGGGAAACATAAGTCCTATTGCACGCCGGAAGCGTACCAGGGCAAGACATGCTGGCTCTTTCACAATCGCGGAAACGGAACGTTCGAGGAAGTTACGGCCAATAGCGGCGTCTTCGACAGCAGTTCGAAGTCGCTAGGAGTTGCGCTGTTCGATTACGACCAGGATGGTTGGCCCGATCTCCTGATCGCCAATGATACGCAGCCCAACAAGCTCTATCGCAATCAGCGCAACGGCACGTTTAAGGATGTGGCAGTGGAAGCGGGGCTTGCATTCAGCAACGAAGGCAAAGCGCGAGCCGGCATGGGCGTGGACATTGGGGACTTCGAGAATTCCGGGATTTCCGGAATTGCGATCACCAATTTCGACAATGAGATGATCGGCCTTTATCGCGCGGCGGGGAGGGGCGCCTACGAAGACATCGCGATGCCCGCCGGTGTCGGACTTCCGTCGAAGGCCACGTTGGGATTCGGCTGCACATTTTTCGATGCGGACCTCGATGGCTTCCTCGACCTGGCGGTGGTGAACGGCCATATCGACGAAACTGTACGCAACATACGAGGCAATGTGGGTTACGCGCAACCACCGCAGCTCTTCCTGAATGACGGCAAACACATGTTTCGTGACGTAGCGAATGACCTGGGCGAGGGCTTTCGTTCACCAAAAGTCGGTCGGGGCCTAGCCTTTGGGGACTTCGACCGTGACGGCGATCTCGACTTGTTGATGACGACCAACAACGGCCCAGCCTATCTCTACCGCAACAATCAGCTTGCGGGCAACCGCAGCATCCGCTTCCATCTCACGGGCACGCAGTCGAATCGCGATGCCGTTGGGGCCTCCGTGCGGATTGAGCACGGTGGCGTGACCCAGTCGCGGCTGGTCAAGGGCGGGTCGAGCTATCTCTCCCAGTCCGAGTTGCCGGTGACGTTTGGGGTGGGCAAGCTGGACAAGATTGCGCGCGCCATTGTTCAGTGGCCGAGCGGTCGGACGGAAGAGTTCAAAGATTTGGCCACGGGACGGGCTTACGATTGTGTTGAGGGGAAGGGTATCACGACCAAGGCGACTGGCTTCTGAAAGCGCGCTAGTGGTTTTGCACTATTGTGTGGCTTTCTACCCGGGACTACATTTCCGTCAGTCTCATTGGTCCTTACTGGGGTGGTGGTGTAAAGCCATCCAGAAGGCCTCCTGATCGCGCTGTTGCTTAAGAAACTCGACCTTGTTGGTTACGGAGATTGCCATGACTCGCGCTTGCAAACTGGCTATTTTTGTTGCACTGTTCGGGCTGTTGACCCTTGCGTTCGGCGATGAAGCCACAAAGAAGCCTGCGGCGGAGAAGGCCGTAACGGTGAAAGGCTATGTGCTTGATTCCGCGTGCGCTTTTACTAAAGGGCTCAAGAAGCCGATTAGCGCAGACTGCGCGACGGCGTGCGCCAAGGCCGGATCACCGCTTGTGATTCTCACTCCAGCGGGCGAAATTTACTGGCCGATCTCCGGCGATACACCTTCGACCGAGCAGAATAGCAAGCTCCTGCCTTTTGCCGGCCAAAAGGTGACGGCCTCGGGGAAGGTTTTCAAACGCGGCGGGTCGGAGGCGATGGTGATTGACCACGTTGAGGCGCAGGTGGCGGCAAAGTAACTGTGTCGACCCAGGCTGGGCGCCTTGGCGACGAGGTCAAGTCCGGCTAGCCAACCGGGCGCCGAGGGACACTGGTTTTCTTGGGATCAAGTATGAATTCGTCAGGGGAGCGGAGGCCGCTCCCGGGCCGCAAACTTTCTTTGCTCGTTCTGGGACTGTTTGTTTCGGCGGCGTATCTCTACGCCTTTCCGCAAGCCAATCTGATTTATCCCGCAGTGGTCTTACTGCACGCCTTTGGGGGCGTGGTGGCCATTCTGCTTCTGTTGCCTTGGATGCTACGGAACTTCCGCCAACAATCCTGGGCAGCGAGGCTAGCCTGGCTGGCGCTACTGGCGGGTGGTGTTCCAGGCCTGGTATTGCTGAAGATCGGGACCCCGCATTCGAATTATCAGTGGCTGAATTGGCACATGGGCGTGTCGGTGCTCGCGGGCGCGCTGCTGCTCAACGTTTCGGCGGCGCGGCGCGGTTGGCTCGCGGCAGGAGTCTTGCCGCGAATCGCTCGGATCGCGGCGTGTCTTATGTTGCTGGCTGGATTGAGCGCGCTGGCGAACTACTGCCGTCATACCCAATGGAGCAGTCGGGCGCGCATTCAGAACCCGCATATGCCGACCGCCACGATGGACGAGGAAGGCGACGGCGCTTCGGGTCCATTCTTCCCCAGCTCCGCGCAGGTTGTGGGGGGCGGCAAGATTCCCAGTAAGTACTTCATGGAATCCGAAGTTTGTGAGCGATGCCATAAGGGTATTTACGAACAGTGGAAGGGATCAGCACACCACTTTTCGTCCTTCAACAACCAGTGGTATCGCAAGAGCATCGAGTACATGCAAGACGTGGCGGGGACCAAGCCCTCGAAGTGGTGTGGCGGCTGCCATGATCCGGCTGTCCTGTACAGCGGCTTGATGGACACGCCGATCAAGCAAATCGTGCATCGTCCCGAGGCGCAAGCTGGGCTCGGGTGCATGATGTGCCACTCCATTGTGCAAGTGAAGAGCACCATGGGGCAGGGAGATTTCTTGCTTGAGTATCCCAAGTTGCATGAGTTGGCTTCGAGTCCCAATCCGGCCATGCGGTGGCTGCATGATTTTATTGTCGATCTGAATCCGGAGCCACATCGGCGAATCTTTCTGAAACCGTTCATGCGGAACCAGACTGCGGAGTTTTGTTCGGCTTGCCACAAAGTGCATTTGGATAAGCCGGTGAACCATTACCGCTGGATTCGCGGGTTCAATGAATACGACAACTGGCAGGCAAGCGGAGTTTCCGGCCAAGGTGCGCGGTCGTTCTACTATCCGGCCAAACCGCAGCAGTGCGCAGACTGCCACATGCCCCTCGAGTCTTCTGAAGAACGCGGAAATGTAAACGGTTTCGTGCATTCGCATCGTTTTCCCGCGGCGAATACCGCGTTGCCGACGGCGAATGAAGATTCAGACCAATTACAGGCGACGGAAGAGTTTCTAAAAAACAAGAATTTGACGGTCGATATTTTTGCGGTTTCTCCGGCGCGGGCGACGGATCAGCGTGTCTCCGCGCAAGCGGACCTGAATACGACGTTTGCGGTCGGTGAGGAAGCGGAAGTCAAAACCACCGCGAACGCAGCGGGAGAGGCTGCACCCGTGACAGCGCCGTTGAATCGCGTGCTGCCTGCGCTGCGGCGCGGAGATGATGTCCGCGTGGATGTGGTGGTGCGGACGAAGAAGGTTGGTCACTTTTTCCCCGGGGGAACCGTTGACGCCTACGACACCTGGCTGGAATTAAAAGGGACCGACGACAAAGGCCAGACAGTGTTCTGGAGCGGGATGGTGGAAGACAACGGCAAAGGCCCGGTAGAGAAAGGCGCGCACTTTTATCGCTCGCTGCAAATTGACGGGCACGGAAATCCGATCAACAAACGCAACGCATGAGCGACCCGATCGGTAGTCTACGTGCGCCTGATTCCGCCCGGAGCAGCGGATACGGTGCATTACCGGATGCATGTGCCGGAGAATGCCGGGTCGAACATTACGCTGCATGCGCGGTTGCTGTACCGGAAGTTCGCCTGGTGGAACACACAATTTTCTTTCGCAGGCGAGCCGGATCCGGAACAGCCTCAGCCCGGAGTGGACGCGGATGACCGGAAATTCAACTTCCATGGGTCGCTAAAGGGAGTGTCTGCGAAGCACGAAGAAATTACAGATGTGCCCATCGAGACCGTAGCGGAAAACGAAGTAACTTTGCCCGTGACCGGCCACGGCAGCGCGCCGTTGCAACAGAAAACCGAGCTTCACGCGGAAGATTGGCAACGCTGGAACGACTACGGGATCGGGCTATTTCTGCAAGGCGATTTAAAAGCAGCGCAGGCCGCGTTCCAGAAAGTGACTGAGCTTGATGCGAAGAATCCAGATGGCTGGGTGAACCTCGGGCGCGTAGCCGTGCAGGAAGGCGATATGGAACGGGCCCGCGGCGTCTTAGAGAAGGCTTTAGCGTTGAAGCCCGATCTGGCGCGGGCAAATTTCTTTTACGCCAAGGTTTTGCGCAACGACGGGAAGTATGACGACGCAGTTAGTCGGCTGCGCGTGGTAGTGGCTCAGTATCCCCGGGACCGTGTAGCACTGAATGATCTGGGGCGAATATTGTTCTTGCAGCGCAAATATCAGGATGCGGTGCAGCAACTCCAGGCCGTGCTGGCGATCGATCCCGAAGACCTGCAGGCCCAGTACAACCTGATGCTCTGTTACAGCGGCTTGGGTGATCCTACGCAGGCGCATGAGCATGAAGTGCGGTATCTGCGATTTAAGGCGGATGAGTCTGCCCAGGCGATTACCGGGAACTATCGCCTCCTGCATCCCGAGGACAACAACGAGCGGCAAGCGATCCACGAACACGTTTCCGTGAAGTTGCCGGTGGGTGCCTCCGCGAAAGTTTCGCAGAAATATGCCAGGCGGCAGAATGCAGTGCCCAAAGCTGCCAGACCAAAATATACGAAGCTCCAATACGCGAAACCGGGAGTTGGGAACTAGATGCGCAAGCTGATGGCCGCAGCAGTTCTTTTTGCAGGATGCGTTCCTGCCTTTTCTCAAATCCAGTTTCGCGACATAACGGCTCAAGCGGGCTTGCGGTTCACGCACAACAACGCTGCGTTCGGGAAGAAGTATTTACCGGAGACGATGGGACCTGGGTGCGCATTTATTGATTACGACGGCGACGGGTACCCCGATATTCTGTTGGTGAACGGCGAGGACTGGCAGGGACACAAGCGTACAACGTCCACGTTGAAGCTCTATCACAACAACCACGACGGCACGTTTACGGACGTGACGGCAAAGGCGGGTTTGGCCGTATCGCTGTTCGGCTTGGGCGTTGCGGTGGGAGACTACGACAACGATGGGCACGACGACATTTTTGTCTCCGCGCTCGGGCAGAGCCGCTTGTTCCATAACAACGGTAATGGAACGTTCACTGATGTCACTAAGGCGGCGGGGCTATGGGGGCCGAACGAGTTTTCCACCAGCGCCGCGTGGGTAGATTACGACCGCGATGGAAAACTTGATCTCGTAGTAGCGAACTACGTGCAGTGGTCGATCGATGGCGACCTTCGCTGCACGTTGGATGGCACGCATAAGTCCTACTGCACGCCAGAGTCGTATAAGGGCACCTCGGCGCGGCTCTGGCACAACCGGGGTGGCGGCAAGTTTGAAGATGCTACCCAGAAAGCCGGATTATACGACCCGACGTCGAAGAGTCTGGGCATCGCAGTCCTTGACTACAACGGCGACGGTTTGCCGGATATTTTTCTCGCCAACGACACGCAGCCCAACAAGCTTTACCTCAATCGTGGCAACGGAACGTTCGAAGAAAAGGCAGTTGCTTCGGGAGTGGCGTTCAGCGAAGACGGAATCGCGCGGGCCGGCATGGGTGTCGACGCGGGGGACTACGACCGGAGCGGTCATCCCAGTCTTATCATCAGTAACTTTGCCAACCAGATGCTGTCGCTCTATCACAATGAAGGTAACGGGTTGTTTGTCGATGAAGCTCCACGTTCCGAAGTTGGCAGAAATACTTTGGTCACACTGGGCTTCGCCTGCTTTTTCTTCGACTACGACAACGACGGATGGCCCGACATCTTCATCGCCGATGGCCACATCGAAAACGAAGTCGAACGCGTGCAGAAACGCGTGAAGTATGCCGAGCCGCCGCATCTGTTTCGCAATCTTGGAGGCGGAAAGTTTCAGGAAGTTACAGAAGCTTTGGGCGCCGCGTTCGCCGCGCCCCGCGTGGGTCGTGGTGCGGCTTACGCCGACATTGACAATGACGGTGCGCTCGATTTGCTGCTGACGACCAACGGCGGTCCAGCGTATCTTTTCCGCAGCACGGGCGTCACCAACCACAGCCTGCGGGTGAAACTCGTGGGGACAAAGTCCAATCGCGACGGGATCGGTGCGGTAGTTCGCATTACAGCCGGGAACGACAAGCAGAACACCCAGTCGCAGATGCTGCGCAGCGGCTCCAGCTATCTCTCGCAAAGTGAGCTGGTTCTTACGTTTGGCTTAGGATCACGGACGCAGGCAGAAGCCCTCGAAATTCAATGGCCGAGCGGACAGGTCGACAAGCTAGCGAACGTACCCGGCGACCAAACCGTCATCGTGCAAGAGGCCAAGGGGATCGTTGGATCGCGGGGCTACGGGAAAGGGAAGTAAGAAGGTTGCCACTCAGGGTCGGGTTGTCTTGGGATCGTGAATCGAGACAACCTCGTAATGCGCTGACTTGGCATCATGCCGCGACAAGTACTTTCGGCGCTCTTCGGGGATGACCGCTGTTTCATGATCCGGCCCGGTGAGAGCACGGATGGCCTCGATCGAATCCCAGAGCATGATGGTAATGAACTCGACTTCGGCCCCGGCTTCCCGGCGAAGCAGGTAGCTGCGGTTGTAGCCTGCGACCTGGCTGATGCCGGGAAGCAATTCAGGCTTGAGCATGGCCTCGTAGGCGTCTGCATTCTCGGGCTTGGTGTAACCGTGCCAGACTCTGGCGATCACGGAGTCTCCTCATCCATTTACGATCGGACGCAAGTTAGACCTTAACGGGTTCCTCCGCCGCGGCGAAGTGCGAATCCACGTAGTTGTCGAGGATCTTGATGAACTCGGCCACGATCGCGTCTCCACGCAGGGTCGTGAACAGCCGGCCATCGACGTAGACCGGGGCTTTGGGTTCTTCAAACGTTCCAGGAAGTGAAATCCCGATGTTCGAGTGCTTGGATTCGCCTGGGCCGTTGACCACGCAGCCCATCACCGCGACTTTCATCTCTTCGACGCCCACGTACTGGCCTTTCCAGGTCGGCATCTGCTCGCGCAAGTAGCTCTGAATTTGCTGCGCCATTTCTTGGAAGAAGACACTGGTTGTCCTCCCGCAACCGGGGCACGCGGTAACCTGTGGCAGGAAGCTGCGAATACCGAGCGACTGCAGAATCTGCTGTCCGCAGAGAACTTCCTCGCTGCGGTCGCCGTTCGGTGCCGGTGTGAGGGAGACGCGGATGGTATCGCCGATACCTTCCTGCAGAACCACGCTCAAAGCCGCCGTCGAAGCGACCACGCCTTTCATTCCCATGCCCGCTTCGGTCAGCCCGGGATGCAGGGGATACTCGCAGCGCGAAGCCAGCTCGCGATAGACATCAATCAAATCCTGCACGCCACTCACTTTCGCGCTCAGAATAATCTGATCGGGCCGCATACCGTACTTCTCGGCGAGCTCTGCCGACTTCAGCGCGCTCACGACCATGGCTTCCATCATCACGTCGCGAGCTTCCTTCGGTTCTTCGAGGCGGGAGTTGTCGTCCATCATCTTCGTCAGCAGTGCCTGGTCCAGCGATCCCCAGTTCACGCCTATGCGTACCGGTTTCTGATTCTCCACCGCCACTTCGATCATGGCGCCAAAGTTGTTGTCGTCCTTGCGCCCAATGCTGACGTTCCCGGGATTGATGCGGTATTTGGCCAGCGCCCGCGCGCAGGCCGGATACTTCTTGAGCAGCAAATGCCCGTTGTAATGGAAATCGCCGATTATGGGCACGTGAACGCCGAGCTTTTCCAGGCCTTCGCGAATGTATGGGAGAGCCGCCGCGGCATCGTCGTTGTTGACCGTGACGCGAACCAACTCCGAACCGGCGCGAGCCAGGGCTGTCACCTGCTGGATGGTGCCGGGAATATCGGCAGTATCCGTGTTCGTCATCGATTGCACCGCAATTGGTGCATCGCTGCCAATCCGCACCCCGCCTACGTTGGCGGTATGAGTCTTTCTGCGCTGGAAGATAGCCATGGAACTACAAGTTTATCACGCGAAAATGGCCGTCTGGGCTGCTGGAGGCGCTAAGGCAGGACGGCCGGGGGCGGTCACTTCCCGCGCGACCCTTACGGTAGCTTGCCCGAGCTAAAGACCTTCGTGACGTCATTGAAAATCACGACCGAAGCAAATAGCACAAGGAAGACAAACGCGGTCTGGTAAATCCGTTCTTTCACCACCAAGCTGATATCGCGGCGCATCAAGCCTTCCAGGAGGAGCAACAGAATCACGCCGCCATCCATGATCGGAATGGGAAGCAGGTTGAAGATCCCCAGGTTCAAGCTGATCATCGTCACGAGCCGAACCAACCTGAACCAGTTCTTCTCCTGCAGACCTTCCTCGACCGCGTCGCCTGCTGCCTGGCCAATGCCGATCGGGCCGGAGATCTGCTTGATGGAAGCTTTCCCTCTCACGAGCTTCTGCAGTAGTTCCCCCAACATGAGCGAGTTCTCGCGATTTTCGCCAAGCGACGCTCTCCAGGCTTCTCCGATCGGAAGCTGTTCCACCTTTGTCCGCTCTGAGCCCACGCCGATCCGGTAATAAGCCTCGGTCTCGCCTTCTGATTTGTCGAGAGCCGGCACAACAGTGAAGTTCATTTCTTTCCCGCGACGCAGAACCGTCAGAGCCACCGGCTTGCCCTTGCCGTCCTGCAGATGTTCGAACAGGGCTGGCAGGGCGGTCATCGCCACTCCGTCCGCTCGGGTAATTACGTCGCCCAACTGGATCCCGGCCTTGCCGGCGGGTTTGTCCTTTCCAAGCGTGGTCACTTCCACCGGTTCCTGCGGCCACCAGCCCGCTGAACCGTAGCGGTCTACCCCGGCGGCGTCAGGGACAACGGTGAAATCCTGCGTCTTGCCGCCGCGCTGCACTTGCAGATGCAGGGGTTGGCCGGGGCTAAGAGCGGCTTTGTACAGGGCTTGCTTCCACTTCGGATTCGCAACGCCATCAATGCTTGTAATCAAGTCACCGGGCTGAATGCCGACCTTGGCCGCAGGACTGCCATCCTTAACCCATCCGATGGTTGCGGGATCGTCCCAATAAGCCGGTTGCTCGAAATGAAATACATATAGGCCGGTAAGCAGCCCCACCGCCAGCGCTACGTTCATGAATGGCCCGGCAATCGCGATCAGGAAGCGATGCCAGCGCGGATGAGACATGAACTCGCCGGGGTCGCCAGTCGCTGGCTCCATTGGGTTTTCGCCGCTCATTTTCACGTAGCCGCCCAGAGGAATGGCGCTGATGCGATAGTCCGTATCGCCTTTGCGGAAGCCGAGGAGACGGGGTCCGAAGCCGACGGAAAACACTTCCACCCGAACGCCCAACAGCTTGGCGGCGGCGTAGTGGCCCCATTCGTGGACCACGATCATGATTCCCAGCACGACTAGAAACGAAAGCGGGTAAAGAATAAAAGACGGCATAATTTGATCCTGCTGCTTAGATGCAACTTAACTGGCAATGGCTCGGTGTGTTAGTCCATTGGCAATTTTTCGCGCCTCGGCGTCCACCGCTAGGACTTGAGATATAGACTCCATCGGTTTCGCCGGTGTTTCCTTGAGTACGTCCGCAATCACTTTTGGGATTTCGGAGAAGGCAATTTGACCTTCCAGGAACGCCGCAACCGCTACCTCGTCGGCGGCGTTCAAGGCCACCGTTTTGCCGCCGCCCGCCTCTACGGCTTCGTAGGCTAAAGCCAGACAAGGAAATTTCCTCATATCCGGGGGTTCGAAGTCTAGGTGACGGAGGTTCGATACCGGATACTTTAGGTCACTGGGAATGCGGTCGGGATACGTCAGGGCATACAAAATGGGCAGCCGCATGTCGGTTATGGAGAACTGCGCGAGAAACGTACCGTCGACGAACTCGACCATTGAGTGGATCGTGGACTGAGGGTGCACAATCACGCCCACCTGGCTGGGCGGCAGGTTGAACAGGCGGCAGGCTTCGATCACTTCGAAGCCCTTGTTCATCAGGGTGGCGGAATCGATGGTAATGCGGCGTCCCATTTTCCACGTGGGATGGTTGAGCGCTTGCTCGACGGTGATTTTCGCAAACTCGGATGCCGGAGTCTTGAGAAACGGTCCGCCCGAGGCGGTCAGCCAGATACGTTCAACTTCGCTCATCCGTCCGCCGCGCAGGCACTGATGGACGGCATTGTGTTCGCTGTCGATGGGTAGCAGCGGCTTGTCCTGGCGTCGAGCTTCTGTGGTGATGAGTTCTCCGGCGGCGACCAGGCATTCCTTATTGGCTAGGCCGACCGATTTCCCAGCGCACACGGCCTCGTAGGTAGCTTCAAGACCAGCGACGCCAACGATGGCGCTGACCACGAAGTTTGCCTCCGTTAGAGTGGCGACACGAACGGTGCCGGCGGAACCAAAGACGACTTCAATCTCCCCGAGATCCGCCTGTATCAGGCGAGTGCGCAGAGCCGCAGCGTCCGCTTCCTTTGCCATGGAGACGACACGAGGCTTCCAGGTCTTGGCCTGGTCGAAAGCGGCGTCCAGATTGCTCCCCGCTGCCAACGAAACCACTTGAAAGCGGTCCGGAAACGACTCGACGACGCTCAGGGTGCTGCGTCCAATGGAGCCAGTGGAGCCGAGAATGGCGATTCGCTTCATGAGCGGAAGATTGCGGGCCTACGACAGTCTATCCATTGTAAGCGAAGACCCCTCGAATGGAGACACGGGAGTTCTCGCCGCAAGTTCCACGGAAGGTTACGGCAGACCGTGCCACAAAGGATAGATCCACAGGACCGGAATCGCGAAGAGCATCGCATCGATCCGGTCGAGCATGCCGCCGTGACCGGGCAGGATCGATCCCGAATCTTTTACATCGGCGCCGCGCTTGATCGCGGATTCCACAAGATCGCCGAGTTGGGCGGCGATGTTCAGCGCGATGCAGAGAAGAACGACGTGCCACGTTTCCGACTCGTGAGTCCACGAACCAGACCGCATCCATAACTGACGTTCAAGAAGGCGATGCCCGAGCAGGAACTGGCTGATCGGCACCGAATAGTGAAACAACACTGTTCCGAAACCTATACTTGCGACGAGGGAGGCGACCGCACCTTCCCAAGTCTTTTTTGGGCTTATCCGCGGCGACATCTTGCGCTTGCCGATGGACTTCCCAACGAAGTAGGCGAAGATATCGCCGGACCATACCACCGTCATGAGGAAGATGAGCATGAATGCGCCCGTCGAGGTCATGCGCAGGCTGACAAGCATTGCCATGGGAATCGCAATGTAGGCGAAGGCAAAGGCAGAGGCTGCTGCGGCGGGATACATCGAACTGAGGCTTTCCCGCTTCATGCCAAGGGTCAAAAAAACAAAGGGTGCTAAAGCGGCAAGGAACAGGGTGGCGATGCCGAGATCGAGTACTCGGAAGTCGAACTTTCCTGGTGCGCGGTTGCTAACGAACGCGACACAAGCAAAGAAAACACCGACGAATATGTAGGTCGCCGTCGTGAATGGCTCCACACCATAGTGCGGGGTCAATGCCAGAAATTCGCGAATCGCCAGCAACGCCACAATTCCCGCCACAATCGCGATCACAGCTGTCGGCGCCCGCAGGATCAGCAACAAGACCAGCGGGATCAAAACCAGCGCAGTGATGATGCGTTGAATCACTGGCTCAGCGGTGCGCCGCTTTGCGCGGTGCAGGGGCGTGGTGGGAGGCGTCGTGAGCAGCTTCAAGGACGCGGTCTTCATTCAACCCGCCGTAGCGCCGCTCGCGCTTCTGGTACTCGACAATGGCTTCGAGCAAATGCGTTCCCCGAAAGTCCGGCCATAGGGTCGAAGTCACATAGATCTCGGCATACGCGCACTGCCACAGTAGAAAATTACTCAGCCGCATCTCGCCGCTGGTGCGAATGAGAAGATCCGGGTCCGGCAAGTGCCGCGTATACAGATGCTGCGCCACGGCTTCTTCGTCTACACGCAGATGCGAAAGTCCGCCATTCCGTGCCGCTGCATCGGCCATGGAGCGAAACGCATCCACGATCTCGCTACGCGCGCTGTAATTCAACGCCAGGGTCAGCACGAGGCCGGTATTCTTCGCCGTCTCTTCGCGGGCCCATTCCATGCGCTCGTTGACGTCCGCCGGAAGTTCGTGCCGCCGCCCAATATATTCCAGGCGAACGTTATTCTTGTTTAGCGTAGGAACTTCTTGTTTCAAAAACCGGCTGAGCAGCTTCATCAAAAACCCTACTTCGGTTTTGGGCCGCTTCTTCCAGTTCTCTTCAGAAAAGGCGTAGAGCGTGAGCCAGGGCACCCCGATGCGCGCAGCCGTCTCTACCGTGGAACGCACGGATTCCACACCGGCGCGGTGCCCGGCTACGCGCGGCATATGCCGTCGGCGCGCCCAGCGTCCGTTGCCGTCCATGATGATGGCGATGTGTCTTGGGAGCCGCGCCGGATCGAGCTGCAAAAAAATCGCCGCTTCCTTGCGGTCGAGGCCGGC
>Ga0137403_10001782_pt1 | contig 26875 bp, 19 predicted proteins | sample CZOMad2_1_16fung_FD_122057 | JGI IMG/M metagenome (GOLD analysis project Ga0137403, IMG submission 122057) | Vadose zone soil fungal communities from Angelo Coast Range Reserve, California, USA - CZOMad2_1_16fungal (Hybrid Assembly) | ecosystem: Environmental > Terrestrial > Soil > Vadose zone... | reverse complement strand
CGGTGCTGGAGGTGTGCTTCGGCTGGAACGCATGGCTGACGCTTCCCGCAGCGCTCGCGCTCGGCGCCGCGGCGGGCGCGTTGATCGGCGCGCTCTCGTTCCGCTACGGGCTGCGCGGCTCGTACTTCGCGCTGGTGACGCTCGCCTTCGCCGAAGTGTTTCGCGTGCTCGCCAACAACGTGCAGTTCACCGGCGCGGGCGTGGGCCTGATGGTCAAGCTCGCGCCCGGCGCGGAGAATTTCCAGGTTGTCACCAGTGACGGATCGCTCGTCGCCGGGCCGGACAGCAATACGCCGCAAGGAACCGAGGAGTTTTTCAATCAGTACCGTGACGATCTGGTTTACAACCGCGGAAGCCACACCATTCGATTCGGGGGAGGCGTTACCTACCGGCAGCTCAGCGTCTTTAACTTCGCGGTCGGGTTCCCACGGATTACTGTGAACGCGCCCGCACAGCCCAACCTCGCGGACCTTCTCAATGCCACCATCGTTTCCATAGTGGTCGGTAACAAGAAGGGCATCCGCCTTCCGGCCACGCCCGACCCACATCCCCATGCCGTCGTCCCCCCTGGGCCGGCCGCCCGCGCGGGGCACCCGGACACCCGATATTTAGAGACCTCCCGCCCAAGTCATACCGTATTTAGGGGTGGAGTATACGGGCGCCCCCACCGCCTGTCAATCCGATATCCGGCCGGTATCCGCTCACCCGCCCTTTCGCGAGTGCTCCCAGATCATGCGCAGGCCTTCCAGGCGCAGGTCCGGGTTCACCACCTGGATGGAGCGCGCCAGCTCCCGCATCTGCGCGGCGAGCCCGCCCGTCCCGATGACCTTCACGTCGCCGCCGAGCTCGCGGCGCATGCGCTCGATGAGCCCGTCGACGAGACCCGCATAGCCCAGCACCACGCCGGACTGGATATTGGTGGCGGTGTTGCGCCCCACCGCGGTGGCGGGCGCCACCAGCTCCACCCGGGACAGGCGCGCGGCGCGCGCGATGAGGGCGTCCGCCGCCGTGACCAGCCCCGGCGCGATGGCTCCCCCCGCGAAGGCGCCGCGCGCGTTCACGCAGTCGAAGTTGGTGGCGGTGCCGAAGTCCACCACGATGAGGGGCGGCCCGTACAAGGCGGCGGCGGCGACCGCATTGCAGACGCGGTCCGCTCCCACCTCGAGAGGATTGTCGACGTCGAAGGCAATGGGCGCGTTGACGCCCGGCAGCACCGAGAACGGCGCCACGCCGAAGTATGCATCGCACATCCACTCGAGCGTCCGCTGCACGGGAGGCACCACGTTGGAGATGGCTACCGCGGTAACGGCCTTGGGCTCGAGGGCACGTGAGCGCAGCAGCGTGTGGATGAAGACGCCGTACTCGTCGGCGGTTTGCTCCCGCCGGCTGGTGAGGCGCCACGAGGCGACCAGGCGCGTACCGTCGTGCACGCCGACCGAGGTATTGGTATTGCCGACCTCAAGCAGCAGGAGCACCAGTGATCTCCCCGGCGGTGACGCGCAGCCGGCGGCCGTCCTCCGTCCGCACGATGAGGGCGCCCGCCTCGTCCACGTCCTCCGCCACGCCCTCCCGCCCGTCCGCCGTGCGCACCCGCGCGCCCAGGGTCACGCTCCGGCGCCGCCACGCCGCGAGGAGGCCCGCGCCGCCCCGCGCGCGGAGCTCGCGATAGCCGGCGTCGAGCGCGCCGAGCAGCCGGTCCCGCACCCGCCCCACATCGTGTCGGCGCCCGGTGAGGATGCGCAGTGACACCGCGCGGTCCGCCAGCTCGGGGGGAAAGCTCGCCTGGTCCACGTTGATGCCGATGCCCAGCACCACGCGGTCGAGCCGGCCCTCGGCGGTGGTGGCCGCTTCCGCGAGAACGCCGGCGAGCTTGCGCCCGTCCACGAGGACGTCGTTGGGCCAGCGGATGCGGGGCGCCACGCCCTCCGCCTCCACCGCCACCGCCACCGCGAGGGCCCCCAGAAAGCTCAGCAGGGGGGCCTCCGCCACCGGCAACGAGGGCCGCAGCAGCACGGAGACGAGGAGGCTGTCTCCTGCCCCGTCCCACCACTCCCGTCCCCGCCGGCCGCGCCCCGCGCGCTGGTGCCGCGCGGTTACCACCGTGCCCTCGGGCGCGCCGGCGGCGGCGAGCCGCGCGATCTCCGCCTGGGTGGAGTCCACCTCGTCGAGCGCGTGGACGGTGTGCCCGATGAGGCGCTCGTCCGCCGCCCGCCCGTTCACCACCCCAACATCGCGCGCGCTCACGTGAGCGCGGCGAGGCTGGCGGCGAGCTTTTCCCGCGCCGCTTGCTGCTCGGCCAGGCGCTCGCGCTCGCGCGCGACGATCTCGGCGGGCGCCCGCTCCACGAAGTCCGGCCGGCCGAGCTTGCCCTCGAGGAAGGCGATCTCCTTGGCCGCCCGCTCGACCTCCTTGGCCAGGCGCTGCCGCTCGGCGGCGAGGTCCACCACGCCCTCGAGTCGGACGAACACCTCGGCCCCGTGCGCCATCGCGAGCGCGGACTGGGGCGGGCGCACCGCGGCCGGGTCCACCGTGATGGTGGCCCGCGCGAGGGCGCCCATCAGGGGTGCGGCCTCGGCGAGAATCGCCGCGTCCCCGCCCGAGCCGGGCCGCACGATGGCGGCCAGCTCCACCGCCGGCGGGATGCGGCTCTCGCTCCGGATGGTCCGGATCGCGCTGACGATGGCGATCACCGCGTCCATCCACGCCTCCGCCTCGGCGTCGTGGCCCTTGCGCGAGGCCTTGGGGAAGGGCGCGATCATGATGGAGTCCGGCCCGCCCGACGGCCGCGGCAGCCGCTGCCAGATGTCCTCGGAGATGAACGGCATGAACGGGTGCAGGAGCCGGAGGGTGGTGTCGAGCGTCTCCACCAGGGTCTGCTGGGTGACCGCCCGCGCCACCGCGTCGTCCTTCTGGTAGAGGCTTCGCTTCGCAATCTCCAGATACCAGTCGCAGAGCTCGTGCCAGAGAAACTGATAGACGGCCGACGCCGCGTCGTTGAACCGGTAGGAGTCCAGGGCGCGGCGAACCTCCCGCACCGCGGCGGCGGCGCGGCTCCGGATCCACCGGTCGGCGACGGTCGGCTTCCCCTTCCGGGCCAGTCGCGGCTCGTAGCCGTCCAGGTTGGAGAGCACGAGCCGCGCGGCGTTCCAGAGCTTGTTGGCGAAGTTCCGGTTGCCCTCGATGCGCTCTTCGGAGAGCCGGACGTCCCGTCCCTGGCCGGCGAGGGCGGCCAGGGTGAAGCGGAACGCGTCGGTGCCGAACTGGTCCATGATGGTGAGCGGGTCCACCACGTTACCCTTCGACTTCGACATCTTCCTCCCCTCCGCGTCACGGACGAGGGCATGGATGAAGACGTGGTGGAAGGGCACCTCCCCCATGAACTTGATGCCGAGCATGGCCATCCGGGCCACCCAGAAGAAGATGATGTCGAAGCCGGTGACCAGGCACGAGGTCGGGTAGTACGTCTTGAGCTCGGGAGTGGGATCGGGCCAACCCAGGGTCGAGAACGGCCAGAGCCCGGACGAGAACCACGTGTCGAGCACATCCGGATCCTGCCGGAGCGCGCCGCCGCATTTCGGACAGTCGGTGAGGTCCACGCGCGAGACGTACACGCTGCCATCCCGGTCGCAGTGCCAGGCGGGGATGCGGTGGCCCCACCAGAGCTGGCGCGAGATGGTCCAGTCGCGGATATTCTCCATCCAGTGGTAGTAGGTCTTGGCCCAGCCGCGCGGGATGATCTTGATCCGCCCCGACCGCACCGCCTTGATGGCCGGCTCGGCGAGCGGCTTGGTCCGGACGTACCATTGCTTCGAGATGAGGGGCTCCACCACCGTCTTGCACCGGTAGCAGACACCCACCGCGTGGCGGTAGGGCTCGATCCGGTCGACGAGCCCGAGCGCCTGCATGTCTTCCACGATCCGCTTCCGGCACTCGAATCGGTCGAGCCCCGCATACTTGCCGGCCGCCGCCGTTATCTTGCCGTCGAAGCCGATGACGGTGCGCACGGGAAGGTGGTGGCGCTTCCCGATCTCGAAGTCGGTGGGATCGTGGCCGGGGGTGACCTTGATCACGCCGGTGCCGAACTTCGGGTCCACCGCGGTGTCGGCGACGACCTGGATGGAGATGGTCCCCTCCACCGACGGCACCTCGAGCGTCTTGCCCACGTACTTCCGGTATCGCTTGTCCTTGGGGTGCACGGCGAGCGCGGTGTCGCCGAGCTTGGTCTCGGGGCGGACGGTGCCGAGGGTGAGCGGTCCGTACTTGATGAAGACGAACTCGCCGTCGCGCTCCTCGCGCTCCACCTCGAGGTCCGAGAGCACGGTCTGGCATCGGGGGCACCAGTTGACGATGTAGTCGCCCCGGTAGATGAGGTCGTCCTCCCAGAGGCGCACGAAGACCTCGCGCACCGCCGCGGAGAGCCCCGGATCCATGGTGAAGCGCTCGCGCTCCCAGTCGCAGGAGGCGCCCAGCCGCTTGAGCTGCTTGACGATGGTGCCGCCCGATTCCTCCTTCCACTTCCAGACCCGGGCGAGGAAGGCCTCCCGGCCGAGGTCCTCCTTGGTCTTCCCCTCCTCCGCGAGCTGTCGCTCCACAACATACTGGGTGGCGATGCCCGCGTGATCCGTCCCGAACTGCCAGAGCGTGTTGTGGCCGTCCATCCGCTTGTAGCGGATGAGGATGTCCTGGATGGTGAAGGTGTACGCGTGACCCATGTGTAGGAGCCCGGTCACGTTCGGAGGCGGGCAGACGATGCAGTATGGTTTGCCGGGCGCGTTCGGGTTGGCTCGGAAATAGCCCCGCCGCTCCCACTCGGCGTACCACTGGGGCTCCACGCGCGTGGGATCGTAGCGGTCGGAGATTTCCGTCATGATTAACGCGTCATTGTAGCACGGGCGCCGCGCCGGCCAGGCGCCACCCGCGCGGATCGCGGCTCCACCAGAGCGACCACGGGCTGCGCGGCGCCCGCGCGCCGGCGGCGCGCTCCTCGGTGGCCGCCACCACCACGGTGCCCGGCGAATCCGCGTTCGCCGCGTCGCAGGCGGGCTCGGGCACCAGCGCCTGCGGCAGCCGCGCTCGCAGCGCGGGATCGGGCACTAGCTCGGCGAGGGCGCGCCGGTCTCCCGACTCCACCGCGGCGAAGAAGCGGGCCACCGCGCGCGCGAGGTCGCGGTGCCAGGCGTTGTACGTCTGGCGCCGGACGGTGGCGATCCCGTCGGTGGCGGCGACGTGACGAAGCAGCTCCTCCTGCTCGGTCTGCCCGTCGCAGCCAGGCTTCCAGCCGGGATAGCGCAGCTCGTAGCGGAGCAGGATCTCCCCCGCGCCCACGTGATACGCCACCGCCCGCAGCCCATCGGGATGGGCCTCGGTGGTGCTCCACGCGCGCGCGAGTCCCGCGCCGCCCAGGCGCCAGATCTCCAGGCGCAGCGGGCGCCGGCCCACGCCGTCCGGAGCGCCGAACCAGCTCAGCGCCAGCTGGGGGTCGCGCGCGCGTGTCTCCGGCCAGGGATAGGCCTCGGGCGCCCCCTCATGCGTGATGGTGCGCGCGAGGGTGGCGTCCGGCCCCACGCCGGTGAAGATCCGGACCGAGCCCGGGCCGTCCATGCCGGACAGCCCGTAGAGCCCCACCGTCAGCGCGCGGGGACCGTCGTCTCGGCCCAGACGGAGGACGCGGAAGCGGGCGCCCCCCCAGGCGGCATTGAAGGCCTCCAGCCGCTCCCCCACGAACTCCGGCGAGGCGAACAGCCCGCCGCTCTGGAGGTTGTCGAGAATCTCCTCGTCGACCAGGGTGTACAGCGCGGCCACCGCGGCCTCGCCGGGTGCGGCGCCGAGGGCCCCCGCGAGGGCGCGGAAGGTCTCGAGCCGGTCGATCTGAGCGGCGGCGGGGGCGGCGGCAGGGACGCCGCAGACCGCGACCGCGGTGAGGAGCAAGGTGGCCAGACTTGCCGGGCGCGTCACGACGCTATCGTACAATGGGGGATGATGGGTCGCATCATCGACCGGTACGTTCTCCGGGAGCTCGTGGTTCCGTTCGCGATGGGGGTGGGTGTCTTCACCTTCTTCCTCGTCATCGACCGGCTCTATCACCTCACCGAGCTGGTCATCACCAAGGGCGTCCCCTTCTTGCTGGTGGTGAGCCTCCTCGGCTTCATGCTGCCGTCCTTCCTGAGCCTCACCCTCCCCATCGCGCTCCTGGTCAGCGTCCTCCTCGTCGGCGGCCGGCTGAACGCGGACATGGAAGTGACCGCGCTGAAGGCCTCGGGGGTGAGCCCGCTCCGGCTGCTCCGCCCCTTCCTCCTGGCCGGGGTGGTGGTCACCCTGGTATGCGCCACCCTCACGCTCTTCGTGGTGCCGCCGACCAATACCGCCTTCCAGCAGCAGCTCTTCCGGATTCTTCAATCGCGCGCGGCCACCGGGATCAAGGAGCGGATCTTCAGCGGCTCCTTCGGCCAGTTCACCATCTACGTGCAGGACGTGAGCCCCTCGCAGGTCGCGCTCAAGGGGCTCATCGTCTCCGACGAGCGGAGCCCGGCGCTCTCCCGCGTGATCGTCTCGCGCGAGGGTCGTCTCCTCACCGACGAGGAGAACAGCCGCATCACCCTGCGCTTCCTCGACGGCCAGGTCAGCGAGACCGACACCGCCGACGGACGGCGGGCGCGCTTCACCGACTTCAGCCTCTACGACATGAATCTTCCCCTGGAGTCGCCGCTGAGCGGCGCCTCCAAGTCGGAGAAGCCGGAGCGCGATCTCTCACTGTCCGCCCTCCGTACCCAGGCGGCCGAGCTCGCCGCTCAGGGACAGCAGGTGGGCGCGTACTACGTGGAGCTCCACAAGCGCTTCGCGCTGCCGCTGGCCGCCCTCGTCTTCGTGCTCGTCGGCTTTCCCCTCGCCCTCCGCGGCCACCCGCGCGGCGGCGCCGGCCGCGGCGTCGCCCTCGCGGTCAGCCTCGGCATCGTGGTGTCCTACTACATCATCTTCACGAGCCTCGAGGGGATGTCGCTGCGCGGGCGCATCCCGGCGTGGCTGGGCATCTGGCTCCCCGATGCCCTCTACCTCGTCGCCGGTCTCTTCCTGCTGCGCGTGACCACCGTGGGCCTGCCCACCGGCTGGACGCATCAGCTCTGGCGGCTCCACGGCGCCCTCCTCGCGCGGGTGCCCACACTGGCCTTCCTGCGCCGGGAGACGGACGCGGCGCTGGAGATCGGTCGCCGGCGGCGCGCCTCGACCTTCCTCATCGACCGGTATCTCCTCCGCGAATACGCCAAGTTCATCGGCATTGGCCTCGGCGTGGGGGCGGTGCTGTTTCTCGTGGTTGATCTCCTCCAGACCCTCGACCGCTTCCTGCGCATCAAGCCCCCGCTCCTCTACATCTTCCAGCACTTCCTGTATCGCCTGCCGGGGGCGCTCTACGACGGCCTGCCCATCGTGGTGCTCATCGCGACGGTGTTTCTCTTCCTCTCCCTCACCCGCGCCCACGAGCTCGACGCCCTCAAGGCGGCGGGGGTGAGCCTCTACCGGGTGAGCGCGCCCGTCCTCCTGTTCGCGATGCTCCTGAGCCTGGGCGCCGCCGTCTTCCAGGAAACCGCGCTGCCCGGCATCAACGCCCGCGCCGACGAGGTGGACCGGGTGAAGATCCGGGGCGGATTGCCCCGGCACCTGCAGAAGCGCAATCAGCTCTGGTACCGCTCCACGGACACCCGCTTCTGGCGCATGGAGCTGCTCGACCCGGTGGAGCGCTCGATCAGCGGCCTCCTCATCCTGGAGGTGGACGCGGACTTCCAGCTCGTGAGCCGGCTCGACGCGCAGACCGCGAAGTGGACGCCGCAGGGCTGGGAGCTCTACCAGGGCTTCGTACGGACGGTGGTGAAGGGCAACCGGATGGAGTCCAAGCCCTTCACCAAGCTCGTGATGCGGATGCCCGAGCACATCGACGATTTCACCAACGTGCAGAAACCGCCGGAGATCATGAGCTTCCGCGAGCTGCGCGTCTACGTGCAGCGGCTCCAGGAGACCGGGCACCGCGTGGGGAAATACGTGGTGGAGCTCTACTCGAAGGTGTCGTTCCCCTTCGTCCACCTCATCATGGCGCTGGTGGCCATCCCCTTCGCGCTGGCCTCGCCCCGGAGCGGCGGGCGCGCGGTGGGTATCGGAGTGGCCATCATGATCTCGGTGGGCTACTGGCTGGTGCACTACATGGCGCTGGCCTTCGCCAAGGTCGACCTCCTGCCCCCCTTCCTCGCCGCCTGGACCGCCAATATCGTGTTCGCGGGCCTGGGCACCGCGCTGTTCCTCCGCGCCCGGACCTAGCGGCCCTCGCGAAGCTGGCGAAGCGCCTCCTCGAGGCGCTTCTGCTCCTGGCCGTAGGCCGCCCAGTCGCCCCGCCGCAGGGCCTCCTGGCTCTTCTGCCACGCCTCCCACGCGCGCTGGCTGAGCAGCCGCAGCCCGGCGTCGGCGGCCGCCGGCGCCGGCGCCCCCGGCGTGGCCAGCGCCGTGCGCGGCGACTCGTCCCCGCGCACCCGCGCACCGAAGATGCGCCCGAGCGCCTGCTCGAGCGTGGGCTCCATCGCGATCTGATTGCCGTAGGCCACGATCACGCGCCGGAGCTCGGGGAGCGCGCCCTGCTCGGTGGCGGACAGATACAAGGGCTGGACGTAGATCAGCGACTGATCGATGGGGATCGCGAGCATCGAGCCGCGGAGCACGCGGGAGCCCTGCTGATTCCAGAGCGAGAGCTGCTGCGAGATCACGGGGTCCTGATCGATGCGCGCGTCGATCTGGCGAGGCCCGTAGACCAGCTTCTGCTTCGGGAAGAGGTAGACGACGATGCGGCCGTAGTTCGGGGCGTCCGCCCGCCCGACCATGATCGCGATCATATTGTCGCGCCGGCTCGGGTTGAACCCTCCCAGGAGGGCGAACTCCTCCCGGCTCTCCCCGGGCAACCGCATGACCGAGAAGTAGGGCTCCATCTCGGTGGCGGCGCGGCCGTCCTGCGGCCGGCGCGGGATGGTCCAGAGGTCCTCCTTGTTGTAGAAGACCTGCGGATCCTCCATGTGGTAGGTCGCGTACATCTGCATCTGGAGGGTGAAGAGATCCTCCGGGTAGCGGATGTGGGACTGCAAGTCCTTCGGCATGTCCGCGAGGGGACGCAGGAGTCCGGGGAAGGCCTTGGCGTACGTCCGGACGATCGGGTCCTCGGGATCGGCCACGTAGTACGTCACCGCTCCGTGAAAGGCGTCAACGGTCACCTTGACGGAGTTCCGGATGTAGTTGCCGATCCCGCGCACCGGCTGCGCGTAGGGATACCGGTCACTGGTGGTATAGCCGTCCACCATCCAGATGAGTCGCCCGTCGTCGGTCACCACCAGGTAGGGATCCCGGTCGAAGCGCACGAAGGGCGCCGCCTGGCGGACGCGGTCGCGGATGCTCCGGTAGATCATGATCCGGCTCTCGGACGTGAGGTCTCTCGTGAGGAGGACCTTGAGCTCGCCGAACCGCGCCGCGAAGGCCAGCTTGCGGAGGAAGGAGTCCACCGGGATCCCGCCCCGGCCCTCGTACTTGGTGTAGACGTTCTGGTCCCCGGAAGGATAGTCGAGCTCCTGCGACAGGGTGCGGACGAACGCGTAGTCGTTGCCGGACTCGCCGTAGTAGATCTCGGGCCGGGTGATCTTCGGGAACCCCGCCGCCACCGGCGGGATGTCCTTGACGAAGAACTCGGGCAGCCCCTCCGGGCTGATGCGGTTCACCGGCCCCACCACCAGGCCGTAGCCGTGGGTATAGGTCAGGTGCTCGTTGATCCAGTTCTGCTCCTGACCGGGCAGGTGCCGGTAGGAGAGCTCGCGCGGCGAGAGCATGACCTGCCGGTACTCGCCGTTGAGGGTGTACCGGTCGTTGTCCACGTCGAGGAACTTGTAGTAGGTGCGGATCTCCTGCAGCTGGCCGAAGGTGGTGAGGAGCGGCCGGTGGTCCCACAGGCGGATGTTCTTGATGGTGAGGACGTTCCGCTCGAGCGCGGCCGCGTTGAGGTGTTCCTCGACGGGGAAGTCCTTCTCCTGGACCCGGTCCAGCCCGAAGGCGTGCCGCGTCATCCGGATATTGTGCTGGATGTACGGACGCTCCGCCCGGAGCTCGTTGGGCTTCACGCTGAACTTCTGCAGCAGCGAGGGATAGAGGCCGAGCCCGCCCACCCACACCACGATCAGCACCACGAGTCCGGCCACCGGGAAGAGCCAGCCCGGCCGGCTCATCTGCACGAGGCAAGCCGCCGCGCAGAGGAGGGCCAGCACCGCGAGCACGTTGAGGATCGGCAGCGCGGCGTTGACGTCGGTGTAGGAGGCGCCGAACACCGCGCCCCGCGACGAGTAGAGCAGATCGAAGCGGTCGAGCCAGAAGCCCGCCGCCCGAAGGACGAGAATGAGCGCGCCCAGGCCGAGGAGGTGGGTGCGGGCGGCGGCGGCGAGGCGCGGGCCGCGCGCGGTGAGGACCAGGCTGCGCTGCACCACGTACACGGCGGCGGTGAGCACCAGCGCCCCCGCGGCGAGCGCGATGCCCCAGCCGTAGAGCATGCGCCAGAACGGCAGCTCGAAGAAGTAGAAGCCGAGGTCGCGGCCGAAGAGCGGGTCCACGCGCCCGAAGGGCGTCGCGTTGCGGAACTCGATGACGGTGTCCCACGCCCCGCTCCCGCGGGTGCCGGCCACGAAGGCGATCAACGCCGTTACCGGCACCAGGAGACGCCGGACGAGGGGCTCGATGCTGGCGCGGCCGGGTAGGCCGAGCTGGTCCTCGAGCTCCCAGAGCACGTCGGGGGGCGCCACCCGCGCGGCCACCCAGAGATTGGCGAAGAGAAAGGCCCACACGGCGAGGCCCAGCCCCATCACGAGCCAGCCCCGGAGAGTCAAGACGGTGGTGAAGACGTCGACGAAGCCGACTTCCTGGAACCAGAGCCAGTCGGTGTAGAGCGGGACCGCCTGGCCGATGATCCCCAGGAAGAGGAAGGCGAGGAGGATCCAGAACGCGGGACGACGGCGCTTTCCGTTCGCCACGGAGGTCTCCGGAGTCTAGGCGCCCGACCACACTCGGGCGCGGATCGGCAGCGTCCGGTGGCGGTGCACCTTCAGGTCCCGTGTGTCCGGGACGACCGGTGGGCGTCCTGCTCGGAGGTGAGCACGTGGAGGCGGGCGTTCATCGAGGCGGACGTCGACCGCATGCTCCCGAGGGGCGATCGGCGCGGCGTCAGACGCCGGCGTCGTCCCGGAGATCCTTGACGCGGTCCGTGCGCTCCCAGGTGAACTCGGGCTCGTTGCGGCCGAAGTGGCCGAAGGCGGCCGTCTTCTTGTAGATCGGCCGCCGCAGGTTGAGGTACTTGATGATGCCGGCGGGCGTGAAGTCGAAGTGCCGCCGCACCATCTGCTCGAGCTTGCTCGCGGGCACCTTCCCGGTCCCGAACGTCTCCACCATCACTGATACCGGATCCGCCACGCCGATGGCATAGGCCACCTGCACCTGGGCGCGCTCCGCCAGACCCGCCGCCACGATGTTCTTCGCCACGTGCCGCGCCATGTAGCAGGCCGAGCGGTCGACCTTGGTTGGGTCCTTGCCGGAGAATGCGCCGCCGCCGTGCGGGCAGGAGCCACCGTAGGTGTCGACGATGATCTTGCGTCCGGTGAGGCCGGTGTCTCCCATCGGGCCACCGGTCACGAACCGCCCGGTGGGATTGATGTGGAAGGTCGCCTGCTTGCGGTCGAGGAGCTCCCCGGGAATGGTGGGCAGCACCACCTTCTCGATGATGTCCTGGCGGATCCGCTCCAGGGTGACCTCGGGGCTGTGCTGGGTGGAGATGACCACGGTTTCCACCGCCACCGGCTTGCCGTCCACGTAGCGTACCGAGACCTGACTCTTGCCGTCGGGCCGCAGGTAGTCGAGCTCACCGCGGCGGCGCACCTGGGAGAGGCGCTCCACCAGGCGGTGCGCGAGCATGATGGGCATCGGCATCAGCTCGGGGGTCTCCGTGCACGCGTACCCGAACATCAGGCCCTGGTCGCCGGCGCCGAGTGCGTCGACGCCCATGGCGATGTCACCCGACTGCTCGTCGATGGCGGTGATCACCGCGCACGTCTCGGAGTCGAAGCCGAACTTCGCGCGGGTGTAGCCGACCTCGCGGATGGTCTCGCGCGCGACCTTGGGAATGTCCACGTAGCACGACGTGGTGATCTCACCGGCCACTACCACGAGGCCCGTGGTGAGCAGGGTCTCGCAGGCTACGCGGCCCGTCGGATCCTGGCTCAGGATCGCGTCCAGGACCGCGTCCGATACCTGGTCGGCGATCTTGTCCGGATGACCCTCGGTCACCGACTCCGACGTGAACAGGTGCTCCTCACGCGCCATCGTGCTCCTCCATCGTGATCTGCATCGTATTCTGCGACGTCTTGTCGTACATCATATCGTGCCCGTTCTACAGGGCGTTCGGCCGGTTTTTGGCCGTACTCACGGCACGTTAGCACAGCGCCCGAGACGTCTCAAGCGAAAACCCCCAGCGAGAGCGTGAGGACGCGCGTCCAGGTCTCACCCGGGGCCAGATTGAGCGGCCAGGCGAAGACGATGGAGGAGCCCTGATAGATGCGCTCGAGCCCCGCCTCGGACAAGGACACCGTCTCCACCGGCGCCCACGCCACGTCGGCCGGCACCGGCGTCCCCAACGCGAGCTCGACGCCGAGCCACTCGTCGACGAGGCTCAATCCGTCCGCCGCGGCGCGGGCGCCCCGGCTGCCCAGCGATGGCCGGTCCGGCAGCCGGTAGTACCGGCCCGGCGCCGCGCCCGCGGTGAGCGCGAGATTCCACTGCACCGCCCAGCGCCCGTCGAGCCTTCCGGGCCCGCGCCAGTCGAGCCGGTACTCCACGGTGAGGCGCGCGCCCTCGGCGTGCAGGGTCACCGACTTCTCGATCGCCAGCGGCATCGCCGGCCCGCCGTCGGCGGTGAGTGTCACCTCGATGGCATCCGGGCGCTCGCTCACGCGATAGGCCATCTCGGTGGCGGCGAAGGCCAGCGGCGCCCCTTCCCAGGGATCGAGCGCGTTCACGGGGGCGTCCGCCCCAAGCACGCCCTCGCGAAGAGACGCGCGCCGCACGGCGTCGTAGTCGAGAAGCCGAGCCAGCCCCGCCTCCTTCGCCTCGATCCGGTCGTGGATGCTGCGCGTCCCGCCATCGTCCGCCGCCGCGGCAGCCGCCTCCTTGATGCGGGCGTGATAGGCCTCGCGACGCCGGGTGAGCACGTCGGCCGCGTCGAGCGCGCACGGGCGAAAGGCCAGCTCGCTGAGGCTGCCGCCCGCGTGCGGGGCGAGCGTCACCCCCAGATCCCGGCTGCGGAGGCGCAGCTCGGTACGCCCCGCGGCATTGTCCCGTCCCGCTTCCCAGCCGAGCGAGGGGACCACCCCCGCCACGGCAAGTTGGCCCTCCGCGGCGATGAGAGCGGAGCGGACGGCGCGGCGGAGGTGCGGGAGATAGCAGCCGCCGAACACGCCGTGCCAGTAGGCGTCGTTGGCCTGCCCGCGCCAGAGCCGCTCGCGCGCTTCGAGGAGGATGGGATCGCCCGGGCGCGCGGCGAGCGCGACCTCCAGGCGGCGGGAGAGGCGGAGCATGCGCCAGTACACGTCGCCCACTTCGGGATATTTCACGAGAAAGCCCCGCCAGAAGCCGCCGCGCAGCAGGCGGCCCAGGCGCGCGCCGTCGGGGAGGTCCCGGAGCCGGGCGCGCGCCTCCTCGATTTCCGCCGCCGCCGGCGCGGGCAGCGACCATTCACCCATCTCCGAGTAGGACGCGGTGGGAAGGTACACACGCCCCCGCGGCGGCTGGCTGTCCAGCACCCGCGAGAAGGTGGACACCGCCAGCCAGGGCGCGCTCCGGAGCGCATCGAAAAATTGACGCAGCCAGCCCTCCGTGTACACGAGCCGATGGGTGCCCGGCCAGACGCCGAACTTCTCGCCGTCGTCCACCAGGGTGACGCTCCCCGTCCCGCGCCGCGACTCCAGGTACTCCAGGGTCGCGCGGGGCTCGGCGAAGGGCACCAGGTAGCGGAGTCGCTCGCTGATGGGGAACACTGCCAGCGGCTGGCCCTCGTCCTCGGTGAGGAAATAGCCGCCCACCGACTCGGGAGCGAGGCCGGCGAGGGCGAAGTGGTGGTCGTCCACCACGACGTATTCGACCCCCGCGGCGGTCAGCGCGCGCGGGAGATGCGGCTCCCACACCCGTTCCGCCAGCCACATGCCGCGCGGGGTGACGCCGAAGCTGGCGCGGAGGAACTCGGTCAGCCGCTGGATCTGGCCCACCTTGTCGGTCTCCCGGAGCATGGGGAGAATGGGCTCGTAGAAACCGCCGGTGAGAAGCTCGACCCGTCCCGAGGCGGCCAGCTCGCCGAGGAGATCGAAGGTCTTGCCCGCGTGCTCCCGCAGCCAGCCGAGCAGGCTGCCCGAGCAATGCACGGTGAGGGCAACGTCCGGCTCGCTCCGGAGCACCTCGAAGAAGGGGTGATAGGCGGCCGCGACCGCCTCCGCGATCACCCCATCGAAGTTACCGTCCGGCTGATGGTTGTGGACGCCGAACAGAAAGTGCAGCTCGTCGCCGGCCGCGGCCGGAGCGCTCGTCACTCCCGGCCCAGGTCCCGGTGGCGGACAATCGGCGCGAAGCCCTGTCCCTCGAGGAAGGCGCGCAGCGACTCCACGAAGGCTACCGAGCGATGCTTGCCGCCGGTGCAGCCGAGCGCGATGGTGAGGTAGGCCTTGCCCTCGCGCTGATACAGGGGCAGGAGGAACTGGACGAGGTCTTCCAGCCGCGTCAGCAGCTCCCGGCTCTCCGGATGGGCGAACAGCCAGTCGGTGACCTCGCGGTCGCGGCCGTCATGCGCGCGCAGCGCCTCCACGAAGTGCGGGTTGGGCAGGAAGCGGAGGTCGAACATCAGGTCGGCGTCGTACGGGATGCCGTGCTTGAAGCCGAACGACACCAGCGACACCGTGAGCGTCCCCCGCGGGAGCGGAGTGCCGTAGATCTGGATGAGGCCGTCCTTGAGCTGATGCACGGTCAGGCTCGAGGTGTCGAGGATCTGGTCCGCGGCCTCGCGGAGGTGGGCGAGGGCCTTGCGCTCGGCGCGGATGCCGTCCAGCACGTTGCCCTCGCCGGCGAGCGGATGGCGGCGACGGGTCTCGTGGTAGCGCCGCACCAGGATCTCGTCGGACGCCTCCAGAAAAAGGACCTCGGGAACATGGCCCGTCCCTCGAAGGGTTCCGAGTATCTCCAGGAGGTGCTCGAGGTATTCCCCCTCGCGCACGTCCACCCCCAGCGCGATATTGGTCATCCCGCGGCTGGACTGCGCGCACAATTCGGCGAAAGTCGGGATCAGGGTGGTGGGCAGGTTGTCCACGCAGAAGTAGCCGAGGTCCTCGAAGCACTTGATGGCGTAACTCTTCCCCGCCCCGGACAGGCCGGTGATGATGACGAACCGCAGGCGCTCCGGAGCCGCCGCCGGGGGTGGGGCCGTCATGCCACCGGCTCGATGAGGCCGAAGCCGCCGGCGCGGCGCCGATAGAGCACGTTCACCGCTCCGGAGCCGGCATTGGTGAACGCGAAGAACTGATCGCGGCTGAGACGGAACTGCTCAAGCGCCTCCTCCACCGACATCGGCTTGGCCGGCACCTGGGTGACCTCAAGGGGCCCGCTCGGCTCGCCTTCGGCGGCGCCTCGCCCTCTTCCATATCCGCTCGGCTCGCCTTCGGCGGCGCCTCGCCCTCCTTCGTTTCCGCTCGGCTCGCCTTCGGCGGCGCCTCGCCAGACAAGGGCTCGCGGACTTTTGCGCGGGGAGGGCTTGTGGGTCTGGATGCGGTCCTTGAGCTGGCGCACCTGGCGAGTAAGGGCCGTCAGAGCGGCGTCCACCGCGGCGGCCAGGTCGAGCGCGGTCTCCCCACTCCGGAAGGTGTGGTGCTTGGCCACCAGCGTCACCCCCGCGGTCCGACGGTTCCGCTCCTTGGTGAGCACCACCCGTGCCTCGATGGGCTTGGGTGACAGGCGCGCCACCTTCTCGATCCGCTCCTGGAGATGCGCCCGGTACGTCGGGGAGATGGTGAGGCCGCGCGCGCTGATGATCACCCGCATGGCCGCCGCCGCGCTCAGCGTTTCTTGGGGGCCATCCTGCGCTGGTGCGAGGGCGAGATACCGAGCTCTTCGCGGTACTTGGCCACCGTCCGGCGCGCGATGGTGAGCCCCTGCGCGTGCAGGGTCTTGGCGATGTCCTGGTCCGAGTAGGGCTTGACGGGATCCTCGTCCGCCACCAAGTCCTGGATGGTCTTCTTCACCGACACCGAGGAGACCACGTCGCCGTTGTTGGAGGCGATGCCGCTGTGGAAGAACCATTTGAGCTCGTAGAGTCCCTGCGGGGTCTGGATGTACTTGTTGGTGGTCACCCGGCTGATGGTGGACTCGTGCATCCCGATATCCTCCCCCACGTCGCGGAGGGCGAGGGGGCGGAGATGAGCGAGACCCCGATCGAAGAACTCCCGCTGGAACTTCACCAGGCTGGTGGCCACCTTCCGGATGGTGCGCTGCCGCTGCTCCACGCTCTTGATGAGCCAGAGGGCGGATCGCAGCTTCTGCTCCACGAACTGCTTGTCCTCCCCCGCGGAGCCGCGGAGGAGCGAGCGGTAGAGCGAGTTGACCCGGAGCCGGGGCAGACCCTCGTCGTTGAGCACCACCACGTAGTCGTCGCCGATCTTCTGGAGGGTCACGTCGGGCGCGATGTAACGCGAGTCGGCGACCACGAAGCGGCGGCCCGGCTTGGGCTCCAGACCCTGGATCTCCTCCACCGATTCCATGATGCGGTCCAGCGGCTGCTTGAGCGCCCGCGCGATCTCCGGGTAGCGGCGGCGCTCGAGGTCGTCCATGTGCTTCTCGACGATCTCGACCGACACCGGGTCCGGCTCGGAGTCGGCCCGGAGCTGGAGGAGCAGGCACTCCTGGATACTCCGCGCCGCCACCCCGGAGGGGTCGAAGCTCTGCACGAGGAGGAGCGCCTTGTCCACCTCGTCGACCGGCCGGCCGAGCTGCTCCGCGATCTCGGCCGTCTCCGCGCGCAGGTACCCGTCCTCGTCGAGGTTGCCGATGATCGACTCGCCCACCGCCAGCAGCACGGGGTCGTCGGTGACCATCCGGAGCTGCTCCATCAGATGATCGGTCAGCGAGGTCTCCGTGCGGCCGAGGTTCTCGAACGGCAGGTCGTCGCGCTCCTCGGTGGAGACCGGGGTCCGCTCCTCCGGCTGGTCGAACATCGCCTGAGTGAGGTCGAAGGGCAGGTCGTCCGACTTCTCCCCATCCACCGTGCTCTGCTCTTTGGCCTGGGGCGACTCGCTAGGAGGAGGCTGGAGGTCGGCGGTCTCGGTCCCCGGGATCTCCGCGGTGGGCTCGTTCTCGGTCTGCACCTCCTCGAGGAGGGGATTCTCGCGGAGCTCCTGCTCTACCACCTCCTTGAGCTCCAGGGTGGAGAGCTGGAGCAGATGGATGGCCTGCTGGAGCAGCGGGGTCATCACCACCCGCTGGGACATTCGCTGAACCAGTCGCATCGGTCAGGTGCTCCGGATAGGCGTCAGAGCGAGAACTTCTCGCCCAGGTAGATTTCGCGGGCCCGCGGATTGTTGGCAAGCTCGTGCGCGGTGCCGGCGGCGAGGATCTGGCCGTGGTACAGGATGTACGCGCGGTCGGTGATGGCGAGGGTCTCCCGCACGTTGTGGTCGGTGATGAGGACGCCGATGCCGCGCTCGCGCAGGCGTCCCACGATCTCCTGGATGTCCCCGATGGCGATGGGATCGATGCCCGTGAACGGCTCGTCGAGCAGGAGGTAGCGGGGTCCGGTCACCAGCGCCCGCGTGATCTCGAGGCGCCGCCGCTCGCCGCCGGACAGGGTGAAGGCCTTGTGGCGCGCGAGCGGGGTAAGGTCGAGCTCGGCGAGGAGGACGCGCAGCCGCGCCATCCGCTCCTGCTCGGTGAGGTCCATGGTCTCGAGGATGGCGAGCAGGTTCTCCTCCACCGTGAGCTTGCGGAACACGGAAGACTCCTGCGGGAGATACCCCATCCCCATCCGGCAGCGCTGGTACATGGGCAGGTCGGTGATCTCCTGGCCCTCCAGGAAGATGCGCCCACCCTCGGGCCGCAGCAGGCCCACCATCATGTAGAAGGACGTGGTCTTGCCGGCTCCGTTCGGTCCCAGGAGGCCCACCACCTCGCCGCGCTGGATGTCGACGCTCACGCGGTCGACCACCACCCGGTTGCGGAAACGCTTGACCAGCCCCTGCGCAATCAGACCTTCCATAGGGTCACGCCTTGGGGCGTCACGACTTGCACGGGGCGCCGGGGGCGGGCTTGCCATTGGCCGAGGCCTCGCCCTCGCGCTTGGGATAGAAGATGCCCTTCACGCGGCCGCCCGCGCCGCTCTCGACCATGCTCCGGTCCTCGGCGAGGAAGATCGTGATGCGCTCCCCGGTGACCACGTTCTCCTCCTGCCACACGCGCGCGTCGCCGATGAGGACCACCCGCTGCTCGGCGTCATAGTACTCCGCCCGCCGTGCGGTTCCCGTGCGGCAGTCGCGGGTGATGATCCGCACGGTGCCCGTGGACACGGTGCGCATCACCTTGTCCCCCTTCTCGTCCAGGTACACCTCCATGCGGTCCGCGTACTGGATCGAGTTGTTGTGCCGGGCCACCACGTTGCCGGTGAAGATGACCAGCCCCTGCTTCTGGTCCGAGACGAGCTGATCGGCGTCCACGGTCACGGGCTGGCTGCGATCCTGCGCGGCCGTGCTCTTGGGCGCGGCCGGCGCTGTCGGCGTCGCCCCCGCCGGGCCCGGCGCGGCCGGCCGCGGGCGCGGCGACGAGGACTGGGCCTGCACGGCCCCGACCGCACTCGCCCCGAGCCACACTCCCAGCGCCGCCGCGGCCAGCCAACGCGCCATCGGCGCTAGCCCTTGACCTCGGAGTGGGGCACCGGGATCGCCTCTGCCGAGGGCGGCTCATCGGTCTTGCTCGCGCCGGGCTTGCTCGCGCCGGGCTTGCTCGCGCCGGGCGGGCTCGCGCCGGGCTTGCTCGCGCCGGGCGGGCTCGCGCCGGGCGGGCTCGCGCCGGGCTTGCTCGCGCCGGGCTTGCTCGCGCCGGGCGGGCTTGCGTCGGGCGGGCTCTCGCTAAACGTCGCCCGGATGCGGCCCTTGATCTCGGTGTTGCGATCGCCCACCCGCGCGTCGAGCCCCGTGCCATGCACGACGGCGCCCTTCTGACGCAAAATCACAGGGTCGTCCGTCCAGGCCCGCTTCCCGTCGGCGTCCCAGCGCAGCCGCGCCGTCTCCAGGCGCAGCCCGTCGCTCGAGATCAGCACCACATTGCCCCGCAGCTCGACGTCCTTGCTTTCCTGCGCCATCTCCCCCTCGTCGCCGGTGACGATCCAGCTCCGATCGGGTTCCTGGATCCGGATGCGAACTTTTCGGAGAAGCGTCTTGCCAGTGTTCTCGTACGCCTCCGCCTGATCCGCCTCGAGCTGCCAGGTCACGCCGTCCTTCATCTCCTCCTGCAGCTGCACTTCCTTGATGCGGTAGTCGGCCCGGGTCTGCGGCGCCTCGGACGGCCCCGACTGCGTCCCCCGGCCGCGCAGAAACAGCACCCCCACGATGATCACCACAAAGAGGGCGACACCAACGAAAAGTACACGCGAGAGCCGTTGGGTATGCAATTTCAATACCACGCTAGCACAGCTCTCCGGAGCTAGGCAATAAACTTCCCGCCAAGCCCAAGGGACTCATGAGGACGCAGACATAGGAGGTGGCCAGGCTTTGCGGGCGCGCAGAATCAGCTCTACGGCTTCACGAACCGCGCCGCGGCCGCCGGGCTGGCGGGAGACCCAGGCCGCGGCCCGGCGCACTTCGGGCACGGCATCCGCTGGGGCCAGGGCAAGACCGGCCGCGTTCAGCAGCGGCAGATCGGGCAAGTCGTCGCCCATGGCCGCGACCTCGCCGCGCGCGCGGCCCAGGCGTGCGATGAGCTCCGCCAGGCGCGCGGCCTTGTCCCGCACCCCCTGATGCACCTCCTCGACCTCGAGCTCCGCGAGCCGGCGCGTCACTGCCGCCGAGGCGCGCCCGGAGATCACCGCCACTGCGAGCCCGGCGCGACGGGCCGCCACCAGGGCGTAGCCATCGCGCACGTGGAAGCGCTTCACCTCCTCGCCGCCCGGCCCATAGACGACCGTGCCGTCGGTGAGCACGCCGTCGACGTCGAGCACGAGGAGCCGCACCGCGGCCGCGCGCGCGGCGAGAGACGTCTTCATGCGGGGCTACGCGATCTTCGAGCCGAGGATGTCGTGGAGGTGGATGAAGGCGTGGGGGCGGCCGGCCGCGTCCGTGATGACCAAACTGGTGATCTGGTGCGCCTCCATGACCGCGAGCGCCTTCGCGGCGAGATCCTCCGCCTCGATGCGCTTGGGGTTCCGCGACATGCAGTCGGCGACCCGCCGGTCCAGCAGCGGGCCGCCCGCGAGCTGGAGCCGCCGCAGATCGCCGTCGGTCACGATGCCGACGAGCCGCCCCGCCGTGTCCACCACCGTGGTCATGCCGCGGCGCTTGGCGGTCATCTCCTCCAGCGCTTCCTTCATGGTGGCCGTCTCGGCGACGATGGGCACGGCTTCACCGGTGCGCATGAGATCCTGCACCTTGACGAACGCCTTCCACCCCAGCGTCCCCGCGGGATGCAGGGCGGCGTACTCCTCCGGGCGCAGCCCCCGGACCTCGAGCAGCGCCATGGCCAGCGCGTCGCCCATGGCCAGGGCCGCGGTGGTGCTCGAGGTGGGCGCGAGATTCATGGGGCAGGCCTCCTCGCTCACGGCCACGTCGAGGACGACGTCGGCCTGCCGCGCCAGCGAGGAGGCAGGGCTACCCGTGAGCAGCACCAACGGCACCCCGAGCCGCTTCAGCGCGGGCAGCACCGCGAGCAGCTCGTCGGTCTCGCCCGAGTTTGACAGCGCCAGAACGACGTCGTCCCGCGCCACCATGCCCACGTCACCGTGCACGCCTTCGGCAGGGTGGAGGAAGTACGCCGGCGTCCCCGTGCTCGCCATGGTGGCCGCCACCTTGCGCCCCACCAGGCCGGACTTCCCCATGCCGGTGACGATGACGCGTCCCCGGCAGCGCGCGATCAGCTCCACCGCGGTGACGAAGCGATCGTCGAGCCGTGCGGTGAGCGCGAGCACCGCCTCCGCCTCGAGGCGCAGCACGCGCTCGGCGAGCGCCAGGAGACGGGCGCCGTCCATCACGCGCCTCCCATCCCCGCCGCCGGGGCGAGCCCGGCGCGGATGGCGCGCAGCTCGGTGAGGAGCCGCGGGAGATCGTCGAGCCGCAGCATGTTGGGCCCGTCCGAGAGCGGCCGGCCGTCCGCGAGCGTGCGATCCGGGTCCTCGTGCATCTCCATGAAGAGAGCGTCCACGCCCGCCGCCACCGCCGCGCGCGCCAGCAGCGGCACGTAACGGCGCTCCCCACCCGACCGGTGCCCCAGACCGCCGGGGAGCTGGACGGAGTGGGTGGCGTCGAAGATCACCGGGTAGCCCAGCTCGCCCATGATGGCGAGCCCGCGAAAATCTACCACCAGGTTCGCGTACCCGAAGCTCGTGCCGCGCTCGGTGAGGAGGATGTCCTGATTACCGGTGGAGGCGATCTTGGCCGCCACGTTGCCCATGTCACGGGGGGCGAGGAATTGGCCCTTCTTCACGTTGACCGGCCTACCCGTCCGGCCGCACGCCAGGAGCAGCTCGGTCTGACGGCACAGGAAGGCCGGGATCTGGAGCACGTCGAGCACCTCGGCGGCGGGTCCCACCTCCGCGACGTCGTGCACGTCGGAGAGGACGGGCAGCCCGGTGGCGTCCTTGACGCGGCGGAGAATGCGGAGCCCCTCCTTCAGGCCCGGGCCCCGGTACGAGTCGATCGACGAGCGATTGGCCTTGTCGTAGGACGACTTGTAGATGAAGGGAACCCCGGCGGCGGCGGTGGCGGCCTTGAGACGCTCCGCCACCATGATGGCGTGCTCCTCGCTCTCGATCGCGCAAGGCCCCCCGATGAGGACAAGCGGCCCGCCCCCGCCGATCGTGATCCCGCCGACCCGAACCGCCCGACTCACGAGGCCGTGGGCCTACGCCCGTCCCTGATGGTCCAGCGCCGCGCGAATGAACCCGGCGAAGAGCGGATGGGGTTCCCACGGGCGCGAGCGGAACTCGGGGTGGAACTGCCCCGCCACGAACCACGGATGCCCCGGCAGCTCGATGATCTCCACCAGCTGCTTCTCCGGCCAGACGCCCGAGATGCGGAGCCCGCCCCGCTCCAGCGGCGCGAGATAGTCGTTGTTGACCTCGTATCGGTGGCGGTGGCGCTCCTGGATGGCGCCCTGGCCGTAGAGCCGGGAGGCCGTGCTCCCCTCCCCGAGAACGATGGGATAGAGGCCCAGCCGCATGGTGCCGCCCTTGGCGGTGATCCCGCGCTGCTCGGGCAGGAGATCGATGACGTTGTGGGCGGGCTTGGGGTCGAACTCCGTGGAGTTGGAGCCCGCGAGGCCGCACACGTTTCGCGCGTACTCGATCACCGCGCACTGGAGCCCCAAGCAGATACCGAAGAACGGCACCTTCTCCTCGCGCGCGTAGCGGATGGCCTGGATCTTCCCCTCGATGCCCCGGTCGCCGAAGCCACCGGGGATCAGGATGCCGTCCAGCCCGGCCACGTGCCCGGGCACGCCCTCGCGCTCGAGCCGCTCGGCATCCAGCCACACCACCTCCACCGCCGCCTCGTGGGCGATCCCGCCGTGGGCGAGCGCCTCGTAGAGGCTCTTGTAGGAGTCCTTCACCTCGATGTACTTGCCGACCACCCCGATGCGCACGTGGTGGAGGGGCGACTTGATGCGCCGGACGATCTCCTCCCACCGAGACAGGTCGGCGGGACGGTCGGGCAGGCCGAGGAGCCGTACCACGCTCTCGTCGAGGCCCTGCTCGTGGAAGGCGAGGGGGACCTCGTAGATGGTGTCCACGTCGCGCGCCGACACCACTGCCCCCTCCTCCACGTCGCAGAACAGCGCGATCTTCGCCTTGATCGACGGCGTGAGCGGATGCTCCTTGTCGGTGCGGCAGAGGAGGACGTCGGGCTGGATTCCGATGGCGCGCAGCTCCTTGACCGAGTGCTGAGTGGCCTTGGTCTTGAGCTCGGCGGCGGCCTGGATGAACGGCACCAGGGTGAGGTGCACGTAGATCACGTTCTCCTTGCCCACGTCCTTCTTGATCTGGCGGATGGCCTCCAGGAAGGGCAGGCTCTCGATGTCGCCCACCGTGCCGCCGACCTCCACGATGACGACGTCCACGCCCGCCGACACCCTCCGAATCGACGCCTTGATCTGGTCCGTGATGTGGGGAATCACCTGCACCGTGCGCCCGAGGTAGTCGCCGCGCCGCTCGTTCTCGATCACGGTTCCGTAGATCTTCCCGGTGGTCACGTTGTTGTCCCGGGCCATCCGCGCGGACGTGAAGCGCTCGTAGTGGCCGAGGTCGAGGTCGGTCTCGCCCCCGTCGTCGGTGACATAGACCTCGCCGTGCTGATACGGGCTCATGGTCCCCGCGTCCACGTTGATGTACGGATCCAGCTTCTGGAGGGTCACCCGGAAGCCCCGCGCCTCCAGGAGCGATCCGATGGATGCCGCCGCCAGCCCCTTGCCCAGCGAGGAGATCACCCCTCCGGTCACGAACACGAATTTCGGCGTCACTTCGGCTCTCCTTTCGGGTGACGGGCTACCAGGCGCTTCACGAACCGCTCCTCGTCGGCCAGGCCGCCGACCCGGCCGTCCAGGCCGAGATCGCGCAGGGTCCGCAGCCATTGTCCCACCGCGGGCCCCCGCGGCACCCCGGCGGCGATGAGCTGCGCCGCCGACATCGCCGGCTGCACGTGACGGCCCTCGCGGAGATACCACTGCAGGCGCCGCCGCGTCCGGCCGGCGCCGAGCAGCCACGCGGCGACCACCGTCTCGGCCGAGCCCTCGCGCGTCGCCGCGGCCACCCGGCTCGGCGCGAGCCGCGGAGCCGCCAGCCGCGCCGCGAGCCGCCGACCCGCCGAGGGGGCGGCCGCCAGCCGCGCCCCGTGCGCGCCGCCCAGGGCCAGCCGCTGGAGACAGCGCCGCGCCACCGAGGGCGGCTGGTCCACGAGGAGCGCCAGCAGGGCCACGTCGAGCGGCTCGACGCCCAGGTCCGCCGCGCGGCCCCAGGCGAGGAGCCGGCGCGCGGCGCGCAGCCGCTCCCGCGTGCGCGGGCGCACGCGATAGGCGCGGTCCCAGAGTCCGAGCGCGCGCCAGCGGAGCAGCAGAGCGAGCGCGCCCCACGCGGTGGGCTCGCGCAAGATCAGTCCCAACTCCGCGAGGAGCCGCTGTCCCGAGAGGGCCGGATACGCGCGCACGCCCAGCGCCAGCCGCAGCGCGCGCCGGCCGGAGACGTCCAGGTGGAAGCCGAGTCGGGCGGCGTAGCGCGCGGCGCGAAACACGCGGGTCGGATCCTCCACGAAGGACAACGGTTGCAGCGGCACCAGGGAGCGGCGATCCAGGTCGCGCTGGCCGCCCGCCACATCCACCAGCCGGCCGAATACGGCGGGCCCGAGCGCGATGGCCATGGCGTTCACCGAGAAGTCGCGCCGGAGGAGATCCTCGCCGAGCGGCGCCGGCTCCACCGTGGGCAGGGCGCCGGGCCCCGCGTAGCGCTCGCGACGCGCCGAAGCCACGTCGACCCGCGGCAGCGGCTGGCCGTCCACGGTACGGCCGCCCTCCACCGAGGCGGTGCCGAAAACGGCGTGGGCGGTGACTTGCCCCCGCACCTCCTCGGCGAGCCGCCGCGCGAAGGCCGGACCGTCTCCCTCGACGATGAGATCCACGTCGAGCGGCCCACTGTCGCGTAGCAGGTCGCGCACGAAGCCGCCCGCCGCCCACACCGCCACCCCCATGGCCTCCCCCAGCTTGCCGGCGAGCCGGAGCAGCCAGACGAGCGTCTCGCGGCCGGCATCGGGCGGATGCTCGAGTCGATGCGCCACCGAGAGCGCCGGCCGCGCCCACGTCGCGGCGCGGCCGTCCACGAATCCGACGAGGCGGCCGCCGTGCCGCACCAGGATCAATCCCGCCCCCGCGAGCACCAGCCGCCGCACCGCGATCTCGGGCGTGGCGGGCGTCACCTCGGGCAGGTCGTGCCCGGCCATCTCGAGGGCGCGAAGACCGGGCAGCCCCCACCGGACGGCTCGTACCAGCTCCGCATGGCGCACCGCCACCCGCGGGCCCAGGGCCAGCGCGCGCGCCCCCGCGCGTGCGGCGACCGCCTGGGCCGCGCCCACGCGAAGGCCCGACGGGCCGCGCACGATCCGCCGGTCCATCAGGGCCGCCGCGCCCGGGTCGACCTGGGGATAGACGTGTCCCGCCTTGGCCATGGAGCTAGCCGGCCTTCGCGGACAGCCGCGCGCGCGGGTGGAACTTCCGGTACATGTCCCGGACCACCGCCGAGGGGAGATGGGTGTAGATCTGGGTGGTCGAGATGTCGGCGTGGCCGAGCATGGCTTGCACCGAGCGGAGATCGGCGCCGCGCTCCAGGAGATGGCTGGCGAAGGAGTGCCGCAGCGTGTGCGGCGACACGGACGCTCGCAGCCCCGCGCGGCGCGCCGCGCGCTTGAGGATGACCCAGAGACCCTGGCGCGACAGGGGCCGGCCCGACCGGTTGAGGAATATGGTCCCGGCGTCGAGCCGCTTCGGGGAGGTGCTCCGGCGGGCATCCAGATAGCGCCGCACCCAGCGCAGAGCCTGGGCTCCCACCGGGACCAGGCGCTGCCGGCTTCCCTTGCCCGTGCACGTCACATACCCGGCGGTGAGGTTGAGATCCTCGTGGCGCAGCGACAGGACCTCCGAGGCCCGCATGCCGGACGCGTAGAGCAGCTCGAGCAGGGCGCGGTCGCGCAGCCCCTCCGCGCGCGTGATGTCCGGGCTCTCCACCAGCGTGGTGGCGTCCTCGATCGAGAGCGTCCGCGGCAGCCGCCGCGGCGGACGCGGGCTCTCGAGGTGCTCGGTGGGGTCGCGCATCACCCGGCCCTCGCGCACCAGGAAGCGATAGAGGCCCCGGAGAGCCGAGAGCCGGCGGGCCACGCTGCGCGCCCCGAGCCCGCGCCGGCGCAGGGTCATCAGATAATCGCTCACGTCCCGCGCGCCGAGGGTCGCGAGCTCGCGGCGGGGCCGGGCAAGGAAGCGGCCGAAGTCGGCGAGGTCGCGACGGTACGCGAGCACGGTGTTGCGAGAGGCCCCCCCTTCCGTCTGGAGGGCCTCGAGGAACTCGACCACCACATCCATCAACGCAGCTCGGGGGGGACGGGGGCTCGGGGGCGGCGCGACGGAAGAACCAGACCAGCAACTGCGAACGGCAGGGGCATAGAGAACTCTATCACCACCCCCCAGGCGGGGGCAAGCCCTTGCCGCGCCGAAGCATGGCGAGGAGGGCGTGGAGCTCCGGCGCACGGAGCAGCGCCGCCGCCGCCACGAACGCGAGGCCGCCGCCGACCACCGCCACGCCCGTCCAGACCGCGGCGTGGCCCGGGGAGTCCGCGATGGGGCCCAGGGCGCGGCAGGCGAGCCAGAGCGGCACGGTGGCGGCGAGCGTGCGGAGCGCGGAACGGCCCAGGGCGCGGCCCCCCATGGGTCCGAGCCGTCGCCGCAGCATCCACAGCAGCGCGAGGAGATTCACATAGGCGGCCAGCGACGAGGCCAGCGCCAGCCCGGCATGCGCGAGCGGCCACATGAGGCCGAGCGCGAGGACGACGTTGGCGGCCAC
>Ga0137403_10001781_pt1 | contig 26883 bp, 20 predicted proteins | sample CZOMad2_1_16fung_FD_122057 | JGI IMG/M metagenome (GOLD analysis project Ga0137403, IMG submission 122057) | Vadose zone soil fungal communities from Angelo Coast Range Reserve, California, USA - CZOMad2_1_16fungal (Hybrid Assembly) | ecosystem: Environmental > Terrestrial > Soil > Vadose zone... | reverse complement strand
TCTGGGAGAGCTGGCCGCCGGCGTCGCACACAATCTGAATAATTCGTTGACCGTGATTCAGGGTCGGGCCCAGTTGCTGTTAATGCGCAGCACGGCCGATGACGGGAGCAAGAAGAGTCTCGGCGTTATCACGCAAGCAGTCGGCGATTGCTCACAGACTCTGCGCCGCTTGCTCGACTTCTCTCGACGCGAGACAACTAGACATCCGGTGCCGGTGGATTTGAGCGAGCTGATTACTTCCAGTGTTGAAATTGCCCGGCCGAAGTGGCAGGCAACATCGGCTGAGCGGACGGGTACCGTCGAGGTGCAGATCAACGCGCCCGCGCTCGCGTTCACGCTCGGTGACTCGGCCGAGTTACGCGAGGTCGCGCTGAACTTGATCTTCAATGCGGTCGATGCAATGCCGAACGGCGGGACGATCGAAGCAGGCACGCGAGTCGAAGGAAAGACGGCGCGCTTTTGGATCGCCGATACCGGCAACGGAATGCCGGCGGAAGTCATCGCGCGGATCTTCGAACCGTTCTACACCACCAAAGGCGAGCGCGGCACGGGCCTTGGGCTCTCTGCCTCGCATGGCATCATTGAGAACCACTCCGGCGACATCAACGTGATCAGCGAGCCGGGCAAGGGAACTCGTTTTGAAGTAATTCTGCCGTTGCATGAATCCGTGTCGCCTGTCGTCGCAGCGACCGCGGCGCAAGCCGGCAGCACAAAGGCAGCGCGCGTACTCGTGGTTGAAGACGAAGAGAAAGTGCGAGTGCTTTTGAATGATGCTTTTCGCGCCGAGGGTCACGAGGTTACCGAAGCCACCACGGGCGCTGAAGCGCTCAAGCAGTTGGACAAGAGCGACTTCGATCTAATGGTGTGCGATCTCGGCCTGCCGGAATTGAGCGGCCTCCACGTCGCGCGCTGGGTCAAAGAGTTCCGCCCCAACCTCCCCGTGATCATCGCCACCGGCTTCGCCGAAATGATCGCCGAAGAAGATTACACAAAGGCCCGCATCGACGACGTCATCCGCAAACCCTACGCCCTCGCCGACGTGTTGAACCGCGCGCATGTTCTATTGGCTGCCCAGCCGGAGCTTCGCGAAACTGTTACGGTCTAGCTACTGGTCCCAGGCTGTAGAATTGTGATTGGTTCATTCGCTGAAGTGTTATGCCTGGGTGCGGTCCCGCAGGATTGACAGATAGGCACTCCAGGGTCCGACCGCATCTATGTAGACCTTCGCCATCGTCCGCGCGACCTGCGTCACGTGATCCAGGTCGTGCACAACCCAGGTCGCCAGCAATTGCCCGAGCGTCACTGCGCCCAACTCAGGATGCACTCCTCCGCGACCCAGATCGTCAGCCGTCAGATTCATCGCCAGCAGGGCGGCGACGTTTTCCCGCCGTAGCGCAGCAAAGGTCGTTAGCAGTTCAGCAAGGCTCTTGCCCTGGCTTTGGGTAAACTGCGCCGTTCGGTCAAAAGCCTCGAACGGTTGCGTCTCGCCTGACATGATGTGTCGTACGCGCGGGATCCAATCCGTGCGCTCGCCGTGTATGAGGTGGCCGATCACGTCATACGGCGACCAGGTGGCGTCGCCTTCAGTCGCCCGAGTAAGAGTTTCGGGCAGGCCTTTGAGCAAAGCACTCAAACTTGCCGGCGTTCGCTCAAGAATCGCCACCGCATGTTTCAGATTGAGTTCAGGTTTCATAGTTGTCAATCTCTCTGCCTCACCTTATCAGCATGGTTTTCGTCGCCCGGAGGACGTGGCGAGAGGGGAACAGAACTGACCCTTAGATATTAAAGAGAAGGATGCCTAAGGAGATGATCGTGATCGCCACGATGGCAAAATAGTAACGTACCAGGCCTCTCTGAAACTTATTATCTCTGCGCCGCCATAATTGCCACGAACCAATTGAGAGCACCAGCAGCAGCATTATCAAGTCGAACAGCAGGGACTGTTCACGGCTCATCAAAGTAACGGGATTTCCTGAAGCGGTAAAATGCACCGCAATCTGTGAGGGTAGTCTGCTCCACAACAAAAGATAGCCGGCTAAGACAATCGGGAGAGAGAGCCAGGGGATGAGGATTAGATTGCGAAAATTATTCAAGTTCATCTTGTTGTCCTTCTGGAATTATGATGTCACAGCCCTAGTAGACGCCTGGAACGAATCGCCGTGTGCGCGCACAGTACTCACGATACCGCGCGCCAAATGCCTGCTCGAGCAGCTTCTCCTCAGCCCGCGCCCGCAGGTCGCTGCCCATCATCATCAACATAAATGCGGCCCACATGATCGCGCTGGGCACCCAGATTGCCGAGCCGAGCGCCAGCAGATTCAATCCCATATAGATGGGGTGTCGCAAGAGTCGGAAGGGCCCGCCATCGGCGAGCTGATGATCCGAATCAAGCTGAGCGCGGAAACGCCATGACCGAAAATAGACGAGCGCCCACACCATAAGCGCAGCGCCCGCCGCGATGACTATCGTTCCAACCACGCGCTGCCCGGGAAACCATCTGGGCACCCGCCCCGGAACCACTGCAAACCCAATCCCGAAGTACATCAAGGCGAAGGCGAGCGCATGGAAGGCGAGTAACGCGCGAGAGAAGGGCGCAGTTTTCCCTGGCGCAGTCTGCTCTTGCTTAGCAACCGGGGCCGTTTCGGAGTCCGCGGTCCTATTGCGATCCATCCATCGCAGGATCAGAAGCGTCAGGCCGAATGCAGCCCAAAACGCGTTGTGTACGGCATACAGAAGAAAGTCGACCTTAGGCATTCAGGGATGATCAATCCTCCCGATCAGAGCGAGCACGCCTGGGGTTAGTTTAAGATTTCTGATTCGATAAGACTACTTGTTACTGGGAACGCGGGCGCCCCGCCCGCTGAGACTGGCCGAACTAATCTTCCAAGAAAACGCGTTCGCGTTGCGCGCGCAATGCGGGCGAGGGCGCCCGCGTTCCCAGTAACAAGTGGTCCCTTAAAATCAAACTGACGCACTACCAATACGCACCAAGACTGCCGGATAATAGTCCCAGTACGCTATTATGCGCCACTTTCTCTGGCCGGCGAATGTCTTGATCTCCCATCGACGCCGGAACCCTTATCTTGACACACCGCGAAGCGCAGTTAATGATGAGCGTTGAAGATTCAAGTCTCAGAAATCAGATCTACGAATCTCAGATTTTAGATTTAGATTTGAGATCTGAGATTTCAGATCCGAAGTCATCATTCATGCCTGACATTCTTCTGGTCGAAGACAAAGAGAGCCTGCGCCGCGTGCTGCGGCTGACGCTGGAGCACGCCGGCTATTCGGTTACCGAAGCTGCCGATGCGCGCGAGGCGATCAATGAAATTGGCCGCGTCCCTCACAAAATCGTGCTGACTGATCTGCGGATGCCTAACGGCTCCGGACTCGACGTGCTGCGTGCGGCGCGAGCGGCGGACGGCGACGTGCCGGTGATTGTGATGACGGCGTACGGCTCGATTGATGAAGCGGTCCAGGCGATGAAGGATGGCGCTCACGATTTTCTCCAGAAGCCGGTCGATTCGAATCATCTGCTGTTGCTGGTTGAGCGCGCGCTGGAACAATCGCGCTTGCGCACCGAAAATATTCTGCTGCGCGAAGAGTGGTCAAAGCGTTATGGCTTTCCGCGCATCATCGGTGAATCAGAAGCGATTAAGCGGGTCGTGGCAGAGACGCAGCGGGTCGCGCAGACGGAAGCGACCGTCCTGCTCCTGGGCGAGTCGGGCACGGGCAAAGAGCTTTTCGCGCGTGCCGTGCATCATCTTTCGAACCGTCGCGACAAACCTTTTGTGGCCATTAACTGCGCGGCGATCCCTGAAACTCTGATCGAGAACGAGCTGTTTGGACACGAGCGCGGCGCGTTTACCGGCGCCGGCGATCGCCGGCTCGGCAAGTTCGAACTCGCCTCCGGCGGCACGGTTTTCCTTGATGAAATCGGCGAGTTGCCACTGGCGGTACAGGGCAAGCTGCTGCGGGTGATTGAGGAAAGGTGCGTGGATCGCATCGGCGGGCGCGGACCGATCCCGGTTGATGTGCGCGTCGTCGCAGCGACCAACAAAGATCTGCGGGGCGCCGTGGATAAGGGCGAGTTTCGCGGCGATCTTTTCTTTCGGCTGGCAGTCTTTCCGATCGAGATTCCGCCGCTCCGCGATCGCGGCGAAGACGTAGTTTTGCTCGGCCACCATTTCGCGGCGCAGCTTGGAAATGAATTGCGCGGCCGCGAAGCTACGCTCAGTGAAGCGAGTGTGGCAGCGATGCGCGCTCATCGCTGGCCGGGAAACATTCGCGAACTCGAGAACTCGATCGAACGCGCCTGCATCCTGGCAGACGAGAATACTTTGGAACCCCGCGACCTGGGTTTCGGCAACATCCAGGCAGCCGATCCGAAGGCGCTTGGGTTTGATACTTCGGGAACTCTCGGCGAGGCAGCCGAACGAGCTGTGGCGCTGATTGAGCGGCGAAAAATCGCCGACGCCCTGGCTGAAAGTGACGGCAATAAGACTCGCGCGGCGGAAGCTTTGGGAGTCAGTTATAAAACGCTCTTGACGAAAATCAGGGACTACAATCTTTAGGTAGCTCTGAGGGAGTTCTTCGACGCGTAGCGTCGACATGAATTTAGCCCGGCCTTTCAAGGCCGGGAAGGGTCAACGTAATGTTAGCGTCGCATAGCGACGCTTGAAACTAGTGTGAAGGCAATCGTCGCTACGCGACGAAGAACAGGTGACAACCCAATCCCCGGCGTTGAAACGCCGGGCTAAATTCATGTCGACGCTACGCGTCGAGGGCGCGTGCTCAGAGGCTCCTTTAGTCTGAACCTAACTCTAAGAAATGAATGACGAGCAGGACTCCGGTCCCAAGCCACAAGTCCCCGGTTCGAAATCGGCAGATGGCAGATCCGACGCCACTCCTCCCCCAAATCCAGACCCTTCAGGTTTGGAATCCCGCAGCAGCGCTTCCGAGATCGCCGGCGAAACTGTCGATGTGGTTGGCGAAGCCACCGGCGCCTTTCCCAGGGCTGAGGCCGTCGAACGCGAGGAGCGCGAAAGTACCGCGAAGTCAGCGTTCATGGTCGGCGCCGGAATCCTCCTGAGCCGGATTATTGGCGTCGTCAGGCAAAGGGTGTTTGCTCACTACCTCGGCACTTCGGACGCGATGGGCGCCTTCAGCGCGGCGTTTCGAATCCCGAACTTTCTGCAAAACGTCTTTGGCGAAGGCGCCCTTTCGGCCTCGTTTATTCCTGTCTACGCCAAGCTCCTGGCCCAGGGAGATAAGAAGGAAGCGTCGCGAGTCGCTGATGCAGTCCTGACGCTGCTAGCTCTGGCGACTTCTCTAATCGTCCTGGTCGGAGTTTTGACGACACCCTTCTTTGTAGGGCTGTTCGCTTACAGCTTTGATCCCGCGACGCGCGCGCTGACGATTCAGTTAGTCAGAATCTTTTTCCCGGGCGCAGCGCTGCTGGTGATGTCGGCCTGGTGTCTTGGTGTACTCAACAGTCACCGCCGTTTCTTTCTTTCCTACACCGCGCCGGTGGTGTGGAACCTCGCGCTGATCGGCGCCCTGATTTGGTTCAGACGCGAAGACCAGTTTCATCTCGCGATGTGGGCCGCCTGGGGCTCGGTTCTGGGAAGCGCTTTGCAGTTCGGTGTGCAGATGCCGACGGTCTTGAAACTGATTCGCCGGCTGCGGCCGGTGTTGGACATCACGAGCGCAAACGTCCGCACGGTCCTCAGAAACTTTTTCCCTGTCTTCATGAGTCGCGGCGTCGTGCAAATCTCGGCGTTCGTCGATGCGATGTTGGCGGGGCTGATCAGCGCACAAGCTGTCGCCGCCCTTAACTATGCGCAGAGTCTTTACACGCTTCCCGTCAGTTTATTTGGCATGTCGATCTCCGCGGCCGAACTGCCGGCGATGTCCAGCGCGCTTGGTTCAACCAAAGAGATCGCCAGCCAACTACGCAGCCGGCTGGATGCGGGTTTGCGCCGGATTGCATTCTTCATTGTTCCGTCAGTGATGGCCATGATGGCTTTCGGAGATGTAATGACCGGAGCTCTCTATCAATCCGGGCGTTTCAGTCACGGGGATTCGAAGTATGTTTGGGGAATTCTGGCCGGCTCGACCATTGGCTTGCTTGCTTCGACGCTCGGCCGTCTTTACGCTTCGACATATTACGCGTTGCATGACACGCGGACGCCACTGCTCTACGCTGTGATCAGAGTGACCCTGACAACTATTCTCGGTTATCTCTTCGCGATTCCTTTGCCGCCGGCGATTGGCCTTGATCCCAAATGGGGAGTTGCGGGATTGACGGCGTCGGCGGGCATCGCCGGTTGGGCAGAATTTGCCTTGCTCAGGAGGAGTTTGAACAAGCGAATTGGACGAACCGGGCTACCGCTTAGCTATGTCGCCAAGCTTTGGCTGGCCGCCGCGGTTGGCGCCGGCGTGGGGTGGGCGATCAAACTCTCTGTCGGCGCCCACCATCCGGCAATCATTGCAGTGCTGGTCTTGCTTCCTTTTGGTCTGATCTATTTTGCGGTTACCGCCGTGCTCAAGGTGCCCGAACTCAACGCTGTGCTTGGACGTGTACTTAAGATCGCCGGGCGGCGAAGATGATTGGCAAAGAAAAAGGCTTCGCAACGGCGCGAAACCTTTTCGGTTTTTAAAGAATGGAAGAACCAGTTGTCGGGTCGCAATTCCGGATTAATCACCAACCAGCACACCGTCGCCGACCAGGACGCCGTCGCTAACGAGCACGCCATCGCTGACGAGCACGCCGTCACCGACCAGCACACCGTCGCTGACCAGCACGCCGTCACTAACCAGAACTCCGCTGCTCATTAACAGCGTACCGTCGCTCATGGTGATGCCGTTGCTGACCATGATGTTGTCGCTGACCAGAACGCCAGTCGAGAGTTTCGCGGCGTCAGAAACGAGCACGCCATCGCTAACTAACACGCCATCGCTGATCAGTACGCCCAGCCCGTAGATTCCCTGGTACTTGGTGATTAGCTCTGAGCCTTTGGCCCAGTCGTATTTGAAGATCACGCCCTGTGACCACTTGAAGGTCTGCCCGGCGATCGTGGTTTGAGCCGACGGCCCAGATGCGGTTAGAAGCGGCGCACCCATGGCCGTGTTGGATGACAAATCAGTCCGCACGAGCTTTGCCAGGCGCATGGCGCCTTCGATGTTGATCTCGCCCGCGCCTTGCTCGAGCATGTTGAACTTCGCCAGGGGCTGCGCCGTGTACATCAGAATCATCTTGACCAGGTTCGGCGTCAGGCTGGGATTCGCTTCCAGTAGGACCGCCGCCGCGCCGGCCACGATCGGAGACGCTGCTGAAGTACCGCTCATGCGCATCTCGGACTTATCGGCTCCGGTCACGACAGAGAGCAGCGGATTCAAGGCGAGGAGAGAATTGTTGTTCGCGGCGGCTCCCACGAGCTTATTGCCCGGCGCAACCATGTCCGGCTTGATCAGATTGTCGTAATGCTTGGTGCCTCTGGAGTCTTTCCAGTAGCTGCGGGTTGGCCCACGTGAGCTATACGTAGTCACGCCGTCATCGTTACGTGCGTCGGTGCCGAAAGTGTTTGCCGCGCCCACGGTAATCGCGGAAGGCTCGTTGCCGGGCGAATGAATACGTCCGTAAAGCTTGGGATGCAGAAGGTCTTTTCCATCGTTACCAGCCGCGGCAACCACCACGATACCGGCATCGACCAACTGACGCACCGCGCGGCAGATTGGGTCATTCTTGTAAGAATCAACGGCGGGCGTGCCCAGACTCATGTTGACAACGCGGATGTTGTAAGTGGCGCGCTTGGCCATTACCACATCGAGAGCACTGAGAACCGCAGAAGCTGTCCCTCTTCCCTGCGAATCAAGCACGCGCAGATTGACCAGCTTGGCAGCGGTAGCAACGCCGCTGTAAGCGCCGTTGTAATCCGTGTCCTTGCCGGCGGCCATTGCCGCGACAAACGTGCCGTGACCGTAAGGGTCATCAGTGCGGCCTTCGCCGGTAAAATCCTGGCTATAAATCACGCGTCCGCTCACGGTGTGGTGTGTCTTGGAAATGCCTGAGTCGAGGATCGCAATCCCGACGCCGCTACCATCTAGACCTGAGTTTCCAGTCTGAGCCAACATGGCGGAATCGCCGGTCGTGGTCTGCACGTGGCCAAAAGACTGAACGGCGCGATCGAGTGAAAGGTGGAGAGTTTGGCTGCTGTTGGCAAGTTCCTTAATTGCCCTGGTCGGAACGTCAACTGCGAGGGCTCCGAACTGGGCCATTTGCGCGTCAATGTTGACGCCGTATTTCGCGAGTTGAGATCTCAGCGCTTCGCTGTTCGTATTGTCGACCTGCAGAATTGCCTTGACCCGGGCAGGCGCTTTGCCACTGTCGATCAACTGGCGCAGGTCGTCAGATATCTTCTCGCCGACGAACTCTTCCGTATTTCTCTTCGATGAATTCTCGGCGCTTGTATTGTCATTGCCTTGCTCAGCGTTGGCTGCGTCAACTTCCTGCATCTCGACGCCGGCAAAAAGCGACGCCAGTGATTCATCGCTCGCTACATTTTCACGGAAAGCGATGTCGGTTGAAGCACCGAAGCATTGAACGTCGCCGTTCTTGATGGCATCGCGCAGCATCGACGAAGCCGCGCCGTCAAACGCGCCGGAAGGACCCACCAAAGACTGAATTGGATCAACCAGCAGAATTCCCTTTGATTCGAACTGCGCAACTTCAGAGAGAATTTCGGAAATATTTCTTACCAGGTCGGCGGAAGTTTTCGAATCGTGGAACAACGCTTCAAGATTCAGCTTGAACAAGCGCTTGCCATAAAGGGCTTCCGGTACATCACCTCTGGCGATGCGTAGCGCTACGCCTGAGGCGACCAGGTCGCGTACGGCTGGTGAATCGCTTAGGACCACTGGATTGTTTTGATGAGGACGGGAAAGGATTTCCACGGCGCGATTGATTTCATCGCGTCTCTCTGTCAGGGAATTAAAACGGCCCTGCTCTGCGGCAGCGGTAAGATCCGAGGCGAACTTGCTCAGCGCACTTTTCGCAGCGGCGTTGTTTTTCTCAACACCTTGAGCCCTGGCGCTATCAGTTACGAGGATGCCGGCTACTAGTGACATCGCCAGCCCCATGGCTGTGAGCCACCGCCAACCTGACCTCGTCCGCACTGTTTTTTCTCTTCTCATCTAACGCTCCGCGACTGCTGTGAGCTTTGGGGTGTATCGCCGCACTCGCTGGTGCTGGCGTTGTTCCCTTTAACAATGGTTGTGCCAGAGCTCGGATTGTGGTTTTCCGCCGTGTTTTCGCGATTATCGAAAGAAGAACCGGCGATTGGTTCCGTCAGTTTGCAAGGTCGTTCAGTCAGAATGACGACGGTCGGTCAAGAGCTGTGGATCAGACGCTTTCCCGCCTGTGAAATATTTCTGGAGAGCTTCGAGCATTAGCTCTTTACTTGGTTATCCTGAAAAGACGGATAGGCTGGAGTAGCGGCAGGCGGCGGGGAAAACCCTCAGCGGCCTTTTTGTTTGTGCAGCGAAGCACATTGCCCGCAATCCTGTTCTCCGTTCCTGAATTGACCCATCCGTAACCTTCTCCTTATCATCGCGGTGTGCAACCTGTTGTTTCTTCGGCGCAGATGAGCGAGATCGATCGCCTGACGACCGAACTCTGTGGTATTCCATCGTCGGTCCTGATGGAAAACGCGGCGGCCGCAACTGCCCAGATAATCACCGCCCGGGGCAGCGTGTTGGAGAAATCGATTCTGGTCTTGTGTGGACCGGGTAATAACGGCGGTGATGGCGCGGCGACCGCCAGGTTGCTCGCACTCGCCGGAGCAGAGGTCGACGTTGTACTGTTCGGCAAGTTCGAAAAAACAAAAGCAGACGCACGAACAAATTTAGAGAAGGTGAAGAGCCCCGAAGCCGCTGCGTCCATCAGGTTTTTCGAATGCGCGTCAGCAGACGAATGGGGCGCTCTAAAGCACAAGGAAATAACTAAGCCGTACTATGCAGTGGTCGATGCTTTGTTTGGCACTGGACTGACGCGGCCGCTGGACGGCGTTCATCGCGACGTCATCGGGTACTTACTTGAGCTTAGGCAATCACCCGACGCACGCCCTTTTATTCTTTCGATCGACGTTCCCTCCGGGCTCAATGCGGATTCAGCGCAGCCGAGCGGCGAAGCTGTGCAGGCAGACACCACCGTCACGATGACCGCGCCCAAGCCCGCAAACGTTTTGCCTCCAGCCGCTAATTACAACGGCAAATTGATCGTCGCCGACATCGGTTCGCCCTCAGAATTGATTAAGAAAGCGAAGTCCGAAACTTTTGTGACTGAGGAATGCGACGCGACGAACTGGCTGATCAGAACTCGTTATCTTCCTGATTCTTACAAAAAGACGCACGGTCACGTTCTGGTGATCGCGGGCTCGCGCGGATTTACGGGCGCGGCCGCACTTTGCGGCAACGCCGCTATGCGTTCGGGCGCGGGCCTGGTCACAGTGGGGACGCCAGTGTCGGCCCAGCCTTTGGTGGCCGCGCAAGTCATGCCCGAACTGATGACAGCCGCCTTGGCAGAGACTGATCGCGGTGCAGTCAGTGACGAAGCGCTAGGGCATGTCCTAAGCCTGGCTGAACGCGCCAACGTGATCGCCATTGGTCCAGGGCTGTCTTCAGAAGACGATCGCACGCGCAACTTTGTCAGGGCCCTGGTTGAACAGCGCCAGACGCCGATCGTAGTCGATGCAGACGGATTGAATTGCCTTGCGCCGTGGCCCGCGGATCTACGTGGCTCTTCAGATCTGCCCGTGGTGCTAACGCCGCATCCCGGCGAAATGCTGCGGCTGATGGGAACGAATGATAAGCCGGCGCTTGACGATCGGGTTGCTGCCGCCCGGGAGTTTGCATTGGCGCATGAAGTGATCCTGGTCTTGAAAGGTTCGCGGCCCCTGATAGCCTCGCCTGACGGCCGCGTGTTTGTTAATCCGACGGGCAACGCAGGTCTCGGGACGGCCGGCGCCGGCGACACCTTAACCGGAGTCATCGCGGGTTTTCTGGCACAGGCCTATGGAACTTTAAAAGGCCAAGCCAACGCGCTGGAGACGGTAATCGCAGCGCTTTACGTCAGCGGGCTGGCGGGTGATCTCGCGGCCGAGGAGATCGGAATGCGCAGCATGGTCGCGTCCGACATTCGCGAACACCTCAGCGCTGCAATTTGCGCGCTGGATCCCGAAGGCGAAATACCATTGCCCGACACCGCGGCCTAATTAAGGAAGATCGCCAACCGAGTTCACAAAAAAATGAGCGCAACGGAACCACGAACAATCCCTACCGGCGATTGGATCTCGTTCAACGAACAAGAGACTTTCGACTTCGGCGTTCGCATCGGAGAGCAGCTTGTCGGCGGCGAGGTTATCTTGCTTAACGGGCCGCTGGGCGCCGGCAAGACAATTTTTGTAAAAGGGATTGCCCGCGCGCTGGGTCTCGACGAAGAGGATGTAACCAGCCCGTCATTTACCCTCGTCAATCTGCATCAAGGCCGTCTTTTGCTTTATCACATCGATCTCTATCGGCTCGATGAAGGAGCCAGGGCGGCGCATGCGGTTGATCTGGACGAGATTCTTACCGACGAAAAGGCTGTGGTCATCGTCGAATGGGGCGAGCGCCTGGGTCGTTATCCTCTGCCTGCTAGCGTTTGGCGGATTGGAATCTCCGGCGACGGCGACGAACCGCGAAGGATTTCAGTTAGTGGCACAGACTTCAGTCTGTGAGGTCGCGTTAGCGAAAAGTGAATCACAGACTGAAGTCTGTGCCACTTGGACGCAGGCGATTGAGTGATCATGGTACAATCACAACTCAATAAACTTAATTACAGACATAAGAGGAGAAGTTAAGAAATGCCATATCCAGAAGAAGTGATTCGACCGATGCGCGAAGAGCTGACCCGGCTTGGGGTTCAGGAATTAAGAACACCCGAAGCGGTCGACGAAACCCTGAAGAATTCGACCGGCACAATCATGGTCATAGTTAATTCAATCTGCGGTTGCGCCGCGGGCAAAGCGCGCCCCGGCATTGCGATGGCCCTGCAAAACGAGATCCGGCCTGACAAAGTAGCTACCGTGTTTGCCGGCGGCGACATCGAAGCCACCGAAAGAGCGCGCAGCTACTTTACCGGTTTCGGCCCGTCGTCACCTTCAATCGGGCTTTTGAAGGACGGGCAGCTCGTCTACATGATGGAGCGTTATCAGATTGAAGGCAGAGGACCCGAACAGATAGCGGCGGAACTGCGACAGGCCTTTGAGCAGCATTGCGCAGAGACTATCGCCGCCGGCTCTTGAGCTTTTCTTGTTGAAAGAATAAACGCGTTTGGGGCACGGTTCGCCGTGCCTCTTTCATTTAGTCGAGGTCGTTGAGTTTATTGGCGGCTACCCTTCTTAGCGCCTTGAGTTTTGCTTTGTGCCTTTGCGTGAACCAAAAATCGAGCCCTATTCCATTTCACGCAACGGCGCAAAGAAGAACGAAAGGCGCAAAGGTTAACTTGGGCCTTCGTGATCTTAAACGTTGAGATGCGCGTCACAGTTTTTCGGGATTCTGAAGCGGATGCAATGGTCATTTGCTGTGTTATGATCCAGCCATGCCGGCCGATCGATCCATCTCCCTCGATACCAGAATTCTCGATCTACACGGGGCCGGAATCCCACGCTTCGGCCAACAAAGCGCGCGCCAACTGGCGCTCGCCCTGACCGAAGTTTCTCCGGGAAAGGACAGTGCCACCGTCACCGTCGAAGACCTGCTGAACTATCTTCCGTCGCGTTACGAAGATCGTTCGAGCATGGTTGAGATTCGCCACTTGCATCATGAACTCGAGGCCTCGCTCGATCTCACCGTGCGGGTGGCCGGTGGATTTCAGGTGCGCAATCGCCGCTCGGTCCGTCAGCAACTTTATAAGTTCGAAATCAGCGCCGTCGATCAGCAACGGTCAGGCAAGCAGGTCGTCGTCTGGTGGTTCGTTTCCGGACCTCGCGCGCACGACATCCTGCGATACAACGCCAAACGATTTGTTCCCGGCACGCGGTTCATTGCTTTCGGTAAGTGGGAGCACGACATCCGGCGCAATACGTACTCGCTCAGATTGAACAAGCCCGACGAGTTGGAATTGATCGCCGGTGGCGAAGAGGAAGAAGGACCTGAGTTAGATCCGAAACTAGCTGCGATTCACGTCGGCCGTCGCGTCCCGGTCTATCGCAAGCTGGGAGAATTTCGGACGAAGCGCCTGCGCGAGATTGTGCACGAAGTCCTCGCGCGCCTCGCCGACAAAGCATTCACTGAGACCTTGCCGCTGGACTTACTGGCGCGGCGGAAACTGATCGCGCGCGGCGCGGCGTTGCGCGAAATTCACTTTCCGTCCAGTGACGCTTCGTTGGACGATTACCAACAAATGCGCAGCCCCGCGCATCAGCGTCTAATCTTTGAAGAGTTATTTTGGGTGGCGCTCGCGCTGGCGGTAAAGCGCGGCAAGCGTCTGCGGGAAAGCAAAGGCGCGGCGATCACAATCGATGCGCCGATGAAGCAACGGATAGGTTCGGTGCTCCCATTCAAACTTACGGACGCTCAGCGCAAGGTCGTCAGAGACCTTTTCAAAGACATGCAATCCGACGCGCCCATGAATCGTCTGTTGCAGGGCGATGTGGGCAGCGGCAAGACGATAGTGGCACTGATTGCCATGCTGGCGGCGATGGAGAATGGTTACCAAACCGCGCTGATGGTGCCAACGGAAATCCTCGCCGAACAACACGCGCGCAACATCAAACGCATCCTGGCAAAGTCGCCTTACCGGGTCGAACTGCTCTCCGGCTCGCTCAAGAGTGCTGACAAAAAGCGTCTGCATCAATCAATTGCCACCGGCGAGGTTCACGCGAGTGTCGGCACGCACGCGCTGATTTCTGAAGGCGTGGCTTTTAAGAAGCTTGGTCTGGTTGTCATCGACGAGCAGCATCGTTTTGGCGTGATGCAGCGCGCGGCTCTGCGCGAGCGGGGAATGAACCCTGATGTGCTGGTGATGACCGCGACGCCGATCCCGCGTTCGCTGGCGATGACTGTCTATGGCGACCTCGACGTTTCGATCATTGACGAACTGCCGCCCGGCCGGACGCCGATTGAAACCAAAGTGTTTGGCGAAGAAGGACGGCAGGAAGTTAAGAAACTGATCACGCGTGAAGTTCGCGCCGGCCGCCAGGTCTATGTCGTCTATCCTCTGGTTGAAGAGTCAGAGAAGATGGATCTGCGCGACGCGACCAAACGCTATGAATACCTGCGCGATACCGTATTCACGAAGTTCTCAGTCGGGCTTCTGCATGGCCGGATGAAGCCGGAAGAAAAAGAAGCAGTCATGCGCCGATTCATCGCCGGCGAAATTCAGATTCTCGTTTCGACAACCGTGATCGAAGTCGGCGTCGACGTCCCCAACGCTTCGGTAATGGTGGTCGAACACGCCGAACGCTTTGGCCTATCTCAACTCCATCAACTGCGCGGTCGCGTCGGCCGCGGCGCCGAACAGAGCTACTGCGTCCTGCTCGCTTCCGACAAACAAACTGAAGTAGCCCGCGAACGCCTCGGCATCATGGAGGAAACCAACGACGGCTTCAAAATCGCCGAAAAGGATCTGGAGATTCGCGGCCCCGGCGAAGTCATGGGCACACGGCAAGCAGGTCTCCCCGAATTCCGCGTCGCCAATCTGGTTCGCGATCTCGATATCCTGCAAACCGCTCGCAAGGAAGCCGAGTTCTATATCAACCAACGCAAGGTTTCTGCTGAAGCTGCGAAGATGATCAAGCGCGTGCAGGGTGATGCGCGAATGAAACTGGCGGCGGTCGGGTAGCCTACAATTCTCGATTTCATTGATTTCGTCGCGCTGCCCATTGTGTATGCTCTCGTGAAAACGCGTTCTCGGCATCGGCGACGAAGCTTGAAAGATGAGCCTCGTCCGTTACACTGGTATACCGGCTCTTGATAATCCCTAATTCGTGGGCTGCTAATCCGTACGAACTGACTAATTCATCAAACCGTTTGATTTCCTTCCAACCAATGATGCTGCTGGCAATTACGGCGAAAACCTCAATCGGAAGATACGGAGTCTGAGGCGCGCCGATGCGAACCAGAAGGAGAATGATCGCGATACCGTAAGCCCCACAAAGCAGACCAAAATACTTCCGGGAGGCTCTGCGGTTATCGCCGGACTTTTTCGCATACCATTTCCGCTGATCATCGATTCTCTCTTCTAAGTATCTGTCTCTCTTAACCTCAAAAGATTGACCCAAAGTTCCGCTCATTTCCGGGGTTATCTCGTCCTGATCCGACCACTCTCCTCCGAGGTGCGCTCCAATCCCCTTATTTTCGTCGAGCAGTTCGGTCAGAAGCTTTCGGAATTTTTCCAGATTGGCTTCCTGGGCAACCTCGGTGAAGGGCTCTGCGGACATAATCAAACGCCAGGTTGCGGTCTTAACCGATTCGGCGAGTGCGCGTGCTTTATACCAGCGCCCTTGAAAATCCTGATATTGGCCGTAGATGAAAAGAAGTAGTGAGCCGAAAAAAAAAGCGCACTCAGAATTGCCACCCATGTCGTGATAGTGCTGATCAGCGCGGTGAGAGCAGCCATGACAAGCAGGTATGCGTTGATTTTGGAGAGCCTTAGTAGATGGCTCTGCGCTTCAATTGAGGCAGCATCGGCAGCTCGATATAGAGCAGGGTAATGTTTGTTTTCCATTCGTAGGAGCCTTTCTCATTTAGCGACAGCTTGCCTTCGGAGACGGCACTCTCGCGGAGCCGTTAGCGCTGGCGAGCTTCTAACGAGGGTCATGAAAGCAACTCGAGCGGCCATTCTAAGACTCGGCCTCGGAAAGCTGCGCCTCCAGTTCGCTTACTTCCTTGTCCCGCCGGTGGTAGCCCATGCGCTCGATCATCTCTTTGGCGATCGTCCAATGTTCGCGAGCTTTCTCTTTGTCGCCTTGCGCCAGCCGAAGCCGCGCCGATTCCAGATGATAATCAGCGAGATGCAAACCCATCCCGCTGCGCGTGGCGATCCGAAAGACTTCGGCAAGATCGCGCTCCGCCCGCTCATAATCACTGACAAATCGGTATAACTCCGCGCGCGCCAGCAGTCCACGCGGTAATTGATCCATCGTTCCTGCCCTTCGGAAGCCGTCCACGGCGTTTTGCAAAAACTCTGCCGCTTGCCTCGTGTCGACTGTGCCTGCCTGTTGTGCTTCGAGGAGCCATGCCCGCCCTAGTGAGAGGTTATCCAAGGCGATTGCGAGAAGAAGTTTTTCTTCGTGCACCCACTCAAGCGTCTTAGTGGCACGCTCTTTCGCTTCGCGCACCCGCACCTGACCGAGCAGCAAGTCGCAGTACAGAAATCCCTGCACTGAATAGAGAAGAGGGTATGCAGGCTGCCTCTCCCGCTGCATCGCCTCAGCCTCATTAAAGGCGGCGGCTGCCTCCTTGATATCCCCTGCCTGATGGAACGCGTCAGCCAGCACAACTCGCGCTCCCATTCGCTCAAACTCATCACCGCTGCGATCCGCCAGTTCCACGCTCTGCTGGGCAAGCTTGAGCGCCTGCGGCAGGTCGCCGATGTCGAGGCAGAGTTGGGCGGAATTTCTTCCAACAATAGCAGCATCTCCCCATTTTTCTCTCCCAATATACAGCTCAAATCCCGCCTGCATGGGGTGCGCCGCCTCGTGCAAGCGGCCCAGAGTATGCAGGTCAAAGCCTGCCTCACTAAGGACAAACCCTTTGAGTGTATCCGCGAGTCCTGTCACCGGTTGCTCCCAAGGTATTTCAAAGAAGCCGGACAGCGTCGCCAGGTCAGCACCATAAGCTCCGAGTTTCTTCCAATTGAAATGTTCTTTTCCCCTCTGAATTCGTTGCCAGTAAATCTTTTCCAACACCTCTTGATGCCTGCCTGCTGCACAGCCATGTGCGACTGCGGCATAGAGCGGAGACATCTCTTCTACTGTCTCTGGAAATTCTTTGGCAGTGTTCTTGAGGTGTTCGTAGAGTCGATTGTTTCCGTCCCGCCAGGCATCCGACTGTTCGCGCTTGAGTTGCTGTTTGAAGTGCTCGCGCATAAGCGGATGAGCATCGAGCGTGCCCGGTTCGGTCTCTGACGCTTCACCCAGCAGCTTAATGCGGCGCAGCTTGGCCACTGCCTTGTTCCATTCGCGCTCTTTGAGATTCTGCAACGCCTCAGTCAGTTCCGGAATCGCGGGCGCTTTGCGTAAGACGGCTAAGCTGGCCAAATCGGCGGGACGATCAAAGAATCCGAGCAATCTCAGAATCGCCAGCTCAATTCCTTCGCCCAGCCACTCTTCATAGGCAGCGATCATCTTTTGCGCGCTATCGCCGTAACGCGTGTCATCAAAGAGACTCTCAATCTCCCTTTGTCTGCGGATGTCGCCCTGAAATACTTCATCCAGATAACTACCTAACAACGTGAGCGAAAACGCGTGGCCCTTGAGTTCCTTCGACGCTTCTTCCAACTCCTCGTCGTCACCCCTGACGTTTAGCGACCGGAGAATCTGCGCCCCTGCCTGCGGAGACAGTTGCTCAAGGTCGTGTCCGATCACCGTCCCGTTTTCAAACTCAACGAGATCGCCGATTCGCTCACGCGTCGAAATCACGCACAAGCCATCCTGCTGCGCCGCCAATTCGACGAGGAGCGCCTGCATGGCCGCATCCTTCAAACGGCCTTCGTGCGCGCCCGGCGGGTGTTGCAGTGGCTCGAGCCCGTCAAGCACCAGCAGCGTGCGCGATTGCCGAATGTAGCCCGCCAGCCGTTCGCCTTTGTCCCAAGGTGAGCCCGTAGTCGGGTCAGTGTCGCCGAACCAGCGCAGCGCCTTGTCAATGAACAAGTCGGCAGACGCCGCGCGTTCGCTGGTGCCCTGACTGAAGAACGACCAGCCATAGAAGCGCTCTGCGCCGCGATAGTTGTCGCCCGCCATGCGTTGCTTCAGCCAATGATTGACCAGCGCAGTCTTGCCAACGCCACCCCACGCGATGAAGGTGACGATGTTGGTGTGCGGATTTTCCCAGGCCCTGTCGAGCAGTTGCAGTTCCTCATCGCGGCCAAAGAGATTGGATCCGCCGGTGGGCAGACGTGCGATGGAAATTCTGTCTTGCGGTAAGGGCAGTGGCGCATGCCCGGAGGAATAGTTCGCTAATGCGACCGCGATTTTCTTCCCCAGATCATCCGGCGTCGTGAATGTCTCGCAGATGAAGGTATCGCGCAGCCACTTCTTAAAGAGACCGAGTTCTGCGATTCCGCTTACGATCTCAATCACCCGAGCCCGATCTGCCAATACGGTAGGGTCGGTGAGCAAGTCCTGCTCCTGCTTTTCAGTCCAGGGATAATCGTCCGCGACGATCCAAACGAGGACATCCTTTCCCGCCGCCTTCGCCGCTTCGACTTCGCGTCGAGTGATGCTGCCTTTACCTTTTTCGGGGACGAAGCCGTATCGATGCGCAACTATGCAGACCACGACATCGCTCTCTCGCGCCAAACGTTCACATTCGTCTACTGGTGAATTTGGTAGCGGGCCGAAGCGCTCCATCGCTACTGTCTGTTGCGACAGTCGCAGTATTGTGTCGTCGGCAACTCGGCGGTAGGCGTCGAGGTCCTGGGCGGTGGAAGAGAGGAAGACTTTCATGTCAATGAGTGCGCAGGCAACGTATAAGAAGCCTGTGATTAATACCTTATACTGAGGATTGTGTCCAGATTGTCTCGCTTTCATTGGGGCCATTTGTAAGATTTGCTGAGAGATTTGACGGTTTTGGCGCCAAACCTGGGATCTTTCACGGCGGATCTGGAGGTTTTTCACATGCGCAGGGTGGGTTTGCACGTGCGCACGGTGGGTTTACACCTGCGCATGGAGAATTTGCACGTGCGCACCGAGAGTCTGCATCTGCGTACCGAGGTTTTGCGCCTGCGCACGGAGGGTTTGCGCCTGCGCAAGGTGGGTTTGCAGTTGCGCATGGAGGATTTGCACCTGCGCAGGGAAAGTTTGTACTTGCGCACGGAGGGTTTGCGCCTGCGTTTCAGACATTTCCCCGGCGCGGCGAGTGTTTGGCTCGGTTTGTTGACCCACGCGCGTGCGTCTTTTGAAAAGTTTCCGGCAAAAGCGTTACTGTGCAAGGTTACCTGAGGGCGAAGACTAAGTTTTGCGAATAATTGCCGGCAAATATCGTGGGCGGAGATTGAAGAGTCCGCCATCGCTCGAGACGCGGCCGACTTCGGATCGTTTGCGTGAGACCTTGTTCAATATCCTTGCGCCGCGAATTAAGGGGGCGCGGTTTCTTGATTTGTGCGCCGGGTCGGGAGCGGTGGGAATTGAAGGACTGTCGCGCGGAGCGGCGCACGCGACCTTTGTCGATCTATCGCGACGGATGTGCGCGTTGATTGAAGCGAACCTGCAAACGGTCGGTGCGGCTGATGGCGAAGTAGAAGTAGTGAGCGCTCCGGCATCGGAAGCTTTACAACGGCGCGTGAAGAAGGAGGGCGAGCCTTTGGACATCATCTTTTACGATCCGCCCTACGAGACGGATTATGAGGGCGTGTTGGATTACATTGGCGAATACGCGGCTGGATTGTTAGCGGAAGACGGAGTGGTGATTGTTGAGCATCATCGGAAGAATGATTTAAAAGAGGAGTTCGGCGGGCTGAAGCGTTATCGAGTAGTGAAGCAAGGCGACTCGTGCTTGAGTTTTTATGGGGTGAGATAAGAGTTATCCGCAGATTGCTCAGATTACTCAGATTCAAAACGCAGCATAGCCGCGTGGGGAGGGGGGAGGTTTCTTATTCTCTGTGTAATCTGCGTAATCTGTGGATGATCATGCTTTTTTCGCGCTTCGCGCTCCATGCGGACGAGGGCGTCCGCGTTCCCGGCTTTCAGTAGCGCGTTTCTCTTCGGTAGAATCAATTCACACAATGCTTGTACTCGGAATCGAAAGTTCCTGCGATGAAACCGCTGCGGCTGTGGTGCGCGATGGGCGCGAGATCGTCTCGTCGGTTATCGCTTCGCAGATCGCCACGCATACGCGCTTTGGTGGCGTCGTCCCGGAACTCGCTTCACGCGAGCACCTCGACAAGATTGTTCCGATTGTCGAAGAGGCGTTCACGCGCGCGAACATTTCGCAGGATGATATTGACGGAATTGCGGTGACCGTTGGGCCCGGGCTGATCGGATCGTTGCTGGTTGGGGTTTCGTATGCAAAGGCGATGGCGTTTGCGCTGGGCAAACCACTGGTCGGCGTCAACCACATCGAAGGACACATCTATTCGGTCTGCTTTGAGAATCCGCCGGTTGAGCATCCGGCGCTGGCGCTGATCGTTTCGGGCGGGCACACAAATCTTTTCTTTGTGCCCGACCCTGGGAAATACAAAGTCGTCAGTCGCACGCGTGATGATGCGGCCGGTGAAGCGTTCGATAAGGTCGCCAAGCTGCTCGGGCTCGGCTATCCAGGTGGGCCAATCATCGAAAGGCTGGCGCGGGAAGGGAACCCAAAGGCGGTTAAGTTCGCGCTGCCACGTATGGGCGACAATCGTCCCGATTTCAGTTTCAGTGGATTGAAAACCGCAGTGACCAAATACGTGCGCGAGTCAGGACTCCAGCCGGTGCAGAACGGCCAAGAGCCTTTGCAGGGCATTAAGGATCTCGCCGCCAGTTTCCAGGGCACAGTCGTGCGCTCGCTGGTCACGACCATGGAACGCGTGGCGCTGGAATATCACCCGAAGACGCTGATTGTTGCCGGTGGCGTGGCCTGCAACGGCGCTTTGCGCGAGGCTGCGCGCGCCGCTGCGGAAAAACTAAGTCTGCCGGTTTACTTCCCGTCGCCGCATCTATCGACCGACAACGCCGCAATGATTGCCGCTGCCGGGACAGTGAAGTTGGAGGCGGGCGAGCGAGATGGTTGGGGCCTGAATGCGGATGTCATGCTGCGTTTGCAGAACATCGAAGTCGAAGACGAAGAGCTGCGCAAGCACGTGCGATATCGTTTGTGAGGTCATGGAACTCGGGTGAATCTTCGGCGTGCAATCATTTGAGCTGAGTTCCTGATCAGGAGATTTAATGCTGAGAGTCGTTGCCTTTTTGACGCTTTCGCTGCTCGTGCTTGTCAGCACCAGTTCGATAGGTCACGCTCAACGGACGTCTGCCGCCCCGGCACAGACAGCGACTGAAGGTCCTAAGCTGAAGGTTTTGGCTGAGGGCGCCCTGTCTTCCATAAATCGTCCGTTCCTGGCCGTCCTGCGCGACTCTGAAACCTACGCTGAGCTGGCAAAGCTGGAACGCAACCTGCCTAAGCTCGACCCTGATTTCTTCAAGTCAAACATCGTCGTCGCCGCGTTTTTGGGCGAGCGAAACACAGGTGGTTACAGGGTGGAGATCAAACGCGAAGCGTTTGGCAGCTTTGACGGACCGCCCGTTGGGAAGAGCTATCTGCGAATCATTGAGCAGACGCCGCCGAGGGGCGCGATGGTTCCGCAGATGATTACATCTCCCTTTAAAGTTGTCGCGCTGGAGGTCAACCCAACAACTAACCTCCTGCTGGCGCCGGATAACCCCTGGCAACAGACGAACCGACCTTATCGCGTCACTGCGGGAACTTTCACGATGGCGGGCGGGTTCGCCGGCACGAATGATCAGTTCGGCCTTGGCGGATACCTGTGGATTATGCGCGAACGCAATCTGGCGACGGTTTTTTTCACTGTCGTTGGATTGCATCCGCAGAAGGCGGCTCGTTCACCGGGGGGACTCGTAGTTCATATAGGCGGCCAGGCGGCTCCTTCACTGATGGATTTCGCGACGGGCGTAGTTAACACAGACGGCCAGGTAAAGATCAATATGATGAGCGCCGACTCGTTCGTTAACCCGCCCAATAGTGGATTGAAAGCTTCGGGAAGTCTTTCTGCGGCAGGCGACAAGATCTCGCTCAGTTTCAATTCACTCCCTTCGATGATTGCCGACGGATACACCGGAGCAGGAATGATTGAGGCAATTTTTGATGAGTCAGCGACGAAGCCATACAAGGATAAGTTCTGAACTCAGGGGAAGCAGCGTCCGCGGACATCGGTTAGGCCTGCTTCAATGTCTCCCCCACGCGAATCAACCCTCCGGTCAGAATCTGTGCCCGCAGGCCGCCGCGATGCACCAGGCCCGGCAAGACTTTCTCATGCGAGAGCTTTTGCAGATGCGAACACGGTTCGCACAGCCTTAAGCCGCGCGCTTTTACTTCGCCAATCCAAAATTCTTTTCCGACCAGATGATTCAAGGGAACGCCACGCGTAACGACGTTGCGCCGGCTGTCGCTCAACGCGTAATCGACATCGAGTTCACTCTTCATCGCTTCGATGGCTTCGGCTTCGATCAAGGTCAGCTCGCGATCGGGCTGCGGCTTTGAGAAGGTTCCTTTGTGATCGTAATAGCGATCGCCCTCGAGTCCACGGCCGGGGATGGCGCGCGCTTCGTTGACTGTCTGCATGGGAGCCGCGCCGTCGGGCGCGATGTTGATTGAGATGACTGTGCCTTCAAACATGATTAGAGAACTCATACGAGAATCGTGTCAGAAGCCCGCGCGTAAGCAAGGGCAGCGCGCGCGAATCAAGCCCTCCCTCACGGTCGGGCTTCTGACAGTGACGCCGCGATGGCTGCGTCAAAAATTTCCAAAGCCACGTCCACATTTTCTTTCGTCAGGATTAGCGGCGGCGACCAGCGAATCGCGTTAGGGCCGCAACCCAGCAGGATCAGTCCGCGTTCAAAGCTGGCGACTTCGACGCGATCGCGCAGATCGGGATCCGGCGCGCGCCTCGTTTTGTCTGTGACGAACTCAACACCCAGCATCATCCCGAAACCGCGCACGTCGCCGATACACTCGTACTTGTTCATCAACTTCTCGAGGCCGCGCTTGAGATAGGCGCCCACTTCGGCGCTGTTGGCTACCAGTTCTCGCTCGAGCAACTCAATTGTTTTCAGCGCCGCAGCGATACAGACAGGATTGCCGCCAAAGGTCGACGCATGCGCGCCCGGCTTCCAATTCATCAAATCAGCGCGCGCGACGCAGGCGCCGATCGGCAAGCCCGAGGCAATGCCTTTCGCGATGCAGACGATGTCGGCCTGGACGCCGTAGTGCTCGCACGCAAACATTTTTCCGGTGCGGCCCATCCCGCTTTGGACTTCGTCCACGATCAGCATGATGCCGTGCTCGTCGCAAATGCGGCGCAGGCCTTTCAGGAACCCTTCGGGCGCCGGGACGTAACCGCCTTCGCCCTGCACGGCCTCAACGACGATAGCCGCGACTTCTTCGGGTGGGGTCGTGCTTTTGAACAGCCGGCTCTCGATCCAATTCAAAGCGCCCTGCCCGGCGCCGCCGTTGCCGCAGTCTTCGGCGCTGAACGGATTGCGGTAGGCGTTCGGATAGGGCACATGGACCACGTCGAGCGCCTGGCGCTTGAATCCGAGTCGCTGTGCGACTCTCGACGAAGTTAGCGAAAGCGATCCCAGCGTGCGGCCGTGAAAGCTGCCAAAGAAAGCGATGAACTTTTCCCGGCCGGTGGCGTGCATCGCCAGCTTCAAAGCAGTCTCGACTGCTTCAGTGCCGCTGTTGGCAAAATGCGTGCGCGTCGGACGTCGCACCGGCACGATCTCGTCGAGCTTTTTGGCCAGCTCCGGCATCTGCCGGTAGTAGTAATCGGTGCCGCACATATGGATCAGTTCCGCTGCTTGATCCTGGATCGCGCGCACGACTTCGGGGTGGCAGTGACCGGTGGAACACACGGCGACGCCGGCGTTGCAGTCTAAAAAGATATTGCCGTCGACGTCTTCGACCCACACACCCTTAGCGCGTTCGGCGACCAACTTGAATGATGGGCGCGGATACGAAGGCGTCATGAACTTCGCGTCAGCTTCTACGATGGCCCGGCCATTTGGCCCGGGTAGCTCGGTTTTGATCTCAGGTCTCTTGGGTGCAATTGCGGTTGACATCATCCCTCCTCGTTGTTTGAAACACTCGGGCGAGACACTTGCCGTAAGCAGTGTCAGACAAGCGCAGCGATTTTGATGAACGACGGCTAGTCGGCGAAGAGGTTCGCGCGGCTAACAAGCGGACGGAAATGTAATTCGTAACGATTGCACATAGCGGTTAAGAAGTGGGCCGATAATAGCACTGAGCGATGGGCCAGGGCCAGCTTCGTGGCAAACCGCGGTCAATAAAACCTGCAACGAGTTACCGCACTCCGAATTCGGCCATGGCTGTGCGGATGGCCGTGGTACGCGTAGCTCGTCCGGTTTGCGGCGTGGCTGATAAAGCCTTGTCCGAGGCGGCGTCACTTTACTGAGCTACCAATAAAACCTGCTCAGTCGCAGCGCAGGTTTACATCGACTCCCATACGGTCTGCTCCGCTTCGGATAAAACCGTCATTGTCACAGAGAAAGCTTTCTCCGCGACACAGAAACCTTTCTCCGCGACAGAGAAACCTTTCTCCAGGGAGGTCACGGTTTTGGTTGCCGGGGAGAAGGTTTTCGGCGCGATGAGGTAAATCGTGTTTGTCGCAGAGAAGGGCTTCCGTGTGCCGCCGAGGGCTTCCTTTGGCGCGAAGAAAACCTTCAAAATCGTGCGAAATACCGAAAAAAAAACAGAATCAGTTAGTCGTTAGTGGGTCAGTGCGCTTGATTGTGCGACCTTGAAGTCCAGTACAGAACCGGGAGCGGTAGCGACGTACTCAAAACTAAGCTGAATACCAAAGCACGGCGAAGAAATGGCAGGTGGTTCCGGCAATCACGAAGAGGTGCCAGGCAAAGTGGGCATAGCGAACGCGATGCGCTGCATAGAAACCGACGCCGGCCGTGTAGGCAATCCCGCCCGCTGCGATCCACGCCAGACCCGACCAGGGCATGACTCTTAATATCTGGGGAGCGGCAATCACTACCAACCACCCCATGGTTAAGTACAAAACCACTGACAGCCAATTGTATCTTGCTCTCAAGACTGCTTTCATCGTCAGGCCCACCGCCGCCAGTGCCCAGATGAGCCCCAGCAGCGTCCATCCCCATGGGCCTCGCAGCACGCCGACGGTGAAAGGCGTATAGGTCCCGGCGATCAAAAAGAAAATTGCGCTGTGATCACACATGCGAAAGATTCGTTTGGCTCGCTCGTGCGTCAGCGCGTGATAGAGAGTTGAGGCGAGATAGAGCGTAATCATCGATGCCGCAAACACGCTGACACCGATCATATTCCAGGCGCTGCCATAGCGAAGTGCCGCAATAATTAAGATCGGTGTCGCGGCAATCGCGAGAACCAGGCCGATACCGTGACTGATGCTGTTGGCGATTTCTTCGCCGAGCGACGGCCGGCGTTCCGCTTGATGATTGTCTTCCGCCATGCGGAGGTCATTGTACATGATTCGCTCCGCTGCACCCCAGTCTTCATGCTTTCACCCGCTCCGCGGGCTGCTTTCAAACAGGATTTTCTGCATTGAAAACAGCGGAGTGCCAAACAACTCGTGCGGCCCTTCGTCGGTGCGCTGGAAGCCAAAGTGTTCGTAGAGTCGGATAGCGCGAAGCAGGAATGGCGTGGTGCTTAAGCTCAGCCGTCGAAAGCTTTCGCTCGCAGCGAACTGCTCGACATGAGTTAACAGCAGTTCACCGATTTGTTGTCCTCTGGCTGAAGGCAGCACCGCCATTCCCCGAACGTAGAGCGAATCGCCTTTTGGTATTACCGACGCGGTGCCCACGATTGTTTCGCCGCTGACGGCAACCCACACAGGTCCTTCGGCCATGCGCAGGGCTATCTGCTCGGCCGTGATCGCGGTCGCGGCAAAGCCATCCGGCGTATAGAGGGACTCATACTCGGCGAAAGCCCCGAACAACAAGGCGGCAATTGCCTCGGCGTCGAACTCTGTCGCTTGCCGTACGCCGATATCTGAAGTGGTGTTCGTTTTCAGGCTGATTCACTCCTCGTCGTGCGATTGTCCGCCAATAATGTGGCAATTTGCTAATAATCACGGGTGACTGACAGCCATAGTCCGCTTTTCAACGTCATAGAAATCGTTCCCTCTTTTCGGGCCCTCAACTCTCCTCGAACTCGATTGTCAATACCCTAAATGAACGCGAGATTATTGGGAGGTGTTTCATGAACAGATTCAGACTTTGGCCCCATGCAGCATTAATAGTTCTGGCTTTCGCGGCGGTGGCCGGCGTAGCTGCGGCTTTATGGATAAGATATGAACGAACAGCAGAAGCAAAGGAATTGCCGAATGCCGCCCGTGTCGAACGGGTGAACGGCCAGGTCGCGATTAACCAAAGTCTCGACACCTCACGGCCTCAATGGGTGGAAGCGGCGGCAAACACTCCGGTCACGGTGGGCGATCGGATTTACACGCGTGACAACTCAGGCAGCGAAATAGCATTCACGGGACGTAACTTCGCGACGATCGACGCCAACACTTCGTTGGACGTTCTGGATCTTTCGAATCAGCGAACACAGTTGGCGTTGCGCAGCGGGTCCGCGCTGTTTGATGTCGGGTCACTCGCATCCGGTGATTTGTTCGAAGTAGCTACGCCGTGCGGCGCGGTTGATTTAGAGCAGCCGGGCGTCTATCGGGTTGGCATCAACGAAAAGGACGAGGCAGTGGCGACGGCATTCAGCGGTGCAGCCCAGGTGTCGGGACAAGGTGGCGCCGGCCGCATCGAGAAAGGTGAAGACCTTGTCATTCCCTGCCAGAGCGGCTCGCAGGCAGTGAAGTCGCGCGTCGATCCAGATCAGGCAGGTACCGTCCTGGACAATTACTATCGCTCCCGCTATCCACGTAAGTACGATGGCCGTTATCGC
>Ga0137403_10001780_pt1 | contig 26891 bp, 21 predicted proteins | sample CZOMad2_1_16fung_FD_122057 | JGI IMG/M metagenome (GOLD analysis project Ga0137403, IMG submission 122057) | Vadose zone soil fungal communities from Angelo Coast Range Reserve, California, USA - CZOMad2_1_16fungal (Hybrid Assembly) | ecosystem: Environmental > Terrestrial > Soil > Vadose zone... | reverse complement strand
CCGGCCATGGATGCCTTCTACGAAGAAGACGAACGGATCATGGGCCATGCCGCCGATAGCTACCATCGTATCGATATCCGTCAAGCCTCGCGCAGCCTCGTGGTCCGCCATCACGGCCGCGTTATTGCCGATAGCAAGCGGCCGATAGTCCTGTACGAGTCTGGCTTCGCGCCGCGTTGGTACGTTGCACGTGACGACGTCGACGAATCTGCGCTGACCTTCGTGGAACATCAGACTTTTTGCCCATACAAAGGCCTGTGCAGCTACTATGACATCGGCGACGCGCGTCTGGGGGCATGGTCGTACGGCGAGGCTTATTCTGAGGTTGGTCGTATCTCCGGCCTGGTGTCGTTCGAACCAGACATAGTTTCCGTGCAGCTCGATGGCACCCAACTCCACCTTGAGCCGGGTCAGACGGCAATTCCGCACGGCCCAGATCGCGAGCTTAGTGTTGCTGAGGCGCACCTACGTCGATAGCGAGATTTCATGACAGAAGCCACGATGGGACATTTATGGCAGCAGACGCAGAGGAGACGTAACCGTGAGAACGCCAACGTTTTCAGTTGAGGTGATCACGCTGCCGGTGAGCGACGTCGAGCGAGCGCTGCGGTTCTATGTCGATCAGATCGGCTTCACGCTCGACGTAGACTATTCGCCAAACGACGCCTTCCGCGTCATTCAGCTCACTCCGCCGGGCTCCGGTTGCTCAATCCAGTTCGGTAACGGACTCACCGACGCGCCCGTGGGTTCGCTTCGCAGCGTCTATCTCGTCGTCACGGACCTCGAAGCAGCGCCGAGCCGCCTGCTCGACCGTGGAGTCGATGTCGGTGAGATCCGGCACAAGACGCCCATTGGGGCATGGGACGCAGGTTTCGCACCCTGACTCGACCCCCGCGCAGAGACTATGCCAGCTTCGCCAATTTCTCCGACCCGGACGGCAACAGCTGGGTGCTACAAGAGCGGGGCTATCGCAATGTGTGATGTTGCGTGGAAGCTTGATACGTTTTTCCGGGTCCACAATCAGTAGATGGGCGACAACCTGCAATACGACGCTATCGACAGGCGCCGGGTCTGATTGCGAATGTTTTGTGCATGCAGGAGGAATTCCGAGCGAGATGGCTCGACTTCTATCGGTGAACGTCGGACTTCCGCGTGACATCACGTGGAAGGGGCGCACTGTGCGCACCGGGATCTGGAAAAATCCGGTGCGTGGCCGTTGTCGTGTGGGCCGGCTGAATCTCGACGGAGACGGTCAAGGTGACTTGGCCGGGCACGGAGGTGAGCAGCGAGCCGTCTTCGTATACCAGATCGAATCGCATCGCCATTGGCAGGAGCGGCTGAAGAGGACCGACTTTGTCCACGGACAGTTCGGCGAAAACTTCACGATCGAAGGCTTGCCCGACGATGCCGTGTGCATCGGCGACCGTTATCAGATCGGCAGCGCGGTGTTTGAGGTTACTCAACCTCGCGTTACTTGCTATCGCGTCGGCATTCGGATGAACGAACCCCGCATGCCGGCATTGCTGATCTCCAGTGGTCGCCCGGGGTTCTACTTCTGTGTCCTGCGTGAAGGCGAGGTAGGCGCGGGCGACGAAATTGTGAAAGTGGGAGAGGCGGAGGAGAGAATGACTGTTGCGGAGATCAACGCACTTCTCTATTTGCCCAGCCATCCACGCGATCGACTGGAACGAGCGCTGCGGATCGAAGCGCTTTCGCCCGGATGGCGCGGGTCGTTTGAGGCTTTGCTGCACAACCAAACTACTGGCGCAGGCGGTGGGAACGCGGGGCTAGCGCCGGCGGCAGCGGCGCATCCGGTCGCACCAGGATTTCGGCCGCTGCAGGTAACGGCGATCGATCCTGAATCCGCGGACGTTCTCTCCCTGACGATGCAGAGCCCCGACAGTCAGCAACTGCCAACTGCTCTGGCAGGCCAGTACGTGGTCGTGCGTCTTCAGCCGAACGCTGACCGCCCGCCATGTTTTCGCAGCTACTCGCTCTCGGGCCCGCTCTCGACGGAACGCTACCGAATCAGCGTGAAGATCGAGCCGAATGGTGTGGCTGGAACCTACCTGCGAGAGCGTGTCCGGGTCGGCGATGCTCTCGACGTCAGCTCGCCGCGGGGAAGCTTCATTCTGCAGTCCGGAGAGCGGCCTTTGGTGCTGCTCAGCGCGGGAATCGGCGCGACACCAGTTCTGGCGATGCTGAACGCGCTGGCGGCGGCTCGCTCGACACGACAAGTCTTGTGGGTACACGCGGCTCGCGATCGCCGGCATCATCCATTCGCCGATGAAGTCCGCCGCCTCATGCGTGCGCTTACGCGTGGCCGCGGCTATGTGTGCTACAGCAGGCCGGGTTCGAGCGACAAGATGGGTGAGGACTTCGACGCGACCGGTCACCTCTCGCGATCGGTGTTCGCTGAGGTCGGCCTTCCACGAGATGCAGATGTCTACCTCTGCGGGCCGACTCGGTTCATGGCAGACATGAAGCAGGAGCTCGCAACTTTGGGCGTGGCGCCGGAGCAAATTCACGTCGAAATTTTCAATGGCAGTGAGTCCATGACCCCTGGCGTCGTCGGCGCAGCGACGCGAACTCCGCATATGCCCAAGGAAGACTCCTACACCGGCCCGCTGGTATCGTTCGCGCGCAGTGGCATCGCCGCACACTGGAATGCATCGCGCTATCAAAGCATCCTGGAACTGGCGGAAGCGTGCGACGTCCCGGTCCGTTGGTCGTGCCGGACCGGCGTTTGTCATAACTGTGAAAGCGGTTTGGTTTCGGGAGCAGTTGTCTACGGACCCGATCCCCTCGAAAAGCCCGCCGACGGGAACCTTCTCGTCTGCTGCTCGCAACCGATTCGCGATGCCGTCATCGATTTGTGAAGCTTGATAAGGTTGGGTTTTGTGAATTCCCGTGGTCGCGGATCTCTTCACCTCGGCGGATTAAATCTCAGTGCGCCCATCTCCTATCTTCATGACATTGCTGTGACACCGCCGCAGCCAACAATCTACATTTGAGCCGAGTAACACTGCGCCCTTTCCGCTTTCAACCGAAGGGCTTGAGTTATTCAATGGTTGGCAACGAGCGAAATTATTTCGCTGTTTCTTCGCTGAGGGTGAAATTCGGGGGACCTCACGCATGCGGAGCTACATTCAGTACATGGTGCCACTACCAAATATTTTTCTAACTCGTTTGTCTTCAAAAACAAGATTGAAAAAGAAGGACTTCCAAGCGATAGAACGCCCGACTTGGGCGCAGGAGCCCCCGGTTCAAATCCGGGCGCCCGCGTGTTTTCTTCTCTGCAAAGCCCTCCACCGTGTCTTGCGGCCTTGCGCTATCACTTGGATTTGAGCTGGGCGAGTCGGATTGCGAGAGCCTCGTTCATGACTTTATATTTTTCGATGCTCTCGCTCCTCCGACTTCTGATCGCGAGGCCGATCTTGAAATAGGAATCGTCGTGTAATCGAAGGCCGGCCATTTGGGAAGGCCTGGGCCGTTGGGTGGGGTTAGGCACGGCGCCAGGAAAGCTACGGCTTAACCGCTGGCGACTCGTGCAAGGCAAGACTAGGAACTTCGGCCCTCACTTGGTTCCGTCCAAAGGCTTTCGCCGAATACAATGCGTGGTCGGCCCTGGCGAGTAGTTCCTGCAGCGTCGGCTCTCCGGCGCCGGTGTACCCCGCGATTCCGAAGCTTGCAGTCACCAAAACCTCTTTACCATTCAAGATACACGGCTCATTAGCGAAATCCGCCCGCAGTCGCTCCACGGTATGAACGATGGACTTCTTGTCTCCGTGGGTCATGATGAGCAAGAATTCGTCGCCACCCAATCTTCCGCATATATCAGAAGCCCGCGTGTTGGCTTTCAGAACCTCGGCGAAACGCTTGATCGCTTCGTCCCCGGCGAAATGACCATAGGTGTCATTCACGAGCTTAAACTTATCTAAATCGGTGACCACGACCCAGAAGCTGAACCTATATCGCATTGATGCGCGGAGTTGCTTGAGTGCAAACTCTTCAACCGCCATACGGTTAGGCAGGCCGGTCAAATGGTCTGTCCTGGCGGTTTTCTCCAAGAGTGTGTTCTTGGTTTCGATCTCGCGACGCATTTGGATAGTTCTGCAACCGACTCTGATGCGGGCCAGCAGTTCGCCCGCAGCAAATGGTTTAGCCAGGTAGTCATCGGCGCCAGCATCGAGGCCCTCGATAAGATGTTCCGTATCGGCGTTTTGCGTCACCAGAACAATATAGGTGTAGGCGCTACACGAATTGCGAATGTGACGGCAGAGTTCCGGGCCCGACAAACCGGGCATCAGCCAGTCAGTGATTAGAATGTCCGGTTGATATTCAGCCAGTTGATCCAGTGCTTCGATGCCATTCTGGACAAAACGGAGTTCGTAAGGTTGATTTGCGAGGACGAGTTCGAGGACTTTTCTGCAAACAGGCGAATCTTCAGCGATAAGCACGCGTGCCGCGATTTGTGGGTTATCACTCATCCTAGCCAAGGATCCCTTCACATGAGCGGGGGAGGATCGATCAACCCAATGTAGGAAACCGGGCGTGTAGCTGGAATGGAACCAACGTTCTGGTGTGCTCAATGAGCCAGCGTGGAACCCTGTAGGGCTCACGTAGTGAGTCGACAAATCAGGCGGTTGGATTCTGCGCTCTCGACAGTACGTCTCGTTGTAGTACTAGTACTCTAAGACCATTTCCCGCCGTTTCGTAACGCTGTCATATTGATGGAGGTTGCTTTTCTACCCCATCTCGACAGCTCTGTCTGCGCTCTGGTCCGCTTCTTGGAATCCGGCGCGTCGAGCGGGGGCGAACCGGACTGCGCCACGGCACTCTCGTTGGAGTGCGTGAGCGAAAGAGGGCCAATGTCCAGCGCATCGAAAAAGATTCTTCTCGTGGAGGACTCCGACACCACTCGGCTGACGCATCGTATCTTGATTGCGAAAAGAACCGGCTACACGGTGATTACCGTAGCCAATGGCAACGAAGCGCTGAAATCGGCGATATCGGAAAAACCCGACCTGGTGCTGATGGATGTGATGATGCCGGGAATGGACGGCTTAGAGGTGTGCCGTCGCTTGCGGAAGCAGGAAGCAACGGCAAACATTCCCATTGTTCTTCTCACTTTCCGAGTCGGAGAGGAATCCGTCTCTGAGGGTTACGCAAGTGGTTGCACGGCATATCTGAAGAAACCAGTCGCGGTGGACGAACTCGTCAGCACCCTACGCCGGCACCTGGGCGATTGAGTCACAACTGCCATGGCCGCGACAACACCGCAAAAGAGGGTCGCCCCGTGGCTAGTCGCTGTATTCGCGGGATTGTGGCTGATTGCAGCGGCCCTGGGACAGCACGAGATGATGAGCTACGACTACGCCGCAGCGACTCCAGGTACACCGCCTGAAAAGTGGCCGAACGCGACCAAGGTTTCGCGCACTCCGGGTCTTCCTTCAATCGTGGTAGTCGCCCATCCGCATTGTCCGTGTTCCCGAGCCACGGTGGAAGAACTCGCCCGGCTGATGGCGAAGTTGCAGAACAAGGCGACCGCTACCGTCATATTCGTCCGGCCCTCCGAGTTTTCTGAGAACTGGGAAAAGACAGATCTCTGGCGGAGCGCGTCACGCATACCGGGTGTCGCCGTGTTGAGTGATCTCAACGGGATCGAGGCGTCCTTGTTCGGCGCTGAAGCTTCTGGGCAGACCATGCTGTATGACGCTGCCGGTAACCTGCGATTTAGTGGAGGAATCACGATTTCGCGCGGCCATGATGGAGACAGCTTGGGTCGCGGCGCCATTCTTTCTATCGTCGATGCCGGAAACTCCGGCACGAGCCACACCGCCGTCTATGGTTGCTCGCTTCACAATCCTGAACGTGCCGTACGCGAATAGGGGAAGGAACTATGTCTGTCATGGATATCGCCGAACTCACGCCCGCAGATAGCCAAACGGCGCGGGCGGATTTCTTGTTCCATGAAAGCCGGATCACGAACTACAAGCGCATCGATCGTCTTTTCGCTGGACTGATGTGCTTCCAATGGATCGCCGGCGTGGTAGCCGCGCTGGTCATTTCACCTCGCGCTTGGGCTGGAAGCGTTAACCATGTCCACATTCACGTCTGGGCAGCCATCTTTCTGGGCGGGATTATTACCGTCTTTCCAGTCTGCCTAGCGATTCTGAAGCCCGGCGAGGCGCTGACGCGGCACATCATCGCCGTCGGCCAGATGTTGATGTCTGCTCTTCTGATTCATTTGTCAGGGGGCCGCATCGAGACCCATTTTCATGTCTTCGGCTCGCTCGCATTTCTCGCGTTTTATCGCGACTGGCGGGTGTTCATTCCGGCCACGATTGTTATCGCCCTCGATCACTTTCTCCGCGGCCTGTTTTGGCCACAATCCGTTTTTGGTGTCCTGGCCCCCAGTCCCTGGCGCTGGGTCGAGCATGCCGGCTGGGTCATTTTCGAGAATATCTTCTTGATCAAATCCTGTCTGCAATCCACCAAGGAAATGCGGGAGAGCGCTGCCAAGCAGGCTGAACTGGAGGCCACCCGGGCGGCTGCCGAAGCCGCCAGCCGGGCCAAGAGCGAGTTCTTGGCCAACATGAGCCACGAAATCCGTACACCTATGAACGGGATCATGGGTATGACTGACATCCTCATGACCACGGAGTTGAGCTCCGAGCAAACCGAGTATCTCAGCATGGTGAAGAATTCCTCGGATTCCTTGCTTCAGGTCATCAACGATATTTTGGATTTTTCCAAAATCGAGGCCGGCAAGCTGGAGCTCGACCCGGTGCGCTTCAACATTCGCGACGTGCTCCAGGATTCCATCAAGTCGCTCGGTATCCGTGCCGCGCAGAAGCGCCTTGAGCTGGCCTGCCGCGTGGAGAATGACGTACCGGATGAGCTTTTCGGCGACCCAGTGCGACTTCGCCAGATTGTGTTGAATTTGGTGGGCAATGCTCTCAAATTTACCGAGCATGGCGAAATTGTAGTACGAGCTCGCGTGGAGTCGGTCTCGGGCCAGAATATTTCGTTGCATTTCTCGATCCGCGACACGGGCATCGGTATTCCCCGTGCAAAACACGGTTCCATCTTCGAATCCTTTACCCAAGCGGACGGATCGATGAATCGCAAGTACGGTGGCACCGGCCTGGGACTAACCATCTCTGCGCGTCTCGTCGCGATGATGGAGGGCAGGATCTGGGTCGAGAGCGAAGTAGGCAAAGGCAGCACTTTCCATTTCACTTCGCAGTACCGTTTTATCAGCCACAGCGAGCATCGTGCTGAAGCGCCCGCGGTGATCGCCTGGAATAATCTCCCGGCCCTAGTCGTCGACGACAATGAAACGAATCGTCGCATTCTCTTCGAAATGCTTCAGCACTGGGGCATGAAGCCCACTCTTGCTGAATCCGGGAAATCCGCTTTGGTTGCCCTGCACGCGGTTAAGGACACCACAGATCCGTTTCCGCTCATTCTCGTTGACGCGCACATGCCCGAAATGGACGGATTTGTCCTTGCCGAGCGTATTGTCGCTATGCCTGAATTTCAAGACTCATCGGTCATCATGCTCACCTCCGCCGGTCAGCCCCGCGATGCGCAAAGATGCAGAGAGCTGGGTCTCGCCAGCTACCTTACTAAGCCCGTTGGCCAGTCGGAGCTTCTCGATGTTATTTCCGGGGCTCTTGGGCGTACTGCCGGACGCACGCTCCGCAAGGGTTCGGAATCGCGCCTGCCGCTCCCGCCTGCCAAACGCGGTCTCAGCATTCTCCTTGCGGAGGACAATGTGGTTAATCAGAAGCTGGCGGTACTTCTCCTCGAAAGGCGGGGCCATACTGTAACGGTCGCGGGTAATGGCCATGAGGCGCTCGCGGCTCTCCGGAAACAAGACTTCGATGCGTGTCTAATGGACATTCAAATGCCTGGACTCAACGGCCTTGAAACCACCGCCGCCATTCGGTCGCGCGAGAATGGCACTTCCCGGCATTTGCCGATCATCGCTATGACGGCTCATGCGATTAAAGGTGATCGCGAAATCTGCTTGCGCTCCGGCATGGACGCTTACCTTTCCAAACCGGTGCGTGCTGACCAGCTTTTTCAGGCAATCGAAAGTCTCGTCATCAGCCAATCCGCGCGCTGCGCGATGGTCTCACCGATCTCTAAGCCAGACGTACCCTTTGACGAGGGTGAATTCCTGGCTCGCATGGACGGTTCTCACGAGGTCTGCGTCCAGATCGCCGAGGCCTTCTTGGCCGAATGTCCCAGACTGATGTCGGCTCTAAGCGCCTCGCTCAAGCGGAAAGACGCGTCGGAGCTCGCAGGCGTAGCTCATGCCCTAAAGGGGGCGATCGCCAACTTCACCGGTTGCACGGCCATGCGCTCGGTCGTGCGCCTGGAACAACTAGCCAAAGAGGCAGACCTGCAATTGGCGGCAGAGGTCTTCAAGGGACTTGAGAGCGAGATCAACGTGTTATTGAAATCGCTCCAGTCCTTCGCCCGCACAATGCCCAAAGCGTAGGTAATCGGTCCTCTTACCACACGTTGGACTAAGAACTGCATTTCTAGGGGAGTTGTACAAGTGGTGGTGGTGGTGGTGGTGGTGGTGGTGGAGCTAGGGCTTCAGCCATGCGTCTCGTCCTTCGCGCACAAATTCATCGTCATTTAGTTCCGGATAGGCGCAATAGACTCTGTCAATCTCCTCATTTTGTCCAAGACTGAGAGTCTCACGAGGGTTTAGGCACCAAACGCCTTCGAACAAACGCTGTCGGCGCAGCACTTCATGCAAACCGGCGATGCACCCCGCGAATTGATTAGCCGTATCAAAGAAAGCCGCATTGCAGTCGGTTACGTGCGTGTTTTTTGCCAGCAAAGATTGCGGTATCGATCGGCCTGCGAGCACCGAGGCGTGGCATTCCCCTAAAAGGTCAACGGCGCGCTTCGTCCAGACGGACCAGTGACCCAAGAGGCCACCCACGATGCGTAACTTTTTCGGATTGCCATTGACCCGGAAGCTGTAAGGCGTGACCAGATCGATCACGATATTGTCGTCGTTACCGGTATACAGCGCGATCTCTCGACCTGATTCCGCGACAGCCCGAACGACATCCAGAGTGTGATACCGGTTAAAGGGCGCAATCTTTATCGCTACCACATTCTCGATTTCCACAAATTGTCGCCAGAAATGGTAGGAGAGCACCCGGCCGCCAACCGCGGGCTGCAGGTAAAAACCGATAAGGGGCAGGACCTCGGCGATCTCCTTGCAGTGACCGATGAGCGTTTTGTCATCCAAATCCTTGGCCATCGCTAGACTCAGAAGACCGGCGCTGTATTTGAGATCTCCTAGTAGCCTCGCCTCAGCGACCGCTTGCTCGGTCCTTCCGCAAATCCCGCCGACTCGCAGAAGCGGAACGTCTCGAGCTTTGTCCGCCCGGTCCATTTCCTCGGCGGCCAGAGTCAAGACAGGTTCGAACAGTCCGACGCGAGCTTCTCGAATCGCAAATTGAGTTGTGTGTACTCCGACAGCCAAACCACCGGCCCCAGCCGCGACGTAATAGCGAGACAACGCCCTTTGCCGACGTTCATCCAACCGGCGCTTTGCATTCAGAGCGAGTGGATGCGCCGGAATTACTGTCCCGGTCTTCAGAACCTGGTGAATTCTAGGGTCCATATTTGAGTCAGATCCAATCCCAATCCCCAAAACAATGGAAAAACTTAGAAGTGCCCTGCACGCTCCTCAAAGTGAGTAGGCTTCGCCAAAGTTGGCCCACCCATCTTCAGCCAGGCCGCAATCCAATCGACTACCTGTTGGGCATTTACATTGGGATGGCCGAAGAGTTCAAACGACTTGTGCGCATTGCTTAGTAGGGCGTCGTTCGACTCTGTCCCTTCAAATCGAACCGGCTTACCGAGCCTTTCCCCGAACTCCTTCGCAACCTGCTGCACGCTGAGCAATTCAGGCCCGGTAATATTGATGACATTCGGCGGCGCGGTCGCGTAGGCGAGAGATTCCAGAGCCATCGCTGAAGCGTCGGCTTGCCAGATTGTATTCAGATAGCCCATCGACAGCGACACCGGGTGCCCCGCGTCGACACGCTGCGCAATGTCAAGAAGCACGCCATAGCGAAGCTCGCTGGCGTAATTCAGCCGAAGAATGGTCATCGGCGTCTTGTTCAGCCTGCTGAAATGCTCAAAAATGCGCTCGCGACCCACGCAGCTCATCGCATATTCGCCGACAGGATTCAACGGATCTTCTTCGCGCGAACCTCCTCGGGAAATCGGTGAAAGGCCGTACACATTTCCTGTTGAGAAAACCACGATTCTGCTATTGCGGAAGCGGTCCGCAACCAGCCCCGGCAAGAGAACATTGTTGGCCCAGGTCAGCGACTCTTGTCCCGTCGAACCAAACTTCATCCCGGCCATAAAAACGACGTTTGCAGCATCGGGAATCTTGGCAAGTGAAGTTGGATCGAGCAAATCGCAACGCACGGTCTCGATACCCCACACCTGCAATCGATCCTCGATTGACGAGGACGAAAATCTCGAAACACCGATGATGCGGCGTTTTGCTCCCGCCTTCTCGGAGGCCTTTTTGGCCATTCGGGCCAATGTGGGTCCCATCTTCCCGCCCACACCCACGACTATAATGTCCCCGGCGAGACGGCCCAGCAAACGGACAAGGCCCTCCGTTGGTTCGCTGAGGAGGTCTTCCAATTGAGATACATCTTGAATGGATGTCAGGCTCGTGGACATTAAGAAGCTTTCGTCTTTCTCAGTGCCGCACCGCACTCGGGCGATTGTACTTAAACTGCTTATCCGCTGTCTCCTTCAGGTATTCTCCCCATAGGTTCAGGTTGTCTAAGGATTTCCGGCGATGCGGATTCGCGTAATGACCGAGGAGGACATACCGGCCGGCCTCCGCCTGAACACGCTTTCGGGATGGAATCAGACCTTCGCCGATTGGGACCGCTTCCTCGCCACTAGTCCGCAGGGATGCTTTGTGATGGAAAATGACATGAACATCGTTGGAACGGCGGCTACGATTTGTTACGAGAATCGATTTGCCTGGATTGGTATGGTGTTGGTGGATCCGGAGTATCGGAAGCAAGGAATCGGAACTCAACTCCTGAAAAAGACGATCGAGCATCTCGATCAGTCACGCATTTCCACGATGAAGCTCGATGCTACTCCACTTGGAAAGCCGCTGTACTCTAAGCTCGGCTTCGTCGAGGAGTATGAGATCGGGCGATGGATTCTGAAGAGGCCGCCCGAAACAATTTCAACAATAGCGTCGTCAACATACGTGCCGCTGACCGAGCATCAAAAGGAGCAGATTTTCACGTTGGACCGAGAATCATTTGGCGCGGATCGCAGTTTCTTGCTGCGCTCTCTGTGCGATGAAGCGCCGGACTTGGCAATGGCGGTTTGGCAAGACGGAATGCCACAATGCTTTGCGTTTGGACGTCATGGACTGTTTGCGGACCATCTTGGACCATGCATGGCGACCAGCCGAGCGGCGGCGGAAAAACTTGTTCGCGAATTCCTGGCTCGATCCTTGCGCGAAACTCTCATCGTGGACTGCATCAAGACCACTCCAGGGGCTGTCGAATCATTGGCCGCCTGCGGTTTTGTCTCGTCTCGGCCTCTTACCCGCATGGTCCGCGGCCGGAATGCCTACCCAGGCAGGCCCGATTCACTTTGGGCAATTCTCGGTCCCGAATTTGGATGAATCATCGAGCAAATCAGGATAAGCTGCGCATCTCCGTGACAAAACAAATTGATACTGAGAGCGCCGGTGCTTCCGCTAAATCGTTCTATTCCTCAAATCGAATCTATTACGGCTGGTGGATTGTTCTCGCAGCCTTTCTGAATCTCTTTTTCGTGGTTGGAATAATTTTTTACGGTTTTCCGGTTTTCTATCCTTATTTCGTGGAATCCCTCGGCTTCACCAGAGCTCAGCTGACGCAAGGATTTTTGCTCGGATTTCTTTTCGCTGGACTTCCCTTCGGGATATTGGCGGGAACGCTGATCGACCGGATCGGCGCGAGGATTGTGATTCTGGCGGGAGTCGTGCTTGTCGCACTCTCTCTGATACTGATGGGTAGCATGAGGCATTTCTGGCAGTTCGAACTTCTTTGCATCGTGGAGGTCATCGGATACGTTCTGGCGGGACCGATCGCCAATCAGGTGTTGATTGCGCGGTGGTTTGATCGGCGTCGCGGTCAGGCGATGGGATACGCCTATTTAGGCCTCGGCTTGGGAGGGGTAGTTGCGCCGATGTTGATCAATTTCCTGGCACGGAGTTTAGGCTGGCGCCTCGGGCTTGAGTTGGTCGGAACAGCTATCCTGCTGGTGTTGGTCCCTCTAGGCTTTTGGGTCACACGTTCTTCGCCCGATGATGTCGGGGTCGTTCCCGAAGCATTCGGAGAGGCGACGCTGGCGACCAAGAATTCCTCCGTTGTGGCTACACCTTCCATCGGCGTATCTCAAGCAGTCCGCTCAGGGCCTTTTTGGCTCCTGCTGATTGGATCCACTTTGGCCATTGGAGCAATCGGCGCGGTAATTCAACATTTCATTCTGTTTCTGAAGGACATCGGTTACTCGGCCGCAGTTGCGTCCCAATACTCCACGATTTTACTGGCAGCCAGCTTGGGCGGCCGCGTGATCGTCGGCCACCTCGCAGACCGCTTCCGGAAATCGTACATGATGGCTTTCTTCTATTTCTTGATCGGAGCGTCCGTCTTCTTACTCAGTCATTCTCATTCACCCGTCATCTTATGGTCCTTCGCTCTGGTCTTTGGCTTTTCGATGGGTGCAGACTACATGCTCATTCCCCTTGTGACTTCGGAGTGTTTTGGGACGACTTCGCTTGGCAAGCTTCTCGCGCTCATCATCGGAGGATATTCCATCGGCCAATGGGCAGGTCCATGGCTTGTGGGCAAAATCTTCGACGCACGACACACCTACGATTTGGCGTGGACGATCATCGCGATCGGTGGTGTGGTTGGAGCGGTGGCCATTTTTGCTGTGCCGTCTTCCCTGCTCCGGAGTTTCCCAAAAACCCGGCAGTAAATTGCCGATTCGGCCTGCCTGATTTCCTTGATTCTTGGCTGCTCAAAGTGTTGTTAACAGCGAGGCTTGGGCATAGAAAAGTTTCATAGAACGGCTCCAGCGGTTTGCCGGTGGACTTGCCGGCGTAGCGTCACCTAACGCATGCGAGTGGTGCAATAAATTCGCGAAGAGGGGCTTCGTAAGGTACGGCCTCCGCCAGCTGACAAGGTGGTGTTGCGCATTTCCTCAAGATGAATTCTTTTTCTTTTGGGCTGTCGCGGGATCCAGCGTAGTATGTTGCATGAGGAGTTCGGCGTTGGGCGCCGATTCGCTCCTTCAACAGGGTTCGGCCCGCTTTTCCCTTCCACCGGCACCCTGAATCTATCTCCGTAAGAGATGTTGTGCGGATCGCCGTCTGTTGCAGTACCGGCGCTGGCGGCAAGCAATCGCCGTGTATCGCCGGTTCCTGCGATTCAACACGAGGGTGTGCGGCCGGTTCGAGTGATCGGACAAGAGCGACTGGAGAACGAACGCGATGGCTGAGCGAATAGCGGTCAAAAGAAAAGCTCTCATTGTTGAGATCGAAAGCCGCGTTTGCGCGCTGCCACTCGCTCACGTCATAGAGACAATGCGTCCGCTCCCCATCGAATCCCTGGCCGACGTACCTTCGTTCGTAAGTGGTGTGGCGATCATCCGGGGGATTCCCACGCCTGTTGTGGACTTGGGAGCGATGCTCGGAAGGCTCAACGAATGTGTGGAGCGCTTTGTCATCCTTCGCATAGTACAAAAGCAAATAGCACTTTCCGTGAGCACAGTCCTGGGAATTCGTGACTTGGAGCCAGCCATGATGATCCAGGAACTGCCTTCCCTCTTGAAAGGTGCTTCGAAAGATGTGGTCGAAGAGATCGGAACGCTCGATGAACAGGTCCTTTTGATCTTGCGGGAGGGTTGGGAGTTGCCGGCCGAAGTGTGGCAGGCATTGACGGTTCAGGAGATGGTCTCGTGATCGTCGCTCCAGCCGCCACGGAGATCGAAGCCTTTCGCGGCGCAGTGGCTGAGCGCCTCGGACTGTATTTCGAGGATTCCAAGCTGGACTTCCTCGGTGATGTCCTGCGCCGGCGAATGGAGGAAACCGGGTGCCACGCTTTTTCGGCGTATCAGAGGCGAATTTCCGTCGTCACCGGCGAGTGCAGCGAAATCTGTGCTCTCGCCGAACACCTGACCGTCGGCGAGACTTACTTTTTCAGGTATGCAGAGCACTTCCAGGCGTTTATGGAAATAGCCCTGCCCAGCCGGATGCAAGCGCGGGTCAGTGATCGGAGGCTCCGCATCCTGTGTGCAGGGTGTGCATCGGGCGAGGAGCCATATTCTGTCGCGATTCTCATCCGCGAGCGCTTCCCGGAACTGCGGTCTTGGGATGTCGAAATCCGCGCCTTTGATATCAACCGATCCGTCGTGGGACGGGCGCGACGCGCCAGGTATTCGCCGTGGTCGCTCCGGGACACGCGCGATGACCTGCAGTCCAAGTATTTTCGCGGCCAGGGCCGCGACTTTCAGCTGGACGATGCCGTGCGATCAGCGGTTACATTCGAGGACCGCAATCTCGTCGAGGACGATCCGTCGTTTTGGCAGCCCGACAGGTTCGATGTCGTTTTCTGCCGCAACGTGACGATGTACTTCACGATGGAAGTCACGCGATCAGTAGTTCGGCGCATTGCCCAGTCGCTCGCGCCCGGGGGCTTTCTCTTCTTGGGACATGCGGAAACGCTGCGCGCGGTGTCTCACGAATTCCATCTGCGCCATACGCACGAGACATTCTATTACCAGCGGCGGAAGGCGCTTGAGTCAGACGATTCGATGACTCCGTGGCTGAGTAGCGCCGACTGTTACTTTCCTCCGCGGATCCCCGAGTTGGTCGAACCGCACGATACCTGGTTTAGCGCTATTCGACGGGCGTCCGAACGCATCACGAGCCTCACGCAAGCAAATCGCGAAGCGACCGAAGCCATTCCCGCAGATGCGATCGCGGAGATGTCGAGGGCGCGGCCTGTGGCTTGGGACCGGAGCGTCGCGCTGGAGTTACTGCGAAGCGAACGATTCTCGGAAGCGATGGAACTTCTTCGGGCCCTTCCCGCCGAAACGAAGAGCGACGCCGATACGCAATTGCTCATAGCGGTGCTGCTGACCAACGGAGGTAACTTGCCGGATGCAGAGAAGGTGTGCCTGCATGTTCTGGATCTTGACGAGTTGAATGCTGGGGCTCACTACCTGCTGGCGCTTTGCCGGGAACATGCCGGCGACCAAGACGGCGCAGTGCAGCATGACCAGACTGCGGCCTACTTGGATTCGGCCTTCGCGATGCCGCATCTCCACCTCGGGCTGTTGGCCAAACGTTCAGCGGATAGGGATACGACTCGGCGCGAACTCGAACGAGCGCTGCCGCTGCTCGATCGGGAAGATGCATCGAGGATTCTTCTCTTCGGCGGCGGGTTTACCCGAGAGGCTCTCGTGGAATTTTGCCGCGCGGAATTACGTGGCTGCGGAGGCCCTTCTTGACGACTATTTCTTTAATTTCCGCCAAGGCCGCGGAACTCCGGAGGGTATTCGACCAAGCGCGGGCAGTGCCGTCCTCGACGGGTGTCGAAGTACAGACGGAAAGCCTGCTTGCGATCCGCGTGGCGCGGGATCCTTACGCGATTAGGGTTAGCGAAATCTCCGGCATTTCGACGGACAAAAAGGTTGTGGCATTACCCAGCCCGGTTCCCGAACTGCTCGGCGTCACCGGCCTGCGTGGCGCGATTGTTCCCGTCTACAGCCTCGCGGCGCTCCTTGGTTACGGTCAGGAGACAGGGCAGGTGCGTTGGTTGGTTTTGTGCGGAACGGATGAGCCCTTCGCGCTGGCATTCAGCGGTTTTGAAGGTTACCTGTGCGTACCTCAAGCCGAGCTTTACTCGGCCGAACAGAAGGACGTGAGGCGCACTTTTGTAACCCATGCGGCGCGAGCGACAAAGATGGTTCGGGCCCTCGTGAGCATTCCCATGCTAAGAGAAGCGATTCAAGAACGCTGCCGCACAAGCGGCGTTCCAAAGGAGCAATGACATGTGGACATTTGGAAGAAAGATCGCGGCCGGCTTCACGCTGGCGTTCCTGCTTTTGCTGGGAATCGGCGGAATTGCGTATCGTAGCCTGGACTTGCTTGCGAACACGAGCCACACCGTGACGCACACGCACGAAGTTCTGGAACGCATCGCCAACCTGCTCAGCTTTCTGAAGGACGCGGAAACCGGGCAACGGGGCTACGTGATCTCCGGCGAAGACTCCTACCTGGAGCCATACAAAAGCGGAGTCGAGAACCTCCCCAAAGTGATCAAAGAACTTCGGGAATTGACCGCCGACAACCAAAATCAGCAGAAGCGCCTGGATCAGGTAGAACAACTGGCTGCGGCGAAGTTGGCTGAACTCAAGCGCACGGTGGAACTGCGCAGAAAGACGAGTTTCGAGGAAACAGTAAAGGTCATTCGCACGGGTGAGGGTAAGAAGTACATGGATGATATGCGCTCCGTGCTGGGCCAGATGGAGCGTGAAGAGCGAGAACTACTTAAGCAACGCGCGGAGGAGGTGGAGACCGCATCAAGCGGCGCCAAGACGACGATCATTTTCGGCACGGTTCTTTGCCTGTTGGTGGTCACTGCGGCGGGCTTTCTCATTACCCGTTCTCTCAGCGGTCAGATCGGATCTGCGGTCCGGCACGTGCAGAGTTCCTCGGCGGAACTGCAATCCGCGGCCAATCAGCAAGCGTCCGGTGCCAAAGAATCGGCGACGGCCATGACGGAAATCACCACGACCATCAGCGAATTGCTGGCGACATCGCGGCAAATCGCCGAGAGTGCGCAGCGTGTGGCTCACGTGGCCGAAGAAACGTCTTCGGCCGCACGAACCGGAGACACTACGGTTCAAAGATCGCATGATTCGGTGAACAGCGTGAAACGGCAGGTGGACCTGATCGTGACGCACATGCTGGACCTCGGAAAGAAGTCCCAGCAGATCGGCGGGATTCTCGAAATCATCAACGAACTCTCCGAGCAGACCAACATTCTCGCGATCAACGCCACTATCGAAGCCTCAGGTGCCGGAGACGCCGGAAAGAGGTTCGCGGTCGTCGCAGACGAAATCCGCAAACTCGCGGACCGTGTGGGCGGGTCCACAAAGGAAATTCGCGTACTGATCGAAGAAATCCGCGCGGCGGTGAATACGACTGTGATGGCCACGGAAGGCGGCTCCAAAGCAGTCGATCTAGGTGCTCGGCAGTTCGTCGAAGTCACGGCTGCGCTCAAGCAAATCACCGAATTGCTTGGCACCACTACGGCGGCGGCCAGAGAAATCGAACTCAGCACCAAGCAGCAAGCCACGGCCGTGGAGCAAGTCAACATAGCGGTGTCGAACGTCGCCAAAGCTGCCAAGGAAACGGAAGTGAGTTCCAGCCAGACCCTGCAAACCGCGGGGCAACTCGCGGGACTCTCCCGCGAACTGATCCGGCTTATCCAAGCGACTGCGAGTGCCTGAGGCATGGCCAAGGATCAATACAAGTACTTCCGGATCGAAGCACGAGAGCTGCTCGAGGGACTCGGCCAGGCTGTGCTCGAATTGGAACGGGGAGGCAGCCGAAAAGAAGTCCTTGGACGCCTATTGCGGTACGCACACACGCTCAAGGGTGCCTCACGCGTCGTGAAACAACCGGGCATCGCGGAGTGCGCGCACGCCATCGAGGACGCCTTTGCGCCCCATCGCGATGGACATGATGCAATTCCGCAAGAATGCACCAACCAAGTATTGGGACTACTGGATAGGATTGCCGTCAAAATCGCGGATCTGGATTCGCCAGTGCCGGAGCGCCCTAAGGAAACACCTCGGCAGACCGGCGAAGAGATGTTCGAAACGGTGCGCGTAGAGATCGAGGAGATGGACCGGCTGCTGGAAGGAGTGTCGGAAGCCTCGGTGCAGCTTCGAGGGCTCCGGCAGGAAATGGAGAGCGTGGATCGCGCGCGCCAACTGGCCGGCAATCTTCTGGACGGCGTATCCCTGCAACTCAAGACGGAAACCAACGGGAACCGGTGGACTGGCAACGGTTCGAAAGTCCGCGCAACCGCCGAAGATCTGCTTGTGCAGTTGGAGCGACTCGGACGCAATCTCGTGACGGGAATCGAGCAGGTCGAAGGGGAGTTCGCGCAAGTTCGGGATGCGACAAACCGTCTACGGCTGTTGCCCGCCGCGACGGTGTTCTCGTCTCTGGAGCGCGCGGTTCGAGACGCGGCCCAGTCGCTTCACAAAGAGGTGGTCTTCGAATCGATTGGTGGCGCGAATCGCCTGGATGCACACGTACTAGGGGCTCTGCGTGATGCCCTACTGCACGTGGTTCGAAACGCAGTGGCGCACGGCATCGAAAGCCCCCAGGAACGTTCGGCTGCCAAGAAACCTGTTCAGGGACGTGTCGAACTTCGCGTTGAGCAGCGGGGGACGCGTGTTGCCTTCATCTGCCGAGACGATGGTCGGGGCATTGATGTGGGGGCCGTTCGGCGCGTCGCGATCAGCCGGGGACTCGTGAGCGCTCCTGATGCGGCGTCGCTTGGCCTGGAAGAAGCGGTCAAAATCCTCATGCAAGGGGGATTTACCACCACCGGCGCCGTAGACGAAGTTTCAGGTCGGGGAATCGGGTTGGACGTCGTGAGGGAAACAGCGACCCGGCTGAAAGGAAATGTGGCGGTACGCAGCGAAGCGGGGAAAGGCACGACCCTCGAACTCAGTGTCCCCGTTTCGCTGTGTTCCTTGGCCGCGCTCGAGTTGGATGCCGGCGGTATTGTTGCCGCTCTGCCGTTAGACTCGGTGCGCCAGACGTTGCGACTCGCCGATCACGACATTGTGCGCACTGCGGAACGAGACTCCATCGTCTACCGAGAGAAAGCGATTCCGTTCCTAAGTCTCCCAAAAACACTGCGTAACAATGCGGAGGAACAAAAGCGGCGCTTCTGGTCTGTCATCGTTCTGGAAGCCTCGTCGGGAATCGCTGCCGTGGGCGTGGATCGGTTGCTGGGCACGGCGAATGTTGTCATGAGACCTCTCCCGCCATTGGCGGTAGGAGAGGGGAGCATTAGCGGAGCTTCTCTAAATGCGGAAGGTGACCCGCAGCTGGTACTCGATCCGGAAGGTCTCGTGGCAAAAGCCTGCCTCGGGCACGCCGTTCTCGCTGAAGTCGCTGCGGTAAAACGGGCTCCTGTGCTGGTGATAGATGACTCGCTCACGACGCGGATGCTGGAGCAGAGCATTCTTGAGTCAGCGGGATATGAAGTGGAAGTCGCAACTTCCGGGGAGGAGGGCCTCGAAAAAGCACGCGCAAGACAATACGGCCTGTTCCTCGTCGATGTCGAAATGCCCGGAATGGACGGCTTCGAGTTTGTATCGCGGACACAAGCCGATTCGCGTCTAAGCGCCGTGCCGGCCATCCTCGTCACCTCGAGGAGCGCTGCAGAAGACCGGAGGCGTGGGGAGCAGGTGGGCGCTCGGGCGTACATCGTGAAGGGCGAATTCGACCAAGGTTATCTGCTGCGAATGACGAAGGAATTGATCGGATAGCACATGGTGAAGACCCGAGTTCTGGTGGTTGACGATTCCCTGACCGCTCGGAAGCACGTGGTGGAAATTTTGAGCGGCGATCCGGAACTCGAGGTCGCAGGAGAAGCCGAAGACGGCAAACGTGCTATCGAGTTGTGCAGGAGTCTACGTCCGGATGTGATGACCCTCGACATGATGCTGCCAGTCATGAGCGGCGTGGCGGTCACTGAGTACGTCATGGCCTATTGTCCGACGCCGATTCTTATCGTCTCGTCGTCAACCAACCGGGGAGAACTCTACAAGACCTATGACGCATTGGCGGCGGGCGCTGTTGATGTGTTCGAGAAACCGACCGGCAAAGATCCGAATGGAGTCTGGGAGCGCGGTCTTGTGGCGTCGGTGAAACTCGTGTCGAGGATTCGAGTGATCACCCACATTCGCGGCAGGCTCGCGTCGGCCGGACGAACTTTCGTGTCTCAGGCTAACCCGGTTCCCTGCAACGGCTCGGCAAGAAAGAGCGTTATCGCGATTGGCGGATCGACGGGTGGCCCTGCGGCGATTGTGGAAATACTTCGAGGTCTGCCTGCGAGTTTTTCCATACCCATACTTCTGGTCATCCACATCGGCGAGCCGTTCAGCGCCTCGTTCGCTGATTGGCTCGACGGATTGTCGCCGCTTCGCGTGCGCTACGCGACGGATGGGGAACAGTTGCCCGAAATCGGCCAAGCCGGAATGATCATGGCTCCGCCTGGCTTCCATTTGGTGGTGCAGCGCGGAAAACTCAGGCTCACGCGTGATCCGGAACGGAATTCCTGCCGTCCCTCAGTAGACGTCCTTTTCGAATCTCTCGCCAGAGAGGTGGGTGGCCAAACTGCAGCGTGCCTTCTCACGGGGATGGGGCGAGATGGCGCCGCAGGTCTGCTTGCCTTGCGGCACGCGGGAGCCCTCACGATCGCCCAGGACGAGGCTACCTCCGTCGTCTTTGGGATGCCGAAGGAAGCTATCGAGATCGGCGCCGCGCATCGCGTTCTCGCGTTGAACCAAATCGCCCCGGCCTTGACGGCTGCCGCACACGAGGCTGAGCAAGGAAAAAACGGGTGAAGCAACGCATTCTCATTGTGGACGACAGCCTGACGGTTCGCATGGACCTGGACGAAGCTTTCGAATCGGCAGGGTTCGCAAACACCCTTTGCTCAACTCTGTCGGAGGCGCGTGGCGCGCTCTCCAAGAATTCGTTTGACCTGATTATCCTCGACGTACTGCTTCCCGACGGAGACGGAACGGAATTTCTAAAGGAGATCCGCACGAGTCTTTCGATATCCGGCACTCCTGTAATGTTGCTGTCGTCGGAGGCGGAGGTGAAGGACCGGATCCGAGGCCTCAATAGGGGCGCCGACGACTACGTCGGGAAGCCGTACGATCAGTCTTACGTCGTCGCCCGTGCCCGAGAACTGTTGCGAAAGAAAGAGCAACCCGATGGACTCGCGAAGTCCAAAACCGTCCTGGTCATCGACGACAGTCCCACCTTTCGCGAGGAACTAGCGTGCGTTCTGAAATCTTCCGGTTATGCCGTGATCACGGCGGGAACCGGAGAGGATGGCCTGCGGGCGGCCGTAGATGCTCGTCCCGCCGTGATTGTGGTAGATGGCGTACTACCTGGAATCGATGGTTCGACCGTGATCAAGCGAATCCGAGCCGACGCCGTGCTTCGCACCACTCCCTGTATCTTGTTGACCGGCTCCGAGGAACGCACGGGGGAGTTGCGTGCTTTGGAAGCAGGCGCCGATGCGTACGTGCGAAAGGAGGAGCATACGCAGGTCATTCTCGCTCGGGTGACCGCGGTCTTGCGCTCTTCGGGAGCTCGGTCGGCGGTTGGCTCTACTGCCAGTCTGCTGGGCCCAAAGAGGATCTTGACCGTGGATGACAGCCTTACCTATCTTCATGAAGTTGCCGGTACGCTGCGGGACGAAGGATACGACGTGATTCCGGCGCGCTCGGGCGAGGAAGCGCTCGAGTTGCTCGCGGTCCAAACGGTGGACTGCATACTCTTGGATCTGGTGATGCCGGGCCTTTCTGGGCAGGAGACCTGTCGGCGCATCAAGGGCACCGCGGCCTGGCGCGACATTCCCTTGATCATGCATACGGCCCTCGAAGAGCAAGATGCGATGATCGAGGGCATCAACGCCGGTGCTGACGACTACATCGCGAAATCCAGCGATCTCGAGGTTCTCCGCGCGCGGGTGCGGGCGCAACTCCGCAGAAAGCAATTCGAGGATGAGAACCGCAACATCCGCGAACAGCTTCTGCAAAAGGAGCTCGAAATAACCGTTGCGAACTCCGCCAGAGAGCTAGCGGAAACGCGCGCCGTGTTCGTCGAGGAACTAGAACGAAAGAACAGCGAGCTGGAGGCGTTCAGTTATTCCGTATCTCACGATTTGCGGGCTCCGCTTCGGAGTATCGATGGATTCAGTCAACTGCTACTCGAGGACTGTGGAGGCAAACTCGACAGCAAAGGGCAGGATTATCTGCGGCGCGTGTGTGAATCGGCGCAACGCATGAGCGAGATCATCGACGATCTCCTGTTGCTGTCGCGCGTTAGCAGCGCCGAGTTGAAGCGAGACCTCGTGAATCTGGAAAGCATCGCCGGTGCGGCGTTTGAGGAGTTGAAGAAAAAAGAGCCGGACAGACAAGTGGAATTGTGCGTCGCAGGGGAGCTGCTGGCGGAAGCGGACAGCCGGCTGATGTGGGTGGCCTTCGACAACCTACTGGGGAACGCGTGGAAGTTCACCGCGAAAGTAGCGGGGGCCCGGATTGAACTTGGCGTAGAGCAAAAATCGGAAGGGCGCGTGTTCTTCATCCGCGACAACGGCGCCGGCTTTGACATGAGCTACGCCGAGCGGCTCTTCCGCCCCTTTCAGAGGTTGCACACGGAATCGGACTTTCCCGGAACGGGAATCGGCCTGGCCACCGTGCACCGGATCATCGACCGGCACGGCGGGCGCATCTGGGCCGAAGGCATGGTCGGCCAGGGTGCAACTTTTTATTTCACAATCCCCACAGCAAAACGGGGCGGTGCAATGTGACTAGAAACCGCGTCATATTGCTGGTGGAGGACAATCCCAACGACGTAGAACTGACTTTGCGTGCCTTCGAAAAAAGCAGCCTGGACAAAGAAATCGTTGTGGTGCGCGATGGAGAGCAGGCCATCCACTATCTCTTTTCGACCGGCCCTCATGCCGGTCGCGATCCCGCGCTTATGCCCGAAGTCGTTTTGCTGGACATGAAACTACCGAAGCTGGATGGCTTGGGAGTTCTGCGGCGAATGCGCGCCGACGAACGGACCAAGCGATTGCCGGTCGTGATGCTGACATCCAGCAGGGAAGAAAACGATGTAGCGTCAAGCTACGACCTGGGGGCGAACAGCTTTGTGCGCAAGCCAGTTGCCTTCGGTGAATTCGTCGACGCTGCAAGACATCTGGGAGTCTATTGGCTAACCATGAATGAACCGCCACCTGGATGACCAACAATCAGTGAATAGGTTCCAGAACCCCCGCCTTATCTAGAAGCTCACGCACTTTTCGGGCCAGGTCCTTTGACCCGTACGGTTTTTGGAGGATGGTCGCGCCCTTAGTAGCCAAGGCGGCTAGCTTCGCCCCGTGTTCGGAATAGCCGGAACTGAAGATCACCGGTAATCCAGGCCTTCCCTTGGACATTTGTTCGTACGCGTCGATGCCATCAAGCTTGGGCATGATCACATCGAGCAGGACGAGCGCTATCGCATCTCGATGCGCTGCAAATTGATTGACGGCATCTTCTCCATCCCGGGCGGGAATCAAGTGATAGCCTAGCGACTCAAGAATCTCGCGCGCCATGTCACGCATTCCTTCGTGATCCTCAGCAATCAAAATCGTTTCCGTGCCTCCCCGAACCGGGGCGTCGTCCACATAGTGCAGCGGTTCCGGATCACCCTCGCTGGCCCGGAGATAGACGCGAAACGCAGTGCCCTTCCCAGGCTCACTGTGTACGTCGAGTATTCCTCCGTGCTGATTGACGATGCCCGAGACCGTTGCCAACCCAAGTCCCGTCCCTTTGCCTGGCTCCTTGGTCGTGAAAAACGGCTCAAAAATCCGCTCCAGCGTCGCCGTGTCCATGCCAATACCAGTATCGCAGACCGAAATCTGGACATACGGTCCCGGGCGCGCATCGCCATGCAGTTTGCAATACTGTGAATGCAATTCTACATTGCGTGTCTCGATGACCAGTTGGCCGCCCTTGGGCATGGCGTCCCGCGCGTTAAAACACAGATTCATGAGCACTTGTTCGATTTGAGATGGATCGGCATGGGTGGTCTGAAGATCCGGCGCAAGAAGCATCTTCACTTCGATCTGCTCGCCGAGGGTCTTCTGGAGCAGGGTCGTGGTCTCGTTTACCATCTGGTTCAGATTGATGTTCTTGGGTTCCAAGACTTGACGCCGCGCATAGGCGAGGAGTTGCCGGGTCAAACCTGCCGCACGCCTGGCTTGGTCGCGTATGTTTCGAAACAACCGCGCTTCGTAGGCCTCTGAGGCTACGCGATCAAGGCCGAGTTCTGCCCACCCCATGATGGCCCCGATGACGTTATTGAAGTCGTGAGCCACTCCACCCGCCAACTTTCCAAGCGCCTCAAACTTTTCCAATTGACGAACGCGTCGCTCCATTTGCTTGCGTTCACGCCGGAGTTCGGCCTCATGTAGTTCTCGCTGGATTACCGGAAGAAGACGCGCCACCTTGCCTTTAATGACATAGTCCTGGGCTCCCGCCCTCATGGCGTTGACCGCTACTTCTTCCCCGATCGTGCCTGAAAGAAAGACGAACGGAACGTCCAGATCCTTCTTGCGCACAATCGTCAGTGCTTCCGTACCCAAGAAGCCGGGCATCGAGTAGTCGGAAATCACAATGTCCCAGATCCCTTCCTCGAGACCCACCCCGAGCGCCGCCCCATTGCAGACGCGTTTGTGAGTCACGTCGTAACCGCCGCGCTGCAGGACGCTCAACAACAGCCGGCAGTCGTTGTCTGAATCTTCAACAATCAGTGCACGAAGTGGGGTGGCCATCTGGGTTCCTAACAAGGCCGCGGGGTCTTAGGCCGCGCGACTTGGTAACGATCAAATTGCACTCTGACCAAGATTTCGACTGTTGCGCCCACACTGAGCTGCGCGTCCGTAGCAAAGAAAATTCCCTTCTCTGAAAGATTTCCTGATTTGGAGTTCTGCTCAGGAAGGACAGACTTCCAGATGCGAACACCCCGGGGCGTCTCGAAAGTATGACGGCGGGTAAGACGACGATCCGATACCTGCGCTTTCATAAGGGCTGGCTTTCTCGTGCCGAAGGAAGGCTAATGGCACACAATGAAATCGGAACCGAATCGGAAGGGAATAAGATTCTATCAGCGGACTTGCTAAAAGAGAACATGATTCTTTCGAATCGGTCGGTCCTTCTAAGGATTCTCTAAGTTTCCAGAAAACCAGTAATGTGGTCCAGTCAACCGGCCGCTGGTCTCGCGGATATAGCTTTCTGGCGCCCCCCAGTCCGCCTATTGCCTGGGCGCATCCTTCGCGAAAGCAGTCTCTTTCACGCTACCCACTGTCACTTTAACTTCTGCTCTAACTCCACCCACCGCGCATAAAGCTCATCAATCACTCGCTGCGCCGCTTCCAATTCCAACGAAGCCGCGTGCAGCCGGGCCCCATCGCTCATAATCGCCGGATCAAGCAAAGCATCATGCTTCACCTGCATCTCCCTCTCCGCATCCGCAACCCGCTGCTCAATCGTTTCTAACTCCCGATTCTCTTTGTAAGACAACTTCTTCTTCGTCAGCGACGCCCGCGCCGCAGTCGCCGCTCCGCCGTTCGTATTCGCATTCGCGCTAGGGCTCTGCGTCTCCACCGAAGCGTTACTTTTCCCCGCGGCTTTCTGCGACCTCTGCCATTCCTCCCACTGCTGATAGTCCGCAAACCGTTCCGCTCCACCAAGTCCATCCAACCCAAGCACAACGGTCGACACGCGATCCAGCATGTACCGGTCATGCGTAACTAGCACGAGGGCGCCACGATACTCCAGCAAACTCTCTTCCAGAATTTCTAACGTGGGAATATCCAGATCGTTCGTAGGCTCATCCAAGAGCAAAACATCCGCAGGCTGCAGCATCAACTGTGCAATCAAAACCCGCGACCGCTCGCCACCTGACAACCGTCCCACCTTCTGATTCAACTGCTCCGCCGTAAACAAAAACCGCGCCGCCCATCCTCCCACGTGGATCACGTTACCTTGATAAATCACCGAATCACTATCCGGCGCCAACGCCCGCCGCAAAGTAACATCCGGATCCAATTCCCGGTTCTGATCGAAATAAACAATCCGCAAAGAGTCCGCCTGCCGCATTTTTCCGCTGGCCGGTTTGATATCTCCGCGCAGCAGCCGCAGCAAAGTGGTTTTCCCGCTCCCGTTTGGACCAACCAAACCAACCCGCATCCCCGACGTAACAATAAAATGAATATCCTCAAACAGTCTGCGGTCGCCGATCGAATACTTCACGCCATCCAAGGTAATCAATTGCTTCGTCTGCCGCTCCGAAGCCGAAAAATCAATCTTCGCGCTCGTCACACGCGTCCGCGACTTCATCTCCGCCAACTCGCCGATCATCTCGTGCGCGTTATCGATTCGCGCCTTTGATTTCGTAGTTCGCGCCTTAGGCCCACGCCGCAACCAGTCAATCTCGGTATGCACGCGATTTTCCAGCGCCGCCTGCCGGTTCCGCTGTGCGTGCAGATATTGCTCCTTCCCTTCCAAAAACGTGCTGTAATTCCCGGAAACCCGCAGCGCGCCATCCTCATAGGCCGGATTCAATTCCACAACTTCATTCGCCACGTTCTCCAAAAAATACCGGTCGTGACTAACCACCACGCAAGCAAACTCCCCATTCTGCAAAACCAATTCCAGCCACTTGATCCCCGCCAAATCCAAATGATTGGTAGGCTCATCCAAAAGCAAAATATCCGGCGCTTGCACCAACGCCTCCACAATCGCCAACCGTTTCCGCCATCCGCCCGACAATTTCGCCGCATCCGCATCCAGGTCCGTAAATCCCGCCCGGCCCAAGATCTCTGCAATCCGGGTAAGCCGCTCCCCCTCCGTCACGTGCGCACGGTCCAAAGCCTTGTCGATCACCGACCGAATCGTTTCCCCCTCCGCAAACTCCGAAA
>Ga0137403_10001779_pt1 | contig 26893 bp, 23 predicted proteins | sample CZOMad2_1_16fung_FD_122057 | JGI IMG/M metagenome (GOLD analysis project Ga0137403, IMG submission 122057) | Vadose zone soil fungal communities from Angelo Coast Range Reserve, California, USA - CZOMad2_1_16fungal (Hybrid Assembly) | ecosystem: Environmental > Terrestrial > Soil > Vadose zone... | reverse complement strand
GCAGGGCCAGCACCACGGGCGTGGCAGCGGCATTGCGGCCGGTGTCGAGCAAGGGGGTTGCCCCTGCGGACCTCAACTCGGCCGTCACCTGCACCTCGCCATAGGTGCCACGCGCACTCGCGATCAAACCCTGGACCGCCGCAGGCAGCGGGCGCGGGTCTTGTCGCAAGGCATCGCCTTCGGCCAACCGAAGCTGCGCCAGGATGTCGGCCTTCAGGATCGCATCGACATAGCTGAGTTCACCCTTTTGCACGCGCAGCTCATGCACGGTCGGAATCGGTGTCGCCTTTTTTGCCGGCCCGGCATCGGCGCTGCCGAAGGTCCAGGATGCCCGGCCATTTTCTTGGCGTTCCGCATGCACGACAAGGTGGTCGGCACGCAGCGACGCGATGTCCAACGGCGCCCCTTGGCGCGCACGCCAGAGCGCCGGATAGGTCAAGCGCACGCTGGCGCCTTCAGCGCGCAAAAAATAGGGCTGCTTGCTCCAGGCCGGCGCACCGATCTGCAATGCCGGCACGCTGACGCGCAACGACCCGAAAAAGCGCATCGATGGCCGGCCTGGGCCGGCATCGTTCAACTGAACCTCGCGCTGGAGCGTGTCGCTGAGCATGCGCTGCACCGGGTTGGCCAGGAAAGGCCAGCCGGCCATCTCGCAGACGGCAAAGGTGCCCACCATGGCCACCAGCACCACGGTCACCGCCATCCAGGGGGGCGACCGATGGGCCGGCTTGGGGTCTGGCTGCCGCGGCGCGCTCGTGCCCATCGCGCTCGTGTCCATCGTTTACTCCATGCAGCGGTCCGACGAGCATCGACCTTAAAGCCGCGGCAGGCGCGCACCCATCAGCGACGACCGGCAGCGCCCGTGCGGAATGTCCTACGCGCCAGCGCCGGGCCCACCGGCCGGCGCGAAATTTTGCACGTCGTGGTCTCGATCGCTCAGGCCCGTGCGTCACACGCGGGCGATTCACTCTAGAGTTCGAGGTATGCAGCTCGCCGAACCTCTGTTGCCTCTGCCGCCGCACCGCGAGCCGGCGCACCTGCTGGCCCGCGCGCGTGCCACCTGGGGCGGCGAGAGCGACCTGTGGGTCTTCGCTTATGCCTCGTTGATCTGGCGGCCCGAGTTCGAATCGTCCGAGCAGCGCATGGCCCAGGTGCACGGCTGGCACCGCGCGCTGGAAATGCGCTCCCGGACCAACCGCGGCACGCCCGATTGCCCGGGCCTCGTGTTCGCGTTGGTGGCCGGCGGATCGTGCCGCGGCCTGGCCTATCGCATCGAACGCCGGCGTGTCGACACCGAGTTGCCGAACCTGTGGGCACGCGAAATGATCAACGGTGTCTACGACCCGAAATGGCTGCCTTGCCGAACACCGCAGGGCACGGTGAAGGCCCTGGCGTTCACGCTGAGCCGCACCAGCCCCAGCTACACCGGGCCGGTGGCCGACGACCATCTGCTGGAGGTGCTGCGCAGCGCATGCGGACGCTATGGCAGCACCTTGACCTATTTGCTGGAAACTGCGCAGTCACTGGAGCGCTGCGGCATTCGCGACCGCGAGATCGAGCGCTTGGTGGGGCTGGCGCGCCACCACGCATTGACCGATTGAGGCCCACGCGCTGACGCCGTTCTGGGCGCCATGCCTCAGGCGAGTGGCGGCATGACCGGCTTGCTCTCGTGCACGGCGCGGACCTTGTAAAGGTCGGCTTCGGTGTCCACATCGAGCAGCACTCCGGGGTCGTCCACCTCGACTGCATGCGACGGGTAGCGTGCCAGCAGCCGGCGCGCGCCATCGTCCCCGGTGAGCATCACCAGTTCGGTGTAAAGCTCGGCCGCAAAGCCAACCGGATGACCACGTCGGCCGCGGTGCTGCGCATAGACGATGGAGTGGTGCTCCAGTTCTCTGCCCACCGCCTGCAAGGTGCCGGCTTCCACCATCGGCATGTCGGCCGGCAGGACCAGCCAGCCCGACGCCTCCGAACACGCGGCCACGCCGGCCGCAATCGAATAGCCCATGCCCAGCGCGTGGCTGTTTTCGGATCCCACTTCGGGTATCACCACGACATCACGGGTCGCCACATACCCGTTGACCAGCCCCCTCAAGGGCTCGGTGGTCACCACCACCACGCGCCATTGACTGGCGAGCGCATGACGCAGCGTGGTACCGAGCACGTCGGAGGTGCCCAGGTGCTGTGTCAACTTGCTGTGCAGCCCGGAAAATCGGGGCCCTTGGCCTGCTGCAAGAACAATAACGGCCGGCCGCGATGCCATTTCGGCCCTTCCTTGATCGAATTGAAGGCCCTCCGAGATGGTGAACCACGCTCCGAGGATGGGAGGTGGCGGCCCAATCGGCTAGTGGGGGCTTCACTTAAGGCCTTCCCCGTAATCACCTTGCGCCTGTTTGCCACGATGTGAAAGCTGCCGCGCCATTCGCCACACCGATCGATAATCCGCGCCACCTGGCCCTCCGGGTCCAAGCGACAATCCAGCTTTTTCAGACGATCGACCGATGAAGATCATTCACACCGTGGCCGAGATGCGTGCCGCTCTGCCGGGTCCGGGAACTTGCTCATTCGTGCCCACCATGGGCAATCTGCACCAGGGCCACCTGGGGCTGGTGCGCCAGGCGCGCCACCATGGGCTGCCGGTGGTGGCCAGCATCTTCGTCAACCGCCTGCAGTTTGCGCCGCATGAAGACTTTGACCGCTATCCGCGGACCCTCGAGCGCGATGCCGACATGCTGCACGGTGCCGGCTGCGATTTTGTTTTTGCACCGTCCGAGAACGAGCTGTACCCGGAGCCGCAATCTTTCAAGATTCAGCCTGACCCGGCACTCGCCGACATCCTGGAAGGCCATTTCCGCCCGGGATTTTTCGTCGGCGTCGGCACGGTCGTCATGAAATTGTTCAGCTGCGTGCAACCGAAGGTGGCCGTGTTTGGCCAGAAGGACTACCAGCAGTTGATGATCGTGCGCCGCATGGTGCAGCAGTTTGCGCTGCCCATCCAGATCGATTCCATGGAAATCTGCCGCGCAGGCGATGGCCTGGCCTTGTCCTCGCGCAATGCCTACCTGAGCCCGACCGAACGGCGCGAGGCCATCGCGCTGTCGCAGGCCATCAAGACGCTGTCCAAACGCCACAGCCATGGCGACGGCACGCTGCAAGCACTGGAAGCACATGCCCTGCAGGCATTGCGGCAGCGCGGCTGGCAACCCGACTACCTGACCATCCGGCGGCGCACCGATCTGCTTGCGCCTGCGCCGGGGGACAGCACTCCGCTGGTTGCGCTGGGCGCCGCCCGCCTGGGCGGCACACGCCTGATCGACAATCTGGAATTCTGAAATCCGGTGCGCGCGCGCCCGACCCCCAGCCAGACAGGCACCTGGCCACTAGAGTTGCGAACGCAAGCCCAGTTTGAAGGCGATCATGGCGCGCAGCTTGGTGGGCACCACGGGTTTGACCAGCAGGTGAAAGTCATGCGACTGGGCCTGCGCATCGTGGCCGGTCATCGTGCTGCCGGTCACCATGATGGCGGGCACGCCTGAACCAAAGCGCTCACGCAGCACCTGGATCGCTTCGATCCCGGTGTGGCCCTGTTCCAGCCGGAAGTCGACGATCAGCAAGCTCGGCCACTGCACACTGGCATCCGCCTCTTGCGCCCAGGTGCGGCAGGCCGCCAGTGTCTCGAACGACAGAACTTGCGCGCCCCAGGCTTTGAGCAGCACCTCCAGGCCGCCGCGCACGGTGGGTTCGTCTTCCACCACGACGATGCATTCGCGATCCAGCGTGAGCCCCAGCGGCACCTTGCCCGCCACGCTGGGCACCTGCACGCGCGGCGCCTTGCCCAGCGGCACCTGCAGCGTGAACACGGTGCCGCGGCCCGATTCCGAGCGCAGAGTCAGCGGGGCTTCAATCAGGTCGGCAAGGCGCTTGACGATGGCCAGTCCGAGCCCGAGGCCTTTGCGCTGTTGCGGCGACAGCGCCTCGCTGTACGGCACCTGATAGAACTCCTCGAAAATGCGTTCCTGCTCGACCTCGCGGATGCCCACGCCGGTGTCCCACACCTGGAACAACAAGCGTCCGCCGCGCCGCCGGCAGCTCACCAGCACGCTGCCGTCATTGGTGTAGCGGATGGCGTTGGACACCAGGTTGCGCAGGATGCGTTCCACCAGAATCGGGTCGGCATACGCGTTGTGGCTTTCGCCGCGAAAGCGCAGGCTCAAGCCCTTTTCGAACGCGTTGGGCTCGAAGTGCAGCCGCAGCTTGCGAAAGATGTCGCCCGCATTGAAGTGCTCATGGGAGGTCTCGACGCCGCCCGTGTCGATCTTGACGATGTCCAGCAATTCGGAGAACAGGCCTTCGAGCGCGTCGACAGCACCGTTGATGCTGGTCACCAGGTGCAGCGCCTCTTCATCGTGGCTGCGGTGGCGCAAGGCCTCGGCAAACAAACCCATGGCATGCAAGGGCTGGCGCAGGTCGTGGCCGGCGGCCGCAAAGAACTGCGTCTTGGCGCGGTTCGCGACTTCGGCCTCGTGGCGCGCCGCCTCGGCCGCCGTTTTTTCGGCGCGCAGCTGCACGGTCAACAGGTCGGCGCGCGTCTTCAGGCGCAGCAGGTTCTCCACCGCCATGCGGTAGTCGCGCGCCAGCAGCACCGTCGAGCCGAAGATCAGGACCAGCACCGTCGCCAGCACGCCGCTGTCGAGCGTCAGCGGCCAGCCCACGCGCATCACCGTGGGCACGAAGCACAGCAAAACGAAACCGTTGTAGATCCGGCTCTGCGGCGAAAGAATCGGGATGGCGGCCACGCAGAAGCTGTAGACCACCAGCAGCAGGCCGATCTTTTCGGTGGCGCCGCCATAGCCATAGAAGATCCACGCCGACGCGCCCCACAGCGTGCCGGAATACAGCGTCGCGCCGTTCCAGATCAGCAACCAGCGCTGCAACACCAGCGCGTCGTGGGGCTGGGTTTGCCGAAACCGCAGCAGCATCCACAGGCGTGTGCACCCCAGCAGCAGAGCGGCTGTCATCCAGCCCAGGGTCAGGCCGCGCGGCGCCTCGTTCCAGAACAGGATCGACAGCACCACGAAACCCGCCATGTTGCCGGCCAGCGTGGTGGGCAGGTACGAGAACAGGCTGGCGACCCATTCGCGCAACACCACCAGCTGTGCCGGCAGCTCCGGCCCTGCCTCGGCCACCAGGCCGGCCGGCAGCCGGGGAATTGACGGCGCCAGAGCGCTAGCGGTGGGGATCAACTGACCCTGCCGCGCCAAGCCGGCAGGTCGCGGTACTGCTGGTTGATCTGGCCCACCGCCAGCACGGCTTGGGTTCGCGAGCTGACCTTCAACGCGCGCAGCACGGCGGCCACGTGGTCCTTGACGGTTTCAACCGACACGCCGAGTTCGCGGGCGATCAGTTTGTTGGGGTGTCCCTTCAGCAGCAGCGCCAGGACATCGTTCTGGCGCGGCGTCAGGCCGAGCGAGGCCAGGCTGGCATGGCTGCGGTAGCGAGTGGCTTCGCGCCGACCCGTCGCGTCCAGCGGGCCGGCATGCGGCGCATGCTCGGGAGCGGCAGGGCGCCCATCGCCAATGGTCATGGGCGGGATGTAGATGCCACCGGACATCACCATGCGCAAGGCATCACACAGGGTTTCGTTCGACGCCCGCTTGGGCACGAAACCCATGGCGCCCATGTCGATCGAGCGGATCACATCGCTGGCGCGGTCCGACGCCGACACCACGACCACCGGCAGCGCCGGATACGCGGCGCGAAACTCTTCCAGCAGTTCAAAGCCGTCGGTGTCACCCAGCTGCAGATCGAGCAACACGAGATCGAAATCGTGATCGGCCTGGAGGGCGTCGCGTGCGGCACGGGCCGTGGCCACCCCCATCACGTTGACATGCTCACCCAAGCCCTTGATCACGCTTTTCAGCGCAGAAAGAATCAGCGGATGGTCGTCGACCAGCAGTACTTTCATCATCGTCCTCCCAGGCCTTTGAATGAAAGGCCATCCTACGTGAAGCGACGAGACTCGGCTGTCCCGCACGCGAGGGGGGCGCAAGCCCCCAAAAGGCGGTGCTGTGGCTCAGGCGCGGATCCAGGGGGCCAGGTTCTGCCACTGTTCCAGGTCGCGTTCCACCCGACTCGGAGCCACGTCCCACAGCGTCAGGCCGCGGGCGGCCAGGTGCACATAGTTTTGCGTGTCGCGCAGGAAGCCCAGCACGGGCACTTTCAAGGTGTCGAGAAAAGTGCGCAGCTGGTCGGCCGAGATCGTGCCCTCTTTGGCGCGCATGCCGACCAGGCCGATGTCCACCTTGTCGCTGCGCCGATGGGCCAGCAGCTCGGCGATGAAGGCATGGGTGGCGTGGATGTCGAAGATGCTGGGCTGCAGCGGCACCAGCACCTTGTCGGCGATCTTCATCAGCTCGTTGAGCCGCTTGCCGTGCAAGCCGGCCGGGGTGTCCAGCACCACGTGGGTGATGCCCTTGGGCGGGCGCACGATTTCGTCGCCGGCCAGCTCCCAGCTGGCGATGCGCGGCACGCTGTCAGGACGCAGCGACAACCAGGTCCGGGCCGACTGCTGCCGGTCCACGTCGCCCAGCATCACCGCATGACCGGCATGCGCCAGAAAGCCTGCCACGTTGGTCGAAAGGGTGCTCTTGCCAACTCCCCCCTTCGGATTGGCCACCACGATCACCGGCATGCGTTTCTCCTCAAAGACTTGTTTGCGGTTATGTTAACGGGCGCCACACGCGCCCTGCCATCAAGACTTACCAGCGACACAGCCCATGAATCGACGCCGTTCCAGCCGTTGGCCTGGCCCGCAAGAAGGAGCGGGGGCATCCATGAACTCGCCGGGCGTCCCCACGGGAAACGGGGTCGGGCCATGACCGATGTCCTGGTGCTGACCGCACACCCGCACCTGGAACATTCGCGCGTGAACCGCGCCTTGATGCAGGCCGCGGCGGCGGTGGACCGCGTCGAGGTGCGCGACCTGTATGCGCTGTATCCCGACTACCTGATCGATGTCGCGGCCGAGCAGGATGCGCTGCTGAAGGCGCAGCTGATCGTCTGGCAGCACCCGCTGCACTGGTACCACATGCCGCCGCTGATGAAATTGTGGGTCGACGAGGTGCTGGCCTTCGGCTGGTCTTATGGCCCAGAGGGCCACGCACTGCGCGGCAAAGACCTGTGGCTGATCACCTCGACCGGAGGCACTGAGGATTCCTATCGGCCCGACGCCTACAACCGCTACCACTTCGACGCCTTCATGCCGCCCTACGAGCAGACCGCCACGCTGTGCGGCATGCGCTTTCTGCCGCCCATGGTGCTGCACGGAGCGCATCACGTCAGCGAAGCCGAACTGACCCGGCACGCACACACCTTGGCCGAGCGCCTGCGGCGCTATCCCGACTGGCCCGAACTGGCCGCGCTGGAAGACTGCGTGGCCTGCGAGGTGCCGGTCACGGCCCGGCCGCAAGACCTGCCGGTCGAAAGCGCCTGATGGAGCACAGCAGCTGGCTGAGCGGCAGCCTGGTCTACCTGGCCGCGGCCGTGCTGGCCGTGCCGCTGGCCAAGAAGCTCGGCCTGGGTTCGATCATTGGCTACCTGGTCGCCGGCATCGTCATCGGGCCGCGGGTCTTGCGGCTGGTGACCGACCCCGCCGAGATGCTGCACTTTGCCGAGTTCGGCGTGGTGCTGATGCTGTTCCTGGTCGGGCTGGAGCTGGAGCCGCGCCGGCTGTGGTCGCTGCGCAAGCCGATCTTCGGCTGGGGCAGCGTGCAGGTGTTCGGCTCGGCGCTGCTGCTGATGGGCGTGGCCGCGGCGGCCGGCGTGCCGTGGCGCATCGCGCTGGTGGCGGCACTCGGCCTGGCGCTGTCCTCCACCGCCATCGGCCTCGGCGTGCTGGCCGAACGCAACCTGATGGGCACCACCGGCGGGCAAAGCCTGCTCAGCGTGGCGCTGCTGCAAGACATCGCCGCGATCCCGGTGCTGGCACTGCTGCCGCTGCTGGCCATGAGCAGTGCTGCGCACGTCGACAGCAATGGCTGGCTGGGCGCGGCCAAGGCGCTGGGGGTGATCGCCATCATCGTGCTGGGCGGGCGCCTGCTGCTGCGCCCGGCCTTGCGCTGGATTGCCCGCAGCGCCACGCCGGAGATCTTTACCGCCGCAGCCTTGTTGCTGGTGGTCGCCACGGCCGCGCTGATGCAAGCGGTCGGCCTGTCGATGGCGCTGGGGGCCTTCCTCGCCGGCGTGCTGCTGGCCGAAAGCGAATACCGGCACGAACTCGAAACCGACATCGAGCCCTTCAAGGGCTTGTTGCTCGGCCTGTTCTTCATTGCCGTGGGCATGAGCATCGACTTCGGCGTCGTGCTGGCGCAGCCGCTGCTGATCGCCGCCATCGTGTTCGGCTTCCTGGCACTGAAAGCCGCCGTGCTGTGGGGCATGAGCCGCGGCATGGCGCTGCCGCTGCCCGAGCGGCCGGTGTTCATCATCCTGCTGGCGCAAGGCGGCGAGTTCGGCTTCGTCGTGTTCCAGGCGGCCGCACAAGCCGGCGTGATCGATGCGCCGACCTCGTCGCTGCTGGTCGCCGCGGTGGCCTTGTCGATGCTGCTGACGCCGTTGCTGCTGGTTGCGACCGACCGCTGGTGGGCGCCGCTGCTGGCCGGCCAGAACCGCAGCACGCTGCAAGAGCTCAACCAACCGCAGCATGCGCCGGTCATCATTGCCGGCTTCGGCCGCTACGGGCAAATCGTCGGCCGGCTGATGTTTGCCAATGGCATCGACGCCACGGTGCTGGACCACGATGCCGAGCAGGTCGAAGGCGTGCGCCGCTTCGGCTGGCCGGCCTTCTACGGCGACGCGACGCGGCTCGATCTGCTGCGCACCGCCGGCGCCGAGCACGCCCGCGTGCTGGTGGTGGCCATCGACGACACGGCCCAGAGCCTGAAGGTGGTCGACATCGCACGCGAGCACTTTCCGCAACTGACCCTCGTGGCCCGCGCGCGCAACGTGACCCACTACTACGGCCTGATGGACCGCGGCGTGAAGCTGATCGAACGCGAGACGCTGGACTCGGCGCTGATGAGCGCACGCAGCGTGCTCGAGCTGCTGGGCTACGAGCGCCACCAGGCACGCAACCTGGCCTTGCGGTTCCGCCGCCACAGCGTCGAGTTGCTGGAAACCATGGCCCAGCACCGCAACGACCAGGGCAAGCTGATCGCCGTGGCCAAGCAGGGCCGGCAGCAGCTGGAGCAGATGTGGGCACGCGAGCGCGACGACGCCGAGGCGCGCAAGAAGGTTCGCGCCAGTCTGGTCAGCGCTCAGCAGCCGGCGAATCAAATCGACGAACAGGCATGAACAAACCGTTTTCACCCGCCACCGAACGCAACCGCGAACCGATCCTGGCGGTGCTGCGCCAGCGCTTTGCCGACCGCCGCCACGTGCTGGAGATCGGCAGCGGCACCGGCCAGCACGCGGTGCACTTTGCTGCCGCGATGCCGCATGTGCGCTGGCAGACGTCCGACCGCGCCATCCATCTGCCGGGCATTCAACAGTGGCTTGACGCGGCCGCCTTGCCCAACACCCCCGCACCGTTGACGCTGGACGTGAACGACCCGCTGCCGTCGGGTGTGTTCGACGCGGTGTTCAGCGCCAACACCCTGCACATCATGAGTTGGACCGAAGTGCAGCGGCTGTTCGACGGCTTGCCGAGCTTGATGACGCCGCACGCACTTTTCACGCTGTACGGCCCTTTCAACTACGGCGGGCAGTTCAGCAGCGACAGCAACGCGCAGTTCGATGCCTCGCTGCGCCGCGACGACCCACGGCGCGGCATCCGCGATTTCGAAGCCGTGAACGCGCTGGCGCTGCGGGCGGGCCTGGCGTTTCTGGACGACGTCGCGATGCCGGCCAACAACCGCTGCATCAGCTGGCAGCGCAAGCCGACATGAGACCGCCGGGCCGTCCCAAGGGCGAATACCGGAATGCGCAGCATGAAGGTACTCCAGTGACCACCGCCCTTCGCTCGCACACCTTCACCGCCTTGCAGCCAGGCACGCGCCTGATCGTGCTCGGCGCGGTGCACGGCAACGAAACCTGCGGCACGCGCGCCATCGAGCGGCTGCTGGCCGAGCTGGACACAGGCGCCTTGCGCATCGTGCGCGGCCAACTCACCGTCGTACCGATCACGAATCCGCTGGCCTACCAGCGCGGCCAGCGCGCCGGCGATCGCAACCTCAACCGCAACCTGCGGCCCAACGCCCATCCGCAAGACTACGAAGACCACATTGCCAACGCCTTGTGCCCCTTGCTGCAGCAGCACGAGGTGCTGCTGGACCTGCATTCATTCCACACCGCGGGCCAGCCTTTCGCGCTGATCGGCCCCGCCAACAACAGCGGCGCGCTGGAGCCGTTTGCGCAGGCCGCACAGGAAGAAGCGCTGGCACGGCGCCTGGGCCCGCGCCGCATCGTCGAAGGCTGGCTCGAGGCCTACGCCAACGGCGTGAAGAACCGGCAGCTGCGCAGGCAAGGCGCCGACGCCGACGCGCGCTACGGCGTCGGCACCACCGAGTACATGCGCAGCCAGGGCGGTTGCGCGATCACGCTGGAATGCGGCCAGCACACGGAGCCGCAAGCGCCCGAAGTGGCCTACCGCGCGATCCGCCACACGCTGGCGCAGCTGGGCCTGGTGGACGAGCCCAGCCCCGCGGCGCGCACCGACATCCAGCTGCTGCGCCTCGCCGAAGTCACCGATCGGCTCGATGCCGGGGACCGCTTGGCACGCGAGTGGGCCAGCTTCGACCCGCTGCGGCAAGGCGAGCTGATCGGCACGCGCGCCGACGGCACGCCGGTGCAAGCCAGCAGCGACGGCTACATCGTGTTTCCCCATCCGAGCGCGGTGTTGGGCAGCGAATGGTTTTATTTCGCGATCGACAGCCGGCGCATGCTGTCCGCCTGAGAGGGCCGAGGTGCAGAGCCCATCCGGCGTCGGTGTGAAACTTTCTTTGACCATCTCGCCCCAAAGGGACTGGTTGGCCTGCGTGTTGCCGACCGGCATACTTGCCAGCCTGGCCCCCCCGGGTGGCGCGCTCATCGCTTGTCTCTCGCCAACGGCTTGTCACCCAGAACATGATCATGAAACACCGACACCTTCTCATTTCGCTTCTGAGCCTCGCCGTGGCCACCGGCCTGCCTGGCGTGGTGCTGGCGCAAGCGGCCGGCTCGACGCCCGCGCTCAGCCGGCCTTCGGCGTCGGCCCCCAAAGCGCAGGCCGACACCAAGCCCGCGGCAACCCAAGGCGGGTTTCGCACCACCACCTGGGAAGAGTTGGTGCCCAAGGACTGGGACCCGCTGAAGCAGTTCCAGAACATGAACCTCTCGTTCATGAGCGACGCCGACCCGCGCGCCAACGAGCTGCTCAAGCGCATGCGCGAAACCTGGGACAACGCACCGACCAACAACGCAATGGACGGCGTGGCGGTGCGCATCCCCGGCTACGTGGTCCCGCTGGAAGAAAGCAAAAGCGGGCTGAAGGAATTTCTGTTGGTGCCGTATTTCGGCGCCTGCATCCACACGCCGCCGCCGCCCTCCAACCAGATCATCGACGTGAAGACCGCGCGGCTGCAAAAGGGCTTGCAGTCGATGGACACGGTGTGGATCAGCGGCACGCTCAAGACGCTGCGCAGCGACACCTTCATGGGCGCCAGCAGCTACCGCATCGAGGGCGCCCTGGTGGAGCCGTACAAGGACCCCGTGACCAAGTAGCCCGGCGCGTCAATCGATCCGGCAGGCCTGCTCGAGCGCACGGCCAGTTGACTTGAAGAAGCGAGAATTCTCTAATGTTTGCGCCAACCCAACATGACGTCAGGCGATTCTTCTGCGACGCCCAGCGCAAGAACCGCGAAGGCCGGCCGCTGACGCCGCTCGAAGCGGTGGCGTCCGACTGGATGCGCCAGCACCCCGAATACGACGCCGAACTGTCGGATGTCGACGCGGCCCTGGCCGCGGTGTACGACGTCGAAGCCGGCCGCAGCAATCCGTTCCTGCACCTGTCCATGCATTTGTCGATCAGCGAGCAAGTCGGCATCGACCAGCCGCGCGGCATCAAGCAGGCGTATGAACTGCTGGCCGCCAGGCTCGGTTCGGCCCACGCGGCGCAGCACGAGGTGATGGAATGCCTGGGCGACATGATGTGGACGTCGCAGCGCACGGGTCTTCCTCCCGACGGCGACAAGTACATCGACTGCGTACGCCGGCGCGCCACGCGTTAGATGTGAGCCCCAAGGCCGCGCTGCGCGCGTCCGCCCCCCGAGGGGAGCAAAGGAAACTTGGGAACGGCCCGGCGTTTCCTTTGGTTGGATGTGGGCCCCAAGGCCGCGCTGCGCGCGTCCGCCCGGCGTTTCCTTGGGCGCAAAAGCCCACTGGACCTCAGGTTGTTCTGCACGCTGTCCGATAATCGCGCCTGCCCGGTGCACCGACGAGGAACCCATGCATGGCCGCTGAACTCACTGCCTCCGCCCTGTGGTCCGACGTGGCCGCCGTGCGCGAAAGCGCGCCGCTGGTGCACAGCATCACCAACCTGGTGGTCATCAACTTCAACGCCAATGCGCTGCTCGCCGTGGGCGCCTCGCCGGTGATGGCGCATGCCCACGAAGAGGTGCGCGACATGGTCGGCATTGCGCAGGCGCTGGTCATCAACATCGGCACCTTGGATCCGTATTGGGTGCAAAGCATGAAGCTCGCAATGAAAGCGGCCGCTGAACGTGGCATTCCGATCGTGCTCGATCCCGTCGGCGCCGGCGCCACGCCCTACCGCAATGCAGTGCTCGAAGAGCTGTTGGACACGGCCCCGCCCAGCGTGGTGCGCGGCAATGCGTCCGAGATCATGAGCGTGGCCGGAAGCCACGCGCGCACATGCGGTGTGGACAGCCAGGCGCATGCCGGCGATGCGATGCTGTCGGCGCAGGCGCTGGTCCAGCGCACCCAAGGCACGGTCTGTGTCACCGGCCCCACCGACCACGTGCTGGACGAAACAGGCCGTTGGGCGCAGCTGAGCAATGGCCACGCGTGGATGACACGCATCACCGGCACCGGCTGTTCGGCCAGCGCGTTGGTGGGCGCGTTCTGCGCCGTGCAATCCGATGTCTGGCGCGCCACCGCGGCAGCGCTGGCCTTGCTCGGCGTGGCCGGCGAAGTGGCGGCCGAGAAGGTGCAGTCGCGTGGCCAGGGCGTGGGCAGCCTGCAGGCCGCCCTGCTCGACGAACTGCAGTTGTTGGACGGAGCCGCCTTCGTGCGTCGGCTCAAGCTGCAAGTCGATTCGCTGTGAACCGCCCCGACCGGCAGGCGCTGCAAGCGGCGCTGCGCCTTTACCTGGTGACCGATTCAGCCGCGTGCCTGGGCCGCTCGCTGATGGACGTGGTCCACGCCGCCGTGCAAGGCGGCGTGAGCTGCGTGCAGCTGCGTGAAAAGCATCTGGACACGCGCGCCTTCGTCGAGATGGCGCTGGCCTTGAAAGCGCTGCTGTCGCCGAGGCGTGTCGCACTGGTCGTCAATGACCGCGTCGACGTGGCGCTGGCTTGCCAGGCCGACGGTGTGCACCTGGGCCAGAGCGACATGCCGGCGACGCTGGCGCGCAGCTTGTTGCCGCCGCACGTGTTCATCGGCTTGTCTGTCGAGAACCCGCAGCAGGCGCAAGCAGCGCGCGCGCTCGACGTCGACTACCTTGGCGTGAGCCCGGTGTTTGCCACGCCGACCAAGCTCGACACCGGCGAGCCGTGGGGGTTGGACGGGCTGCGCCGGCTGCGCGACAGCACGGCCTTGCCGCTGGTCGCCATCGGCGGCATTCAGCTGTCCAATGCACGGCAGGTGCTGCAAGCCGGCGCCGATGGCCTGGCGGTGGTCAGCGCCATTTGTTCGGCGCCGTCACCGCAGGACGCCGCAGCCCGGCTGCGCCTGTTATTCAGCTTGCCAGACCCGACCACCGGAAGCCACGCATGAGCCGAGACATCGCATCCACCCCCGCCCCGTGGACCTACCCCAAGGTCTTGTCGATCGCAGGGTCCGACAGTTGCGGCGGCGCCGGCATTCAGGCCGACCTGAAAACCATCGGCGCGCTCGGCTGCTACGGCATGACGGCGATCACCGCCATCACGGTGCAGAACACGCTGGGCGTGAGCGCCATTCATTCGGTACCGCCCGAGATCCTGGGCGGACAGATCGATGCGGTGCTGGGCGACATGGGCGCAGAGGCCGTGAAGATCGGCATGCTGCACATGCCCGAGATCGTGCACGTCGTGGGGCAAGCGCTCGACAGGCACCAGGTGCGCCAGGTGGTGCTCGACCCGGTGATGGTGGCGACCAGCGGCGACCGCCTGATTGCGGAGGACACGGTGTCGGTGCTGGTGCGCGAGCTGTTCCCGCGCGCCACTGTGGTCACGCCCAATCTCGACGAGGCAGCGCTGTTGCTGGGGCGTGCCATCCACGGCGTGGAGGATCTGACCCAGGCGGCGCGCGCGCTGCTGGCCCTCGGCGCCAAGGCCGTGCTGCTCAAGGGCGGGCACCTGGCGTCCGGCAACATCGTGGTCGACGTGCTGGTCACGGCCGGAGACGGCTGGCACTGGTTCGAGTCGCCACGTGTCGTGACCCGCAATCTGCACGGCACCGGCTGCACGCTGGCGTCGGCCATCGCCGCGCAGCTGGCGCTCGGCCAGCCGCTGCTGCAAGCCGTGCAATCGGCGCGCGACTATGTGCTGGCCGCGATTCAATCCGGGGCCGACGTGCAGACCGGGCACGGACATGGCCCGCTGAACCACGGGCACGCCCCCAAGCCGATGGTGCGCAAGCCGAACCTGTCGGCCCGCTAAGAACCTGTCGGGCCTTCAGCGCCGGCGCGTCAACCAGGCCAGCACGAAGGTGGCGGCCAAGGTCGGCAGCGCCGAACCCCATTGCGGCGCGAACTGCGACAGCAGCTGGTACAGCGCCACACCGGCGAGCCAGAGGGCCACGGCGCTGGGGTTGAACTTGCGCGCGCCCACCAGCGCAGCCACGTCCTTGCGCGCACACAAACGCGCCAGGATCACGCCGTACAGCGGCACGAACACCGAACTGAGCATCAGCAGGAATGGCTCCAGGCTGTGCATCGGCAGCACCAGGGCGAGCAAGCTACACAGCAGCGCCGCCGTCATGCCCCATCGCCGCACGCTCCAGCGCGGCAACAGGCTGTGGGCCGCGACCGAACCCGAGTACACATCGCCATAGGCGTTGTCGACCTCGTCGATCAGGATCAGGCCGACCGCCAACAAGCCCCCTTGCGCCAGCAGCAGCGCCGCAACCAGATCGGTGCTCGGCGCGGTGATGGCCACCAGCACGCCCAGCGCATAACACCAGGTGTTGGCCACCGCATAACCGAGCCAGGTGCCCCAGAAGGCGCCGCGGCCATCGCGGCCATGGCGCGAAAAATCAGCCACCAGCGGCAGCCACGACACCGGCATGGCGATCACCAGGTCGAGCGCAGGCAACACGCCCATGCTGCCATCGCCGCTGTGGTTCCACAGCGTGCTCCAGCCCTTGGCATTTGCCAGATCGAGAAACTGCCACGTGAGCCACAGCAGCGAGGCGATCACCAGCGGCAAGCCGTAGCGGCCGATGAACTTGCGCACCAGTGTCACCATCGAGCCCGACACCAGCGCCAGCAGCACGCCGCCCCACAACAGCGTGGCCAGCAGCGGCCAGCTGCTGCTCATCGCACCACCGCCGTGGCGCGCAATCGCCACGGTGCCGTCGCGCATCACCACCAGCTCGAAGGTGGTCCAGCCGACCAGCTGCACGATGTTGAGCAGCACCGGCAGGCGCGCAAAGCTGCTGCCGTAGGTGGCATGCATCAAACCCGCGCTGGACAAGCCGCTTTCGCAGCCGATCTTGGCGGTCCACGCCAGCAGTCCCGCGCCCAGCACCGAACCGGCGACGATGGCCAGCAGCGCGGCCTGTGTGCCCAGGCCGGGAACCAGATAGGCGCCGACCTGCATCACCAGCAAGCCGACCCCGAGGCTCAGCCACAGCGAAGCGTGGTCGGTCCAGCCGAACAGCCGGTTTGCAAGCGGCAGCGGCACCAGCGCGGTATTGGCGGCCTCGGCGGTGACGGATGTGGATGCCATCGACTTTTTCCTTGTCAACGGCAGGTCAGCGTGCGGGGCGGTCGCCGGCACGCAGTGTGTTGACGCTCACCCAGCGCCATTCCAGCCAGTTGTCGGCGCGGTGAACCACGTCCACGTTCTGCCGCGCGGCCCAGGGCACCACCTGACGGTGCAGCGGAATGCTCAGCACCTGGTCGTTGTGCCGCTTGAGTGCCGCCTTGATCAGCGGCTCGCGCTTCTTCGGGTCGGCCTCCTTGCTCGACGCGGCGGCCAGCTCGTCGAGCTTGGCGTCCTTGATCTGCGCAAAGTTCCAGGTGCCGGTGCCGGCCTCGCCGCGGCTGCGCAGGATCGGCGTCAGCGTGGTTTCGGCGTCGGTGATCGCACCGCCCCAGCCCAGCAGGTACATGGAGGTGTCCAGGCGCTGCAGCTTGGGGAAATACGTGCTGCGCGGCATCGCATTGACGCGGATCTTCAGGTTCAGCTTGGCCCACATCGCCGCCAGCGTCTGACAGATCTCCTCGTCGTTCACATAGCGGTTGTTCGGACAATCCAGCGTCACCTCGAAACCCTGCGCATAACCGGCATCGGCCAGCAGCTTCTTCGCGGCGTTCAGGTCGTAGGGCAGGCGCGCTTCGAGTTGCGGATCGTTGTAGGTCCCCAGCGGCGACGGCGTCATCGCGCCGGTGGGCAGGGCCTGGCCACGCATCAGCTTGGTCTTGATGGTCTCTTCGTCCACCGCCTGGTACAGCGCGCGGCGCACGCGCACATCCTTGAACGGGTTCTTGCCCTTGACGTTGCTGTAGAGCAGCTCGTCGCGCCCCTGGTCCATGCCGACGAAGATGATGCGGTTCTCGGGCCCGTCGATCACTTTCAGTTGGGGGCTGTTGCGCAGGCGCGGCACGTCTTGCGGCGCCGGGTCGAGCACAAAATCGATCTCGCCCGAGATCAGCGCAGCGACCCGGGTGGCATCGCTCTTGATCGGCGTGTACACCACCTCCTGCACGTTGCCGTCAAACTTGCCCCACCACTCGGCGTTGCGCTTGTAGACGGTTTTCACATCCGGCTGGCGCGACACCAGCACGAAGGGTCCCGTGCCGTTGGCGTGGAACGCGGCATAGCTTTCTTCCTTGGCCTTGAAATCGAGCGGCTTGGTGGTCTTGTTCTTTTCGCACCAGGCCTGGCTCATGATGGGCACCAGGCTCAGGTGCTGCAAAAAGATCGGGTTCACGCTCGGCAGCTCGAATTCGACGCTCAGGCTGTCGATCTTTTTCGGCGCGCCCAGTGCATTGGCGTACACGCCGATGTCCGAACTGGCGGCCTTGGCGCGTAGCACTGAAAACACCACGTCGTCGGCCGTGAACGCGCCGCCGTCATGAAACTTGACCTTGGGACGCAGCTTGAAGCGCCAGCGTGTCGGGCTGATTTGCTGCCACTCGGTGGCCAGCGCGGCTTCGAGTTGGAGCTGCTTGTCGCGGCGGACCAGGGTTTCATACACCTGGCCGTTCATCGCGTTCGTCAGCAGTTCGTTCTGCGAATCGGGGTCCATGGTCTGGGGATCGCCTTGCGACGCCCAGCGCAGCGTTTGCGCGTCCGCCTGCTGCGTGACGGCCGACACCGCCAGACAGAGCGCGAAGGAAAGAACGACCAGGGGGTGTTGCATACGCTCGCCATTCGCCAAAGCGGCGAGTTTAGGACAGCCCCCGGATGCGGGCGGCACGGCAAACGCATGACCTTTCGAGCGCAACAAGATCGCGAATACGCATGAAAAAAACCGCTGGGGCACAGCGGCTTTTTTTGCGGCGAGCCGGCTCAGCGGAAGCGCGACTGCGGGATGGTGTGCAGCTCGCTCGGCAGCGAAGCCAGGTACTGCGCGAGCGCCTTCAGTTCGGCATGCGTGTACGGACGGGCCATGCCCATCATGATCGGGTTGCTGCGGCCTATCTGCGGGTTGCTGGTGGTCTGGTAGGCCTTCAGCGCCACGAACAGGTAGTCGGCGTGCTGGCCCGCCAGTTTCGGGTAGGCGCCATCGATCGGCTTGCTGAAGTTCTCGCCATGGCAAGACATGCAATTGCCCTTCTTCAGCAACTCAGCCACCTGCGAGTCGGGCTCCACGTTCGGCTTCGCGGGCAGTGCAGCCGCCTCTTTCGGCTGCTGCTCGTAGAAGGCCGCCAGGTCGGCGATGTCCTGCTCGGTCAGCGTGGCGGCAATCGCCCTCATCGTCGGGTGCTTGCGATCGCCCTTTTGGTATTCACCGAGCGCGGTCGCGATGTACTTGGCGCCTTGACCGGAGATCATCGGCACCTTGTGCACTTCGGGGAAGCTGGCCTGGTAACCGGGGATGCCATGGCAGCCGATGCACATGGCGGCCTTCTTTTCACCCGCGGCGGCGTCCGCCTTGATGTTCTGTGCCGATGCGGCGGAGCTCAGGCCGCCCAAAAAAGCAGCGAAGGCGAGGAAGAAGAAGGGCAGTTTTTTCATGGTCCTGCGAGCGCGTCTTGGGCGGATTGTCTGATGCGTGGTGCGACTAGCCGGCGATTATAGGGCCCGCCTTATACTGGTCCGACACCCTCGACACGCGGTCTCGCATGAAGTTTCAAGGCTCTGACAACTACGTCGCGACCGACGACCTGATGCTGGCCGTCAACGCGGCCGCGACCCTCAGACGGCCCCTGCTCATCAAGGGCGAGCCGGGCACCGGCAAGACGATGCTGGCCGAAGAAGTGGCCCGCGCGCTGAACATGCCGCTGCTGCAGTGGCATATCAAGTCCACCACCAAGGCCCAGCAAGGCCTGTACGAATACGACGCGGTGAGCCGCTTGCGCGACAGCCAGCTGGGCGATGCGCGCGTGAAGGACATTCACAACTACATCGTCCAGGGCGTGCTGTGGCAGGCCTTCACCGCCGAACAGCCGGTCGTGCTGCTGATCGACGAGATCGACAAGGCCGACATCGAGTTTCCGAACGACCTGCTGCGCGAGATCGACCGCATGGAGTTCTATGTCTACGAGACGCACGAGCTGATCCGCGCCAAGCACAAGCCGCTGGTGTTCATCACCTCCAACAACGAGAAAGAACTGCCCGACGCGTTCCTGCGCCGCTGCTTCTTCCACTACATCCGTTTTCCCGATGCAGAGACGATGCAGCGCATCGTCGACGTGCACTTCCCGGGCCTGAAGAAGCAGCTCCTGGCTGCGGCGCTGAAAAACTTCTACGACGTGCGCAACCTGCCCGGCCTGAAGAAAAAACCATCGACCTCGGAGCTTCTGGACTGGCTGAAACTGCTGGTGGCCGAAGACATTCCGCCAGAAGCGCTGCACACCTCGGACGACAAGGTCGCGATACCGCCGCTGGTGGGCGCCCTGCTGAAAAACGAGCAGGACGTCTCGCTGTTCGAGAAGCTCGTCTTCATGCAAAGAAACAACCGCTAGCCCGCTGGCCCGACGGCTGACTCCGATGAGCTTTGCAGACCCCATCACACTGAAGAACGCACACGCGACGCTGGAGCCGTTGAGGCTGGCGCACCAGTCCGAAGCGGCTGAAGCCGCCCAGGACGGCGAGTTGTGGCAGCTCTGGTACACCGCCGTGCCGAGCCCCGAAGGAATGGCGGCCGAAATCGAACGCCGCCTGGGCTTGCAGCGCAGCGGTTCGATGCTGCCGTTCGCGGTGCGCGATGCCGCCGGCCGCTTTGTCGGCATGACCACCTACATGAACATCGACGCGGTTCACCGCCGCCTTGAAATCGGTTCGACCTGGATCGCCCGCAGTGCACAGCGCGGTCCGTTGAACACCGCCTGCAAGCTGTTGCTGCTGACGCATGCGTTCGACACCCTGAACTGCATTGCGGTGGAATTCCGCACCCACTTCATGAACCAGCAAAGCCGCAGTGCGATCGAGCGGCTAGGCGCCAAGCTCGACGGTGTCTTGCGCAACCACGTTCGCACCGCCAATGGCGCGTTGCGCGACACCTGCGTCTACAGCATCACCGAAAGCGAATGGCCTGCCGTCAAGGCCCATCTGCAGTGGCAGATGGTCAAGCCGCGCTGAGTGTGGGCCCCAAGGCCGCGCTGCGCGCGTCCGCTCCCCGAGGGGAGCAAAGCAAACTTGGGAACGGCCCGGCGTTTCCTTTGGCTGGATGTGGGGCCCAAGGACGCGCCTCGCGCGTCCTTGGGCCCCACACTCAGCGCAGGCCCCAGCGCGACAGGTCGAGCGTGAGTCCCACGCGCTGGTCGATCCAGCCGACGCCTTCGGGCATGTAGCGCGCGCCGACATCCATCACCAGCTTGCCCGGCACCAGCCACCACCGGCCGCCGACGCGGCGCGCCTCGGTGCCGGTGTCGGAGCCGGCCCATTCGGCGAACAGCAAGCCCCGGGAGGTGGGCTGCCAGATGCTGGCCATGGTGGCGCGGGAACGCGCCGCCCCGGCGAGTTCGCGTCCCAGGTTCATTTGCACGGCCCACATGTCGCCCAGGCGGACCAAGCCACCCGCAGCCAGCGCGGCCTGTTCGGTGCGCAGGCCACCGCCCACCCATTCGTTGCGCAGGCCGGCCCAATTGAACTTGAGCATGCCTTGCAGCGATGAGAACTGCCGCGACACGCCGGTGTTGAACTGCGCCTTCACCAGGCTCGGGCCGGCATCGGCCGGCTTGGCACGGGGCGTGTCGAGCTTCCAGTTGGAATTCTCGCTGCTGCATTGCCCCGACAGCAGGGCCGCACGCTGGGCCGCAGAGACATCTGAGAACGGTTCGGTGGGGCAATCCGGCAGGCCATCCGCCCAGGCGCAGGAGATCCCGGTGCAACCGAGCACCGCCACAGCCAGCCAGCGTCTTGCGTCGAGAAAAATCATGGCGGGTTCATCGTAGCGACGATGCCGACCTGCCGACACCCCATCGCGCCCACAGCGCGGTCGCTTTGGTGAAGAATTGCCCATTTGCCGCCCCGGCTGGGGTCGCGGCAAGGGCATTGGGTGGGCCTTTTGGCGATGCCTCAAAATGCGCGCTCATGCTGATCAACTTCTTCTATACGCTGCGCGCGGCCAAACTGAAGGTTTCTGTCAAGGAGTACCTCGGCCTGCTCGAGGCGCTTCAGGCCGGCGTGATCGACGACGGCAACGGCCCGACGGTCGACAAGTTCTACCACTTGGCGCGCACCACGCTGGTCAAGGACGAAGTCCAGTTCGACACCTTCGACCGCGCTTTCGCGGCGTATTTCAAGGGCGTGGAACTGCTGACGGATTTTACGCAAGACGTCCCCCTGGAATGGTTGAGAAAAACGATCGAGAAAGAGCTGAGCCCGCAAGAGAAAGCGCTGATCGAGGAGATGGGCTGGGACGAATTGATGGCCACCCTGCAGCGCCGTTTCCAGGAACAGCAAGACCGGCACCAGGGCGGCAACCAGATGATCGGCACGGCGGGCACCTCGCCGTTCGGCGCCTACGGCTACAACCCGCAAGGCATCCGCATCGGCCAGGACAAGTCGCGCCACAAGAGCGCCGTCAAGGTGTGGGACCAGCGCCAGTTCAAGGACTACGGCGACGCGCTGGAACTGGGCACGCGCAACATCAAGGTGGCGTTGCGGCGGCTGCGGCGTTTCGCGCGCGAAGGCTCCGAAGACGAGCTCGATCTGCAAGACACCATCCGCTCGACCGCGGTCAATGCGGGCTACCTGGACATCAAAATGGTGCCCGAACGCCACAACAAGGTGAAGGTGCTGCTGTTGATGGATGTCGGCGGAACCATGGACGAACACGTTCACAGGGTGGAAGAGATCTTCAGCGCGGCCAAGGCCGAGTTCAAGCACCTGGAGTTCTTCTACTTTCACAACTGCGTGTACGACTTCATGTGGAAGAACAACCGCCGCCGCTACAGCGAGAAGTTCCCGACCTGGGACATCCTGCGCAAGTACAACCGGGACTACAAGCTGATCTTCGTCGGCGACGCCACGATGAGTCCGTACGAGATCCTGCAGCCGGGCGGCAGCGTCGAATACAACAACCAGGAAGCAGGCGCCGAATGGCTGCAGCGCCTGACCAGCGCCTTCCCCAAGTTCGCGTGGATCAACCCGGAGCCGCAAGGCTTGTGGAGCTATCGGCAAAGCGTGGCCATCATCCAGCAGTTGATGAGCCAACGCATGTTTCCGCTGACGCTCCAAGGGCTTGAAGGTGCCATGCGCCTGCTGAGCAAATGAGGGGATGCGAAAGCGCCGTCCGGACATGGGCATGTCTGGCCATGGCGCTGTGCCTGGCTGCGTGCGCCGCGCCGCAGGGCGAAACGCCTGCATCTTCCGCCGCGGCCGACGGCGCGAAGCCAGCCGCGGCCGGCGCGCCGGGTGGCGCGGCGTCAGCACCGGCCGTCGTCTCCTACCGGTTGCAGATCGACGCCCCGCCCGAGCTGGAAAAACTGTTGCGCGCCTACCTCGATTTGTCGCGCTTTCAGGCCGAGGCCGAAGGCATCACCAGCGCTGAACTGGACCGCCTGGCCGCGGCCGCGCCAGCCCAGGCCCGCTCGCTGCTCGAGACCGAAGGCTTTTTCAACGCACAGGTCACGGCGCAACGCAGCATCGGGAACGACGGGCTGCCGTGGGTCACCCTGAAGGTCGCTCCCGGCCCGCGCACCATCGTGAGCCGCTGGGAGCTGGTCACGCAGGGCGCGCTCAAGGACAGCGCCGCCCAGGGCGACGCGGAGGCACAGGCGCTGCTGAATCGCCAACAGCGCAGCTGGGCTTTGCGGCAGGGCGATCCGTTCCGCCAGTCCGCATGGACTTCAGCCAAAAACGACGCGCTGGCCTTGCTGCGTGCCGAAGGCTATCCGGCCGCCGCCCTGGCTGCCAACACCGCCCGCATCGACGTCCGCACGCAAGAAGCGGTGCTGGAACTGACGATCGACAGCGGCCCGCTGTACCGCCTGGGCGAGCTGCGCATCGAAGGCTTGAGCCGCTACGACGAGGGCGCCGTGCGCAACGTCGCCGACTTCGGCCCGGGTGCGCCCTACAGCGAAAAGCGTCTGCTCGATTACCAAGAGCGGCTGGGCAAGATCGGCCTGTTCGAAGGCGTCTCGGTCGAAGCCCAGCTCGACCCCGACCACCCCTTGTCGACGCCCGTCCTCGTGAAAGTGCGCGAGCTGACCTTGCAGCAGGCCATCACCGGCATCGGCTTCAGCAACGACACCGGTGCCCGCACCACGCTGGAACACTATCACCACCGGCCTTTCGGCTTCAATGTGCAGGCCCACAACAAGTTCCAGCTGGGCCGCGACCTGCGCTCGTGGGAAGGCGAGTTGCTTTCCAACCCCCGGGGCAAGCAGTACCGCAACCTGCTCGGCGTGGCCATCTCGCGTCTCGACTCGGCGGGCGACGTCACCCTGTCGTCTCGCGTGCGCGCCGGCAAATCGCTGCAAACCGAACAGATCGAACGCCTGATCTATGGCGAATACCTGAGGGCCGCCGTCACCAACGCCTTGGGTCGCCAGCAAAGCGAGGCGGTGTCGCTCAACTACAACTGGATCTGGCGCAACGTGGACAGCATCATCCTGCCGTCGCGCGGCCTCACCTCGTCGATCCAGGTGGCGGGCGGCTATGCGTTCTCGAACTTCGGCGAGAACGGCCCCTTCAGCCGCATCTACACGCGCAACACGCTGTACTGGCCGCTCGGCGGCGGCTGGCTGTCGGTCACGCGGCTGGAGTTTGCCGACCTGCTGGCCGCCGAGAACGTCGGCGTACCCGAGCCGCTGCTGTTTCGCGCCGGCGGCGACGACTCGGTGCGCGGCTATGGCTACCGCACCCTCGGCCCGATCGTCAACGGTGTCGTGACCAGCGGCCGCAAGCTGCTGACCGGCAGCGTCGAGGTCTCGCATCCGTTCTCGTCGGCCCGCCCGGCATTCGGCTGGGCTGCCTTCGTCGACGCCGGCAACGCCGTGAACCAGTGGGCCGATCTGGACCTGGCGTACGGCTACGGCCTCGGCTTGCGCTGGCGCAGTCCCGTCGGGCCGTTTCGCATCGACTACGCCTATGGCCGCGAGGTGCACAAAGCGCGTCTGCACCTGAGCGTCGGCATCGCCTTCTGAGACTGGCCATGGACGACGCCGCGCCCTCCCCCGCGCCTTCCCCCGCTTCTGCACCGGGTCGCGTTCCGGCCGCGGCGCGTGCGCGGCGCGCGCGCCGCCGCACCTGGATCGCGCTCGGCAGCGTGCTGCTGTTGGCCGGGTTGCTGGCCGGCCTGGTCAGCGGCGTCTTCTGGGCCGCCGGCACACCGGGCGGCACCGCATGGCTGCTGGCCACGCTGGCGCGTTCCGGCATCGGCATCCAGGTGATCGAACCGCAAGGCTCGCTGCTCGGCGACTTCAAGGCCAAGCAGATCGTCATCCAGATCAGTGGCATCGGGGTCGTGGTCGAGACCCCGGCGTGGCGCGGACTGAGCGTGGCGTACACGCCTTATCCGGCCACCTGGGCCGACGTGCACATCCAGGCGTTCAACGCCAGCCGCGCCAGCGTGACATCGACCCCGAGCGGCAAACCGTTTGCGCTGCCGCGCCAGCTCCGCTTGCCGCTGGAACTGCGCGTCGACAGCCTGCGTGTGGACGAATTGCTGGTGCCCGGGCTGGCGCCGCAAGCCTTGCGCGATGTGCAGGCCAAACTTCATCTGGGCGCCGAACGCGGCACGCAACATCTGATCGACGGCGCCAGCGCGCGGCTCGAACCGCTGCAGATCAGCGGGCAATTGCACATCGGCGCGTTGGCGCCGATGCCGATGGATCTGCAGCTCAAGGCATCCCAATCGGCGTCCGGCACGGCCACCGGCCCGGTGCTGCCGCCCTGGGCCAAGAACCTGCGCGCCGATTGGCAAGCCCAACTGCAGGCGCGCGGCCCGCTGGCAGGCTTCGATGTCCAGGCGATGCTGCGTGCACAAGGGCAGCAGCTGGATGCGACGGCCCAGGTCGCCGGCAACGAGCGCTGGCCGCTGCCGCAGCTTCAAGTCAAGACGCAGGGGCTGGACCTCTCGGCCTTGCTGCTCAACGCGCCGCTGACCTCCTTGAGCGGCACGCTGTCGATCGCCGCCGCCACGGCCGACAAGAATGCCGCCAGCGAGTTGGTCGGCCGCGTCGACCTGTCCAACGCCAAGCCGGGCCGCTGGGACCAGCAGCATGTGCCGGTGAGCAGCCTCGCGATCGAGCTGCGCGGCCGCACCGACCAGCGCGCACGGCTCGACCTGAGTCGCTTTCAGGCCAAGCTCGCCGATGCCAGCAAAGACGCCGGCCTGCTGCAGGGCAGCGGCCACTGGAACGCCGACAGCTTCGAATTGTTGGCTCAGCTCGACCAGGTGCAACCGGGTGCACTCGACTCGCGGCTGCCCGCGATGACCTTGAGCGGCCCGGTCAAATTGTCCGGCCACCTGCAGCCCAAATCTGCCGACGGCAAGTCCTTGCCACCGGCCTTTCAGGCGCAGGCCGAGCTCAACGGGCGCCTGACCGATCTGGCCAAGACCGTCCAGGTCAAGCTGCAAGCTTCCGGCAGCGAAGAGCACATCGAGCTGCAGGAGTTTCGCGCCGCTTCCGGCGGCGCCCAGGCCTTGCTGTCCGGCAGCGCCGAGCACAGCAACGCGGCGTGGCGGCTCCAAGCCAAGGCGGGTTTGGTGGATTTCGATCCACGACCCTGGTTTCCCGGACCTGCCGATTCGGCGTGGCAAGTCGGCCCGCACCGCTTGAACCTGAAAGCCGATACCGACCTCAGCTGGCCCGACGCCCCGCCGAACGACAAACGCCCGCTGGCTGAGCGCATTGCCGGCGTGCGCGGCGCGGCCACGGCGCAGCTGAGCAACAGCGTGCTCGCCGGCGTGCCGCTGTCGGCCGACGTGTCGCTGCGTCATCCGCAAACCGCCGATGCGCTGCAGGTGAGCGCCACAGTTGAGCTCGCCGACAGCCGCCTCAAGGCCGTGGGCCAAATGGCGCCCGACGCGCACTCCAGCAACGACCACTGGACGCTGGATGTCAATGCGCCCGCGCTGGCCCGGCTGGCGCCGGTGCTGCGCCTGCTGCCCTCGGCGCAGGCCGCCGGGTTGACCGAAGGCCTGACCGGGGCGCTGCAGGTGCAAGGCGAGGCCCGCGGCCGGTGGCCGACGCTGAGCACGCAGGGCACCGGCCAGCTCACGGCACTGCGCGCCGGCGCACTGTCGGTGGCCAAGGCCGACCTGCGCTGGCAACTCGGCAGCACGGCCGACGCGCCGCTGGACGTGCAGGCAGATTTGCACGACGCCGGCTGGGGCATCCAGCAATTGAGCACGGCGACGCTGGCGCTCAAGGGAAGCACCAGCTCGCACGTCTTGTCCTTGCGCAGCGAACTGAAAGCCGCGCCGCCCGCCTGGATCGAAGGGGTTCAGGCACGCAGCGCGTCGGCCGAGCCAGCCAAGGCGCGCACCAGCATCCAGGCCGACGCGCGCGGCGCACTCGCGGGCGGCTTTCTTGACCCGTCGTCCACACCCGCGCCCTTGACCTGGAAGGGGCTGCTGCAGCGCCTGGAAGTGCGCAGCGGCGCCGCTGCCGACGCGCCGCTGCTGATCACCAAAGACGTTGGACTGGAGCTGGAATTCGGTGCGGCCGGCAAAGCCGCCGTGACCGCGGGCCGGGCTGACATCCTGGGTGCCGGCCTGCGCTGGAACCGCATCGAGTGGCAGGCCGGCGCCGGCGTGCAGGCGCGGCAGCTGGACATGCAGGCCGAGCTTGAACCGGTCGCGGTAGCCCCGCTGCTGCGGCGCCTTCAGCCCAACTTCGGCTGGGGCGGCGACT